>OJQH01001197.1_pt1 | contig 10297 bp, 10 predicted proteins | sample 1601421 | NCBI WGS metagenome assembly OJQH01 (sample SAMN03922503, study PRJEB24848) | human gut metagenome | isolation source: stool sample | host: Homo sapiens | place: Germany | collected 2011-11 | reverse complement strand
CGCAGCAGAAACACCGAGAAGTTTTCTGTACTCGGCAAATACTTTTTCTACAGCCGTCCTGCCTTCTTTAACACCGGCAGCAGAAAGAATCTCCCTGTAATCTTCCAGTTCCTTTTCCGCCAGGGCGGGATCCATTTTCAGCAGCAAATTGGCTTCCGTGCAGCAGCGGCGGCGAAAGGCTTCTGCTTCCATATTTGCTGCCGCGTTATCTGCCGCGCGAACAGCGACAATTCCGATACAAAGCCCGGGGATCCGGTCAAATAAGGATGGCGTAACGCTTATTTTCATTAGAATATCCTCTCTTTCTTTATGAATTCCAGTGTATTACAAAAAAGCTGAATTGACAAATATAGTATTCCGCAGGCAGCGCCCCGAAAATATCTCTCCCATGAAAAAAATCTTCCTTCCGGAAGACTCTTTTCATGCATGATTCGTCTTTTCTGTATTTCATACAAATGATTTTAACATGGGGCCGGCATTCTCCATGCTTCCCGTTCTACCCCCGCAACTCTTTCAGATGCCTGGGAACAATCATCTTGTAAAAGCAAAGGATGGAAAACACATAGCCCGATACCATGATGACTGCCATAGGAACCGCCGTATGATCACCGGCGACACCGACAACAGGCATCATCACGCCTCCCAGTACCATGGAGAAGAACCCAATAAGGGCTGATCCGCTTCCCGCATTTTTACCGCAGCGGGAAAGCGCCAAAGATACAGACGCGGCGCTCATAAGAGAAAGCGGCGTGACCGTGGCAAAGATGGTGACGACTGCGTACCAAAGCGGACTATCCAGAAAAACTCCGGCCAAGAAGAACAGCGCTCCTCCAAGAGATGCAAAGAGGGAAAAGCGAAGAATAACGACTTCACGGATTGTCCCTGCCAGCCGCGCAGGAAGCATCCCCATCACCATAAGCCCCAATCCGACAGCGCCGAAAATATAACTGTATACCTGGGCCGATACCCCGTAAATATTTTGGAACAGAAAGGATGATCCTGCAATGTAAGAAAAGAAAGAGCCAAAAACAAAACACTGCACCAGACAATGGCCGAAGAAATACTTATCTCTCAAAAGCATGGAAAATGCGGAAAATCCGGAGTGGAAATCAGGCGATCTTTTTTCAGGCGGCAGTGTCTCCTTAAAATTGAAAGTACAGATGATTTGAATAATCCCCACAAGGACAAGAATCTGAAAAATCCCCTGCCATGAAGAAAAAAGAAGAATCTGCCCGCCGAGGACAGGAGCGGCCACGGGTGCTATACCATTCACCGCCATGAGGACAGAAAGGAGCCTCATGAGTTCAGAACCGCTTGCCGTATCCCGTGCAACCGCTCGCGACACAACAATACCGAATGCCCCGAAAAACCCCTGTGCAAAACGGAAGATAAGAAACACATAAATATCATCCGCCAGACTGCACACCAATGATGCCAGCGTGAACCCAGCCATCCCAAGGAAAAGAGGCGCCCGCCGCCCCATCCTGTCACTTACGGGTCCGCCAAAAATCTGTCCGAGCGCCATACCGATCATGGTCATGGTAAGCGTCATCTGCGTCATGGATGTGGAAATCCCCAGATCCCGCTGAAATTCCGGAAGCGCAGGAAGATACATATCCGTAGACAGCGGCGCCATGGCTGTCATCACACCCAAATAAATCACAAAAAATACTCTATTCACTTCCGATAATTCCCTTCCATAAAAACGTCTTCAGGCAAATATTTAAAAAATTTCTTTACAAGCCCCGTCCGAACCTCCGTTCAATTTAATCATTATACGGTCTTCCATCTCTTTTTTCAAAAATACCTTCTCCCAGCAGAAAATACCCTTTCTTTTAAGACAGCCATTATTCCTCCTCTACATAATATAAGGGTACCATTATTTACTTATTCAGTTCTTTAAAATATTTTTATAGTAATTTAATATCCAATAATGGTTGAAATCTTTTACAAGACGTATTACTATATATTTAATATCTTTTTTGATTATTATTGTATATATTTACTTCATAGAAATTATTCATTTGAGGCTGTTCTATGGAAAACAAAAAAGAAAATGCTGTGGAACGGCTGCTGAAAAGCTACCGGCGTTTTTATAATATTACGCGTTTTGACGGAGGCATTCCCCCACCATCGGAAGATGGCCGGAATCTCAGAGAAGCGGTAAAGCTCTCTCCTTTCCGGGAAGATGAAAGAAACGGTCTTGCCGCTGTCTGCGAATATTATGAAAAAACAGGCCAGCACTTATTTCTCAAATCCAATGAAATCTGGTCCGCCAATCAGGAAGAGTTCATATTTCTTTTCACCGCCGATCATCTGACTGCGGATCTTTTTGAAAGGTGCCGCGATTACGCTTATAATGCCGGCATGGAAATGGCCCATATCGGTTCGGGCCATATGTACACCTATGTCTCACCTGTCTTTATCTGCGGCAAGGTGGACGATGCGGCACGGAAAGCGGTAGAAAACTGCCGCATCTATAAAACATTCCGCTTTTCACTCCACGGCTGGCTGGAATTTCACACAGGCTGCCTGGATATGGAAAAGCGTTCGCTCTATTTTAATAAAAGCGGACGATGCATGGAAAAGAACCTAAGAAATATTTTTCAGGAGTTAATTACAAAGGGGGAGTAGCATGAACACGCTTGTACTTTTGCTGATCAGTATCGCCGTTCTGTTCTGCGGCTACGTTTTCTACGGCGGCTGGGTCGCCAGACAGTGGGGAGTAAACGAAGGAAATCATCCTACGCCCGCCCACACCATGGAAGACGGCGTGGATTACGTTCCTGCCAAAGCACCCATCCTCATGGGCCATCATTTCTCATCCATTGCCGGTGCGGGACCCATCACGGGGCCGATCGGCGCGGCCATGTTCGGCTGGCTGCCGGTCACCCTCTGGGTACTGATTGGAGGCATCTTCTTCGGCGGTGTCCACGATTTCGGCGCGCTTTTTGCCTCTATCCGCCATCAGGGCAAATCCATCGGTGAAATCATTTCCCTGAATATGTCAAAAAGGGCAAAACAGCTTTTCATCATCTTCTCATACCTCACACTGATCCTTGTAGTGGCCGCTTTTGCCGCTATCGTGGCTTCCACCTTCGGCGCGACTTATAAGGACGGCGTTCTCGACATGGCGGCCAGCGCAACAAAAGCATCTGTCGCCATGGTTTCCATCATGTTCATCCTCATCGCTATCGTTTTCGGTTTTGCCGTATACCGCCGCCACACGCCGATGGTCATTTCTTCTATCCTCGGCGTCGGGGCGATCGTTCTGTGCATGGCCGTTGGCATGAATTTCCATCCGTTCTATTTTTCCATGAATACATGGATGATCCTTGTCGGCATTTATATCACCATCGCTTCGGTCACCCCTGTCTGGATCCTTCTCCAGCCTCGTGACTACCTCAGTTCGTTCCTTCTCTACGCAATGCTCATCGTCGCCGTCATCGGCATCGTCGGCGCTCATCCGACCATTGATGAAAAGGTCTTCCCCGCTTTTGCGGGCTTCACCATCAACAACGCAAACGGAACGCAGTTCCTCTTCCCGATTTTGTTCACTACCGTTGCATGCGGCGCTATTTCCGGCTTCCACTCCCTTGTTTCTTCAGGGACAACATCCAAACAGCTTGATAAAGAATCGGACGCAAAGCCCATCGCTTACGGCGGTATGCTTTTGGAATGCGTACTCGCCATCATTACTCTCTGCGCGATCGGCTATGCCCGTGTAACGGGCCATACCCATGGCGCGACGGATATCTTTGCGGGCGGGATTGCCGCCATGGTCGCCGCCATTCCGGGATTTGAAGGATTGGAAAACATCATGTACACCCTTCTTGTCCTCACCTACTCCGCTTTCTGTCTGACTTCTCTTGATACCGCCACCAGGCTGGCACGCTTCATGTTCCAGGAATTCTGGCTCGAACCGGGCGAAAATCCAAAAGATGTCAAGGACGGGTTCCGCAAACTCATGGTAAATCCGTATTTTGCGACCATCATCACCGTTATTCTCGGCATCTCCCTCGGCATGGGCGGATTTGCCAAGATCTGGGGACTCTTCGGCGCGGCTAACCAGCTTCTTGCCGCCATCGGCCTTCTTGCTGTCGCCGCATGGCTCGGCAACGCAGGAAAGAACAATAAAATGTTCCTCTTCCCCATGAGTTTCATGCTCCTCGTCACCATCTGCTCTCTTTCCCTTATCGTGAAAAACCAGATTGGCATCATCATGGCAGGCGCCGCCGGCTGGGGGCCCTACGCACAGGTCATCATTGGTTCGCTCCTCGTCATCCTCGCCCTGATTCTTGCCGTGGAAGGCTACCGGACCATCGCCCATCCGAGAAAAGAAACAGAAATAAACCATTGAATTTAATCAAAAAAGGGTACCTGTGGTTTCAGACATCAGGTACTCTTTTTTGCTGCCAAGATGTTTTCAGCCGGCGCAGGCTGGATTCCGGTTTTCAGAAATCAACAATGCCTTCTTGAAAAAAGGGCTTGCCTCATCACGGGTGCAGATCCTTCACATTCGTTCAGGATGACGTTTTACCGTTCCCTATCATTAAACGCAGTGTCAAAAATGGGAAACGGGACGGTAAGACAGAGTAAAAAATCTATTACGCTGATGACGCCTTGCTGTCCGCCGTCATTCTGAACAGAGGCAAGAATGGGACTTACAAGGATAAAATGTGTTATGTTCTATCACCCAAAACTGCACACAGCAAAAAGTGCTTTCGCCTATTGCCCTGCGGCGGCAGACGGAAGCGCTTTTCTGATGGAATTTTATTTCTCTGCCACTCAAAAAGCGTATGCCTCTTTTTCAGACATACGCCTCTGAGGTTTCATGTTACATGACCTTGCGGGAAACATCTTCGCCCGAGAGATTTGCCCAGGCGCCCGCTTTCATTTCATTCACCATGCCGTTCATCAGGTTATATTCCCCTTCCATGCGGAGAAGATCTTCTATCTTTCTCGTCCGCAGGAGCCTGGAATAAATGCGTCCCGCCTCGGAGTAGAGCATGATGGCCGGATGTACGGAATCATCATTGGTGTAATCAATGCCGTTTTCCTTCATGTAGCCGGCAAGATCGTCAATCAGTCTTTCATACACGCCCAAGAGCTGTTCCATTTTCATAACTGCATCATACATGGTATTCATGGCCTTTCTCCTTTCTGTATCTTTCGATACACTTCTGTTCCTTTGTAATTGACCGGTCACGAAGGATTATTTTCTTCCTTCTGTTTTGATTATAGAGCGGATATCTTTAAATATCTACTATTTTTTGCAAGTTATTCCTATCTGTTATATGTTGCTTGTTTTTCCTCTGATTTATTCCGTTTTTGAGTAAACTTTTGGGGAAACGGGAATAATTACACCACGCTCTTTTTGAACATTTTCTTTTCATTGCACCGGGAAAAAATAAATTTCTTTTCAGGAATAAAATATTCCAGCGACCATAATTCGCCATGTCCCACTTCTACGCACAGATGATGCGGGCCCGCTTCATATTCCTTAAAACGTTTTCCACGGATATGCCGTGCCCAATGGGCATTTACCTCGATATTATGCTCCCCCGGCGATAGATAGACCGCCTGCACGCCGACACAGTAAAGAAACGCTTCCGCCCTGAGCCCGTCAATGCGGCAGATTTCAGTGCTGCTGGAATAGTTCGGATTGCCTGCATGCCGTTTGTGCAGAAGCACAATGGAGGAATGTGTATTTGCCGAAGAAAGACGGCTCATCTTTTTCTTCTGCATTTCAAAAACCACGTAGAGAATGAGCACCGATACGATAAGTCCCAGAGCCCGCCAGTAATAAATCGCCGAACTTTCTCCGATATATTCCATCACACCACCTCTTTCCATTTCTTTTATTCTACTTTTATTCCATATAATAATAAAATTCTTTTCATTTATATGAAATATTCCTTTAAGAAATATGTTTCCTGCCGATTACTTTTTCTTACAGACGGCAAGGACGGATCCGCGCAAAAAAAAGACACTCCCTTTCAGAGAGCGTCCTTTCCCCTGCTGTGAATTATTTCAGGGCCTGCCTCAACATCCATCTGTTCTTGCTGAAACTTGCGATGTAGTCGTCCATCAGGGCAGAGATGAAATAATTCTTTTCTTCTTCTGCCGCTTCCTTGACCACAATGACTTCTTTAAGAAGATATTCGAAGTCTGCCAATACCCGGGTATATGCTTCTTCCGATGTCACTTCCTCATTTTCGGCCTCATGGATGCCTGTCTTTGCAAGGAACCCTTTCAGTGTCGATTCCGGTCTGAGCTTCTGCTGGAGCATGGCTTCCGCTACGGCATCGACCGCTTCCGCAATTTCATCATAGAAACTTTCCAGTTTCGCATGGTCATCAAAGAAATGACTTCCTTTCAGGTACCAGTGAAAACTCTGCAGCTTATGGTACTCCACCACCAAATCTGATAATAATGCATTTAATTTCTTTTCCATTTGTAGTTCCTCCTTATATATTACAATGACTACTTTTTTGAAACATTCTGTTTCTATATTCATATTTATCAATGTTTCTGGTATAATAATAGTATAGTTTTTACCCTTTGAATATAAATATATTCCACATTTTTATAAATATCGTACATTCCCTTTAGAAACTGTTTTCACACTTTGTAAAAATTGCAACCGGAGGTTTCTTATGATCAGTCCTGACATATTAAAAAGCGCCGCTGCGGTCATCCCTTCCGCAAAAGGAACTTTGCCGCCGATCCAAATCACCACCAGTACCATATCTTCCCAGGCCCATCTGCAGATGATTTCCCACTGGCATGATGAACTGGAATCTATTTACATACTGGACGGAAAAATGGATTTTCATATCGAGGAAAAGATCCTCACCGCTTCCCGCGGAGATTTCCTTGCCATACACGCTTCCGCCATGCACCGAAGCGCGCCGCACAAGGGAGAAGACTGCCGCTTCATACGGGCACTTATCCACCCTTCCCTCCTGACAGAAAATCAGTCCGTCAGAAACAGGCTTCTGTCTCCTCTTCTGGGAAATACGTCCCGCCGCTGTTTCCTTGTTCCCTCCGCCTCTCCTGACGCGCCGCGGCTGGGAGCGCTGCTGCAGGAAATCAATCGGACCAATGAAAAGCACCTCCCCGGATTCGAGCTGGAAAGCATCGGTCTTTTACACATTCTCCTCGCCCGTCTTTACGCCCTTTTCCCTCCCGAAAAGCAGACGCAGGAAGAGATGCCCGGTACAGATATAAGCGCGCAGCGCCGGATGGTCGCCTATATTTCCCACCACTATCCTGAAAAAATCTCTTTAGCCGGTATTGCCGCGGCGGGGAGCGTATCCAGAAGCAAATGCTGCCAGCTTTTCAAGAAATATATGCAGCAGTCCCCCATAGATTTCCTCAACCGGTACCGTTTGGAGATCAGCCGCAACCTCCTGGATTCCACGGAAAATTCCATTTTGGAAATCGCAAACGCCTGCGGCTTCTCCAGCCAAAGCTACTATACGAAAATGTTCTCCGAGAAATTCAACTACACGCCGACACAATACCGCAGCCACCTGTCTCAAAGCCGCCTATACAAAAAGACCTCCATAAGTTAAACTTCACGTCTGACTTATAGAGATCCTCATAAACAGCCTGAGGCTTTCGCATCCGTTCCTATTCAGTGATTTCCAGCTGGGTGGGAACGGATTTTTCCGTGGCGTCGATAGCAACGGCGACAGCAGCGTCACCGGTGATATTCAGCGTGGTACGGAACATATCCAGAACACGGTCAATACCTGCCACGAGAGCCAATCCTTCCAATGGAAGCCCGACAGACTGGAGCACCATGGCAAGCATGATCAGACCCGCGCCGGGGACGCCTGCTGTACCAATAGAGGCAAGCGTACCGGTAAGAACGATCATCATCATCTGATCCATTGTCAGATGAATACCGAATACATTGGCGATGAAAAGGGAACATACCCCCATGTAGAGAGCGGTGCCGTCCATATTGATGGTAGCACCGAGAGGAAGGACGAAAGACACGATGTCCCGTTTTACTCCCAGCTTTTCTTCCGTGTTCTTCATATTCACCGGAAGCGTGCCCGCGGAAGAACAGGTAGTAAACGCAATAACCATGGCTTCTGCCATGCCGCGGAAAAACCGGACAGGACTCATATGTCCCACGACCGCCGCCACAGAGGAATACACGCAGACCGCGTGGATCATGCAGCCGACAGCCATAGCAATAATCACGGAGAGCAGCGGCAGAAGAACCTTCGGACCATTCTGCACGACGACAGGTAAAAGAAGGCAGAAAACACCGATAGGCGCCAGGCGCATAATCATGGCGATGATTTTATAGCAGACCTCCGCCCCCGCATCAAAAAGATTGATCAGCAGCTTGGAACGGCTTCCGCCGACGGAAATAATTCCTGCCCCAAGAAAAAGAGAAAATATAATGACAGGAAGGATATCCGCTTTCGCCATGGAAGCAATCGGATTTGTCGGAATCATATTGACAAATACCTGCATGATCGTAGGCGCTTCCTTTACTTTCGGGGCAGCCTCGCCGGGAAGAGCCATACCAATACCGGGCTGGACAACACTTGCCACTGCAAAGCCGATAACGATAGCAATCGCCGTAGTCACCATATAGAAGCCCACGGTTTTCATCCCGATGCGCCCCAGTTTCTTCAAATCCCCCATAGATGTCATGCCCACGACGAGAGAACAAAGAACGACAGGAACGATCATCATTTTGATAAGATTAATGAACATGGTGCCGACAGGCGCGACCCATGTCTTAACCGGGCCGATCGCGCCGTCCCCAAGGACAAGCCCCACAACGACGGAAAGTACCAATGACGCGAAAATCTGAACGGATAAATTCAACTTGACTCCTCCTATGCTGCAATAGATTTTTTACATTATACACCACGCCCCCCGCAGGTACAACAGAAGCCAGCGTTTCCTTTCCGTACCCCACTATTCAAAACAGAGGCAAAAATACTTTGAAAACAGCTATATGAGACACGAAGTGAAGAATCTATTACTCCGATGACGTCTTACCGCCTTCCTCACCACGGCAATAGATCCTTCACATTCGCTTGGGATGACGATTAACATTTCCCTCATTATGACGTCTTGCCGTTTGCCGTCATTCTGAACGGAGGCAAGAATGCTTTGTGGGAAAGACGGAAAACGGAACAATGGCACGAAGTGAAGAATCTATTACTCTGTTGACGTCTTACCGGCTTTCCTCATTACGCAGCGGATCCTCCGTCAGTGTCCTAGATGACATTTTACGACTTTCCGCACTACGGCAGCAGATCCTTTATACGGATCCGAATGCCTCCTTACCGTCCCCTCTCATTCAGAACGGAGGTAAAAATGCCTTGTGAGAAAAACAGGAAACGGAACAATGACACGGAGTGATGAATCTATTACACCCATGACTCTCTACAAGGTTCTTTGAATTTGTTTAAAATGACACCTTCCAGGCCGCTTTATCCTGAATCGTTTCACCGATTATACGCAAAAAGGTCAGAACGCTGCACCTAAAGGTGAACACGTCTAACCTTTTGCTATTACATATTTTATGATCCTATGGAATAGGAATGAACAGATTCCCTATCCCACAGGCCAAGTTCTCTCCGTCCTAAAATTACAACCCCTGCTTGAAGAATTTCCTGAAAGCAGATACCTCCGCATGGGACTGCGTGACAGATACGGCATACTTGCTTCCGCGTTTGATTCCCGGTTCATAGGTAATCGGTTCAAACTGGAACGTAACATCCGGCTTGGATGCGGTACAGTACCCCACCAGGGTGGACTTAATCTGTCCGCCATTTTCTTTATTGAACACAACCGGCTCCTCATGCCCTTTCAGCTCCGCGTCCACAGGCACCACAACCACTTCTCCCGGTTTATATCCTACGATAAAATTACTGTGCGTCGTGACTTTAACGACGACTGCATCCGTAAAATCCTCCATATGGCAGTATATCAGCGTATACTGATCCCCTTCCGGCACACACTCGTTGAAAAGCTCTCTCATCCTCGCCTTATTTCTTGCATTTTCCTCATCTGTCGCACCGGTCAGAAGCTTCTTAACGACATCCATCAATCCCATAACAATCTCCTCGTCTAAAACAATATAAATTTAATTACACTTCACAAATGCTATTTTACCATATATGACAATACCGGAAGAACAGTACATAAATTTACTAACCTTGTAGCCAAAAATAACACAAGATTATTAATACGAATCTTTGCAATAGTTTTTATCCAAATTCACTTGTTTTGTATAGAAGTCATTCGCTATCAG
>OJQH01001195.1_pt1 | contig 10314 bp, 9 predicted proteins | sample 1601421 | NCBI WGS metagenome assembly OJQH01 (sample SAMN03922503, study PRJEB24848) | human gut metagenome | isolation source: stool sample | host: Homo sapiens | place: Germany | collected 2011-11 | reverse complement strand
CCACGGGAACAGGTCGACCGCCAGCGCCAGCGCGAAGAAGCACCACAGCGCAAAGCGCCCCGCCGCCGCAAACTCCCGCCGCGCCAGCCGCGCGAAGAAATACGCGCCGCATAGCATGCAGGCCAGCACGACAAAATAATACTGCGTCAAAAAGCCCGCGATCAGCACGGCCGCCAGCGCGCGCATCCGCCAGACCGTCTGGCCGCCGACCCAGAGCGCCGCCAGCGCCAGCGCCAGCCAGACCGCCCACATGGTCATCATCGCATACATGCGGATGAACACGACGCTCGAAGCCGCGCCCGCGCTGAGGCCGTACAGCAGCCCCGGCAGGAGCGCCGACGGCGTAAGCGTCAGCCGCTCCCCGTCGGAAAGCAGCCGTGCGGAGAGCAGCAGCAGGCCGAGCTGCGTCAGGCTGAAGAAAAACAGGTTGAGCCCAATGCCCGTCCACTTGGTAAACGGCGGATTGCGAAACACCGAGCACACCGCGTGCACGAACAGATAATACAGCGGCGGGTGCACGTCGGCGATCTGGTTTTCATAGACGTTCAGATATTCGTGCGCATGGCCGCTCGCGGTGAGGTAATCCGAAAACGCCTTTCCGCTGATCCAGTGTCCGGTTTCCGCGTTCAAAAACGGCTGATGATACGAATTGGCCAGCCCGTAGGTAAAGAATTCGTCGATATCAAACCCGTCCTTCCTCGCGCCGATGTTCGCCATCAGCGCCAGCAGCGCCGCGAGCATCACCGCAAACCCGACGAGCGTGAGCGCCGTCTTTCCGCGCTTTTGCATATGCCATCCTCCAAAACCATGTTCTGTTTTTGATTATACCATTCTTTGACGCTTTGCGCCAGTCTATGAAGGAGTTCACCATGCAGGAAAACATCGTCATCCGCGGCGTTCGCCAGAACAACCTCAAGGGCTTCGACCTGACCCTGCCGCGCAACAAGCTCATCGTCTTCACCGGCCTTTCCGGCTGCGGAAAATCCTCGCTGGCGTTCGACACGCTCTACGCCGAGGGGCAGCGGCGCTACGTCGAATCCCTTTCCTCCTACGCGCGCCAGTTTCTGGGGCAGATGGAAAAGCCGGACGTAGACGCCATCGACGGCCTCTCCCCCGCCATCTCCATCGACCAGAAGACCACGAGCAAAAACCCGCGTTCCACCGTCGGCACGGTGACGGAGATTCACGACTATCTGCGCCTGCTCTACGCGCGCGTCGGCGTGCCGCACTGCCCCAAATGCGGCCGGGAAATCGCCAAGCAGACGGTCGATCAGATGGTCGATCAGCTTCTCGCCCTGCCGGAGCGCACCCGCATGCAGCTCCTCGCGCCGGTCGTTCGCGGCAAAAAGGGCGAGCATGTCAAGATTTTGGAAAGCGTGGTCAAGCAGGGCTTTGTCCGCGTCCGCATCGACGGGGAAATCTACGACGCAGCGGAAGCGCCCGCGCTCGCCAAGCAGAAAAAGCACAACATCGAGGTCGTCGTCGATCGCCTGATTCTGCGCGAGGATATCCGCACCCGCCTGACCGATTCGCTGGAAACGGCGCTCTCCCTCTCCGGCGGCATCGTCATCGCGGATATCGGGCCGGGCGAACGGGAGATGCTCTTCTCCCAGAACCTCGCCTGCCCGGACTGCGGCATTTCCATGGAGGAGCTCTCGCCGCGCTCCTTCTCCTTCAACAGCCCCTTCGGCGCGTGCCCGACGTGCGCGGGGCTGGGCATGCTGCAAAAGATCGACCCCGATTTGATCGTGCCGGATTGGGGCAAAAGCCTGAACGAAAACCCGTTCAACGTCATGGGCTGGAGCAGCTTGGAGCCGGGCACGCAGGCGGGCATGTTCTTTCAGGCGCTGAGCGAAAAATACGGCTTCTCCATGGATACGCCGCTCAACCGGCTGCCCAAGGAGGCGCTGGATGTGATTCTCTACGGCAGCAAGGGCGAGCCGCTGAGCATCCATTACACGCGCCCCAACGCAGAGCGATTCCACCAAGGCCTATTACGACGGCCTGATGAGCCAGACGCCCTGCCCGGATTGCGGCGGCAAGCGCCTCCGCCCGGAAATTCTGGCCGTGACGGTCGGCGGAAAATCCATCGCGGAGGCCTCCGACCTGTCCGTGCTCGACGCGCAGGCGTTCTTTTCCGCGCTGACCTTCGGCGAAAAGGACGGTATGATCGCCGCGCCGATCCTCAAGGAGATCATCTCGCGCCTGCGCTTTTTGATCGACGTGGGGCTTGGGTATCTGACGCTCTCCCGCGCGGCGGGCACACTCTCCGGCGGCGAGGCGCAGCGCATCCGGCTGGCGACGCAGATCGGTTCGAGTCTCGTCGGCGTGCTGTATATTCTGGATGAGCCCTCCATCGGCCTGCACCAGCGCGACAACGCGCGGCTCATCGAAACGCTCAAGCACCTGCGCGACATCGGCAACACGCTGATCGTCGTCGAGCACGACGAGGACACCATGCTCGCAGCGGATCAGATCGTGGATATCGGCCCCGGCGCGGGCGAGCACGGCGGCCGCCTCATCGCGCAGGGCACGGCGCAGGAAATCATGGCCTGCCCGGATTCCATCACCGGCGCGTATCTCTCCGGCCGGCGCAGCATCCCCGTGCCGCTGCACCGCAAAGCGCCTGCCGGCTGGCTGACGGTGCGCGGCGCGCGCGCCAACAACCTGAAAAACATCGACGTGAGGATTCCGCTGGGCGTGATGGCGGTCGTCACCGGCGTATCCGGCAGCGGCAAATCCTCGCTCGTCAACGAGATCGTCTACAAGACCCTCCAGCGCGACCTCAACCGCGCACACACGCGCCCCGGCGCATGCGACGGCATCGAAGGCATGGAGCAGCTTGACAAGGTGATCGCCATCGACCAAAGCCCCATCGGCCGCACCCCGCGCAGCAACCCGGCCACCTACACCGGCCTGTTCGATATGATCCGCAAGGTCTTCGCCGCCACGCCGGAGGCCAAGGCGCGCGGCTATAAGGAAAACCGTTTCTCCTTCAACGTGCGCGGCGGCCGCTGCGAGGCCTGCTCCGGCGACGGTATTCTGCGCATCGAGATGCACTTTCTGGCGGATATCTACGTGCCCTGCGAGGTCTGCAAGGGCAAGCGCTACAACCGCGAGACGCTCGAAGTGCTCTACAAGAGCAAATCCATCGCCGACGTGCTCGATATGACCGTCGAGGAAGCGCTGGCCTTCTTCTCCGCCTATCCGCGCATCACGCGCAAGCTGCAAACCCTTTACGACGTCGGGCTGGGCTATATCCGGCTGGGGCAGTCCTCCACGACGCTCTCCGGCGGCGAGGCGCAGCGCGTCAAGCTGGCGACCGAGCTATCCCGCACATCGACCGGCAGGACGTTCTATGTCCTCGACGAGCCGACGACCGGCCTGCACATCGCCGACTGCGAGCGTCTGGTGCGCGTGCTGCGCCAGCTCGCCCACGGCGGCAACTCCGTGCTGATTATCGAGCACAACCTCGACGTCATCAAGGCCTGCGATTACGTGATCGACCTCGGCCCCGAGGGCGGCAGCGGCGGCGGCACGCTCGTCTGTGAAGGCACGCCAGAGGAAATTTGCCAGTGTGAAGCGAGCTACACCGGGCAGTATCTCGCGCCCGTGCTCCAAAAGAGCCGCCGGGTGGAGACGGAAGAATAAATTTGGGTTCATACTGTAATTGAGCAAAAAACAAATTCTGCACAAAACGCGGGCGCGCAATGCGCGCCCGTTATCGGAATTTGTGCAAAATTTCGGATTTGCTCATTTACTGCATATAAGAAGAAAGCGGTCAGGGCTTTGCCCCGCCGCTTTCTTTTTCTTCCGGATGATAATAATTCCAAATCGCCTTTGCCTGCGCTTTTCCGATGCCCTCCACCTCGCAGAGCGCCTCCGGCGTGGCCGCCGCGATGTTGGCGACGGACTTGAAATGCGTCAGCAGCGCGCGCCGACGGGTCGCGCCGACGCCGGGGATATCCTCCAGCGTGGAGTGCATGCCCGCCTTTTGGCGCAGGTCGCGGTGATGGGTGATGCCGAAGCGGTGCGCCTCGTCGCGGACGCGCTGAATCAGGTGCAGCGCGGGCGACTTGCGGTCAAGCAGGATACTCTCCTCCCGATCCGGCAGGAAAATCTCCTCCAGCCGCTTGGCAAGTCCAAAAATCGGGATGTCGTAGCCGACCTTGAGCATGGCCTCGCGCGCGAACCGGAGCTGCTGCGGGCCGCCGTCAATCAAAATCAGATCCGGCAGATCGGCAAAGCCGGACAGACCGCGCCCGTCCGCAGGCAGCCTGCCCGCCTTGGCCAGCGCCTCCCGCTCCTGCGTCGCGCGGGTCAGGCGGCGGGTCAGCACCTCGTTCATGGAGGCAAAGTCGTTCGCGCCGACGACCGTTTTGATGCGGAAAATGCGGTATTCCTTGCGCGCGGAGGAACCGTCGATCATCACCACCATGGAGGCCACGGAGAGCGCGCCCTGCGTGTTGGAGATGTCGTATCCCTCGATGCGCCTTGGCGTGTGATCCATGCCGACCGCCTTGGCCAGCGCCTCGCATGCGCCGACGGTTCGCTCGTGCGCGCGGGCGAGATGCGCGTTGCGCTTGGCCAGCGCGTCCTTCGCGTTCTTGAGCGCCAGCTCGACCAGCTTGTGCTTCGTGCCGCGCTGCGGCTCAAACACCGCGACCTTCGCGCCCTTCCGCTCGGAAAGCGCCTGCGCGATATCCTCCGCCTGCTCCGGCAGCACCATGCAGAGGATTTCGGCGGGCGGCCTTCTGCCGTCGTCGTAAAACTGCATGATGAACGAGCCGAGGATCTGCGCCGCGCTCTGATCCCCCGCGCCGTCCAGCGCGTAATTTTCCGCGCCGATCATGTGGCCGCCGCGCACATAGACGACCTCCACCATCGCGTCGATATCGTCGCTCGTGCAGGCGACGATATCCTGATCGCCGCCGTTGACGTTGATCGCCTTCTGCCGCTCCATCAGGTTCTGCGCGTCGCGGATTCGGTCGCGAAGCTGCGCCGCCTGCTCAAAGCGCATCTCCCGCGCGGCCTTGTTCATCTGCTCGGTCAGCCGGTCGATCACCGCGGCGGATTTGCCGCTCAGAAAATCGACGACCTCCTGCACCACCCGGCCGTATTCCTCCGGCGTGGTCAGCGACGCGCACGGCGCGAGGCATTCCCCGAGCTGGTGATGCAGACACGGGCGCTGATGCATCCCCGGCTTGATCGCCATCGCGCACGTGCGCAGGGGGAATAGCCCGCGCAGCACGTCGAGCACCTCGCGCACGCCCGTCGCGCCCATGTACGGGCCGAAATACTTCGCCTTGTCCTTTTCCACCCGGCGCACCAGCTCCACGCGGGGGTAATCCTGCGCGAGGTCGATTTTCAGATACGGGTAATGCTTATCGTCCTTGAGCAGGATGTTATACTGCGGCTTATGCAGCTTGATGAGGTTACATTCCAAAATCAGCGCTTCGAGATTCGTATCGCAGAGCACGATATCAAAATCGTCAATCCGCGCCACCATCGCGCGCACCTTGACCGTGTGCGCCTTGGAATGGGTGAAATACTGGCTGACGCGGTTTTTGAGGTTGACCGCCTTGCCGACGTAGATGATCCTGCCCTCGCTCTTCATCAGATAGCAGCCCGGACAGGTGGGCAGTTTTTCAATTTTGAGTTTCAGCAGATCGTTCATAGGGTCAGCCCCCTTTCACCGCTTTAGAAGACCTGCAAAAGAAAACGAGCGACCATGACCGCCATCATGATCGCTCCGATAAGCGCGGCTAATCCAAACTAAAGCCCGCCGTCGTGCTTTTATTTTATCACAGGCCAAAAAGAAAATCAATGGGCAATGAGAGGGAAAAAGAAAAAACGGAGCGAAGCGATGCTTCACCCCGCGCATAGACCGGCGCTTATTCGTCCTCGTCTTCGTCATCGGCTTCATCGGAAAAGCGCGTGCGAACCACCTGAATCAGCTTCTCCATCAGCGCTTCTTCCGGGGGAACGAATTCCTCCATCTCCTCGCCGTTCTCGTCTTCGAAGGTGTTCACCTGCATGATATAAACCGCGTCGTCGTCCGGATCGTCGTCGCCGGGATTCTCATTCGCGTTGCACAGCGCGGCAAATTCCTGACCGTTGTAATAGAAATAATCCATCACTTCGAGCATCAGCGTATTGCCGTTGTCATCGGTAAATTCCACGATATCGCGTTCCTGCATATCTTCCGGGGTCATAGCCAAACCTCCTGCCCGCGCGTTGCGCGTGTTGATGCTCCTATTATACCCGCAGCGCCCCCAAAATGCAAGCGGCGCGCGCTGACCGCTTCCGTCACCCGAGCGCGAGATCGAGCGCCATCATCAGCGCGTAGCCCGTCATCAGCGCGAACAGACCGACGCGGCTTTTCGCCGCCTGCGGAGCCATCTCCGCGAAAACGACCTGCATCATCGCGCCCGCGCAGAATGCCATCATCCCCGGCAGCGCGCCCTGCATCATGCCCGCCGCCAGCGCGGCCAGCATGCCGAAAACCGGCTCGACCGCACCGCTGAGCGCGCCGAGCGCAAAGCTCCTGCCCCGGCTCATGCCGCCCGCGCGAAAGGGCAGCGCCACGGCCAGCCCCTCCGGCAGATTCTGCACGCCGATGCCCAGCGCCAGCACCGCCGCCCCGGCGAAGCCGCCCTCAACGCCCGCCAGCGCGAACGCCAGACCGACGGCCATGCCCTCCGGAATGTTGTGCAGCGTGATGGCGGCGTACATCATCAGCCGCCGCTTTGCGCTCGCCGAAACGCCTTGCAGCCGCTGCGTTCTGCCCAGAAACGCATCCACCCCGGCGATCATCGCCGCGCCGAGCGCAAAGCCGAGCGTCACCGTCAGCCAGCCGCCCGCCTCTTGCCGCATCGCGGGCAGCAGCATGCTGAAAACCGCCGCCGCGCTCATCACGCCCGCCGCAAAGCCCATACAGGGGCCGTCTTCCTTCTGATTTTTGAGCAAAAAGACGAGCGCCGCGCCCGTTATCGTCATCAGGAACGGAAAAAGCGTGCCGACGCCCGCCCAGAAAACTGCTTTCATCGGAATTCACCTCTCTGCCATGCTATGCGCAGGGCGGAAAAAGCGTGCCGCTTTCATTTTCGCCTCCGCCGAAGTCGGCAGGATGCTAAAGTTCCGCTCACGCGGGCGATTTTATGCGATTTTCCATATACCCAAAAATCCCCCGGCCGAAGCCGGGGGACAAAGGCATGATTATTTCACATGGCAGCTCTTGCCGCCTCCGCAGCCGGGGCAGCCGCCCGGACAGCCGGAGCAGCCGCCGTTCTTTCGATCGCGAATGAAGCTGCGGCCGAGAAAGAACAGGATGACCGCCAGAACAATCAAAACGATAATCGTTGCCATGGAATGTTCTCCTTTCCTGAAAACGGGGCGCGGTTATTTGGCGCTGTACTTGACCTCCAGCTCGCCGCTCTCCTTATACGGACGAACCAGCAGGTAGATCAGCACGCCGAGCACCACCACGGCCGCCACGGTGTCAAGACCGAAAGTGGTCTCGCCGCAGAACAGCCCGCCGAGCTGATAGACGATCAGGCTGACGGCGTAGGCAAAGCCGCACTCCCAGCCGATGGCCGCCCACGTCCACTTGGCGTTGTTCATCTCGCGCTTGATGGCGCCGATGGCCGCAAAGCAGGGTGCGCAGAGCAGGTTGAAGATCAGGAAGCTGTAAGCGGAGAGCTGGGTGAACTGTGCCGCGATGTTGACCAGACCGGCGAAATCGCCCGCGTCAACCATCTCCAGCGCGTCGCCCGCAACCGCGAACAGCGTGCCGAACGTACCGACGACTTCTTCCTTCGCAACCAGACCGAGCAGGGTCGCGACCGTCGCCTGCCAGTTGCCGAAGCCGAGGGGCTTAAAGATGAAGCAGACCGCGTTGCCGATGTTCGCAAGGATGGAGGCGTCCATATCCTCCACCATGCCGAACACGCCGTCCACAAAGCCGAAGGAGCTGGTGAACCATACGAACACGGAGGACAGGGTGATGATCGTGCCTGCCTTCTTGATGAAGCTCCAGCCGCGCTCCCACGTGCCGCGCAGCACGTTCTTCACGGTCGGCAGATGATACGCCGGAAGCTCCATGACGAACGGGGCAGGCTCGCCCGCGAAGGGCTTGGTCTTTTTCAGGATGATGCCGGAGATGACGATGGCCGCAATGCCGATGAAGTAGGCGCTCGGCGCGACCCACCACGCGCCGCCGAAAATCGCGCCCGCCATCAGGGCGACAATCGGCATCTTCGCGCCGCAGGGGATGAAGGTCGTGGTCATAATCGTCATGCGGCGGTCACGCTCCTGCTCGATGGTGCGGGAGGCCATGATGCCGGGCACGCCGCAGCCCGTGCCGACCAGCATCGGGATGAAGCTCTTGCCGGAGAGGCCGAAGCGGCGGAAGACGCGGTCCATGATGAACGCGATGCGCGCCATATAGCCGCAATCCTCCAGGATGCACAGCAGCAGGAACAGCACGAGCATCTGCGGCACGAAGCCGAGCACCGCGCCGACGCCGCTGATGACGCCGTCCACGATCAGGCCGGTGAGCCAGTCGGCGCAGCCGATGCCCTCAAAGAAGCTCTGCGCCGCCGGAACGATCCACTCGCCGACGAAAACGTCGTTCGTCCAATCGGTCAGCGCGCCGCCGACGGTGGAAATGGCGATGTAATACACCAGCGTCATCACCGCGGCGAAGATCGGCAGGCCGAGGATTCGGTTGGTCAGCACGCGGTCGATCTTGTCGCTGGTGCTCATGCCGCGGTTGCTCTTCTTCACGCAGCCGTCGATGATGGAGGCGATATAGGTGTAGCGCGCGGCGGTGATGATGGACTGGCTGTCGTCGTCCATCTCGGTCTCGCAGGCCTTGATGTCGTTCTCAATGTGCGCGAGCTTATCCTTCGGGATGTTCAGCTTCTCGATGATGCGCTCGTCGCGCTCGAAGATCTTGACGGCGAACCAGCGCTGCCGCTCCTCCGGCATGTCGTGCAGCACGACCTCCTCGATGTGCGCCAGCGCATGCTCGATGCTGCCCGCAAAGCGATGCTGCGGGATGGTCTTCTTGCCGCTGCGCGCCATCTGCACCGCGCGCTGCGCCGCTTCCATCACGCCGTCGCCCTTGAGCGCGGAAATCTCGACCACCGGCACGCCGAGATGGTTGGAGAGCTTCGCCGCGTCGATGCGGTCGCCGTTCTTGCGGACAACGTCCATCATGTTCAGCGCGACGACCATCGGAATTCCCAGCTCAGCGAGCTGCGTGGTCAGATACAGGTTGCGCTCCAGATTGGTTGCGTCGATGATGTTGAGCAGCGCGTCCGGGCGCTGGTCGATCAGCACGTTGCGGGCGACGACTTCCTCCATCGTGTACGGGCTGAGGGAATAAATGCCCGGAAGGTCGGTGATGATGACATCCTTTTCGCCCTTGAGGCGGCCTTCCTTCTTTTCAACCGTAACGCCCGGCCAGTTGCCGACGAACTGGTTGGCGCCGGTCAGCGCGTTGAACAGCGTTGTCTTGCCGCAGTTCGGGTTACCGGCAAGCGCGATCTTGATCTCCATGACCATTCCTCCTCGGTTAGATTTTTCTAACCTTTATCCTGAAATCAAGCGGGCCATCGCCCGCCGTCTGACGATCCCGCCGGGGTTTACCTGACCTCGATGAGATCGGCGTCCGCCTTGCGCAGGCTCAGCTCGTAGCCGCGAACGGTTACTTCCACCGGGTCGCCCAGCGGCGCCACCTTGCGAACATAAATCTGTACGCCCTTGGTGATGCCCATGTCCATGATGCGGCGCTTGAGCGCGCCCTCGCCGCCGACCTTCACGACCGTCACGGTCGAGCCAATTCCGGCTTCTTTCAGTGTCATCGCTTATCCTCCTCCTGTATGCTCGGATTCCGCCCCGATGGAACTCAGACCAGAATCTTGATCGCCAATTCGCGGCTGATGGCCACGCGCGCATCCTTCACCTGCACGATCAGGTTGCCGCCAATATCGGAAACCACGCGAACCGTTTCGCCCTCAACAAAGCCGAGGTTTTCAAGATGCGTGCGCACCTTGTCGCTGCCCCCAATGCGGAGAATCGGTCGGCTTTCGCCGACGCCCACCATCGTAAGCGGCATATGTATCCTCCTTTTCAGCTTGTCCATTCGTTTGTTTGCATGAACAAATTAGCTTTAACTAACGGAAATATATTAGCATCGACTAACAGATTTGTCAATGGCTCGCGCGCAGAAAAAAAGCCCAAATTTTTTGGATTCGCGTTGTTTGAATTTGGGAATTATGTTATAATAGAGCTGGTATAATTGCGCCC
>OJQH01001192.1_pt1 | contig 10318 bp, 9 predicted proteins | sample 1601421 | NCBI WGS metagenome assembly OJQH01 (sample SAMN03922503, study PRJEB24848) | human gut metagenome | isolation source: stool sample | host: Homo sapiens | place: Germany | collected 2011-11 | reverse complement strand
CGTATTGCGGCGGAAATTATGGATGTAGATTGAATGAAGGAAAAGAACCACTAAATATGCTATAAACAGCACATTTCTGAGCTTTCGGAGCAGACTATACCTGACATATTCTTGGTATGAGCGATGTTGAAATTATGAAAGTGGAAAAGGTTGGCACAACGACATTTACTTATTCAATTTGGTACGGAATGCCTTAGCGTGTAACCGTTTTTCGTTCCAGTAAAGGGAATCTGCTGACCAACACGGCGGCGATGCTGAAAGCAAACCAATAGGAAAAGCGAATATCAATCCGATACGGCGGACCTCCTTCCTGGCAGGTCTGCCGTATCCTTGTCTAAAGGAGACGATGCGCTTACAATAACATCAGGCGGCGGGGGTATACCTTCTGCCAAATGATGGGAAAATGAGGTGTGCGTCATGGAATTAGAGGTTCAGCATGAAAATCAAACGATTAGCCTTTGGCTTCGCAGCGGGTGCCGCACGGATTTGAGCATGCTTTATGAGCTGGGAAAGACGTGGAGATACCGAGTGGTGGTGATCCGTTCCGGCTTTGGCAGCCTGATAAACAATACGTCCACGCTTCTTTGGTTCAACCGCGGAACGCCGATTGGAAGGGATTCCCATGGATGCGCGCTGGCAGCATCCTTGCACTGAAGAAAGGGAGAAGATTACAATAATAAAGACATTCGGGGCAAGGAGATTTTGATATGGAAGCAAGAGTTGAAAAGCCGCATCGTATCGCGGGTTATTGCCGGATTTCCGTGGATGTGGAAGCGGATCGGGATAACACGAGCATTGAAAACCAGAAGGACATCATTTCCGACTATGTTCAGCGGTACTTTCCGGAGAGCGAGTTGACCTTCTTTGTGGATCGCGACCGTTCGGGCTATACGTTTGAGCAGCGGGAGGATTATCAGCGGATGCGCCCGTATCTGATGACGGGACAGTTCGATGTCCTCATCATCAAGGATTTGAGCCGATTCTCCCGACGCAATTCGCGAGGACTGGTCGAGCTGGAGGATTTGCGGGATGCGGGCGTGCGGATTGTAGCCATCGGGGACAGCATCGATTATCCGACGCACGACGATTGGACCAATATTCGCCTGCGTTTTCTGCTCAACGAAATGCCGGTCACGGATTCTTCTCAGAAAGTCAAAAGCGTCATTTCCCGGCGACAGCAGGATGGACGCTGGATCTGTTCCGTGCCGTATGGGTATGTCATGAAGAACCACAAGCTGATGACGTATGAAATCGACCCAGCGGCAGCGGAGGTTGTCCGAAAGATTTTTGAACTGTATACGTCGGGCTGGGGCTACAAGCGGATTGCGAATTATCTGACCGACCACAGCATACCGACGCCCAGACGTGCCGAAGCCGCGAGAAAGGCGGAACGCGGCGAGCCGGTCGTCCGGCAGGGCAAGGATGCGTGGGCGATTGTGACGATACAGGGAATGCTCAGCAACGATTTTTATATCGGAACGCTTCGACAGGGCAAGTACAAGCGCAAGGGCATCAACGGAAGGGACGAGAGAATCGACGAATCCAAGCAGCTTGTCTTTGAAAATCATCACGAACCGATTATCGACTATCCGACGTTCGCCTATGTGCAGGAGCAGATGAAGAAGCGGACGCGCAGCAACTACAACGGCATCCGCAAGTACGAAACGCCGTATACCGGGCTGCTGTTCTGCGGGGACTGCGGCAGTCCGATGTTCTCCATGAGCTGTAAAGGGCTTGACTCGGCGTATACCCTGCGGCACCTATCACCGGCGCGGGCGTGAAGGCTGTACCTCGCATCATACGCGGGTGGACTTTCTGGACAGCATCTTGAAAATGTATATCCAGAAGGTGAAGCAGGGCAACGCGAACATGATTGAAGCGTTGGAAGCGTCCATTCGCGACGAGAAAGCGAAGATCGGCGAAGGCAAAAAGACGCAGAATATGCTGCGCAGGCAGATCGACGCGGCGAAGAATCAGCTCAAGGTGCTGACGCGGCAGAAGATCGCGGAGCTGATGCGCAAACCGGATCAGGAGAAAATGATAAACGAAACCTATGACGCGCTGGAAGCGGAGTGTTACGGAAAGATTCGCGGACTGGAGAGCCAGCTCGACCTGAAGGCAGATCATCGGAACAACGTCATCCGCATGAATCGAATCGCAAAGACGGCGCTGGATGAAAACCAGCAAAACCTATGACGGGACGGTGCTTTTGGCTGATACCGGCGGGAAATACGTCAACTATCGCATTGAACGGAGGGACAAAAACTAAAAACAGCAAGCATAGGAAGTGTAGCCACACTTCCGAAAACGCCCCGTCCCGCCCCTGCGGGCCGTCCGTTTTGCTTGTTGGGGAAATCCCCAAACCCCTTTGCCGGAAAGGAGCGTGAACCGCAATGGCAAACCGAAAGCGTCAAATCGTGCTGCGCGTCCCGGTGACGCCGGAAGAACGGGCCTTGATCCAGCAGAAAATGGCCCAGCTCCACACAAAGCGGAGCGGCGCCTATCTCCGCAAAATGGCGATTGATGGGTACATCATCCAGGTGGACACCACCGACATCAAGGAGATGACCCGTGCCCTCTCCGCCATTGGCCGGAACATCAATCAGATTGCCAAGCGAGTCAACGCCGGAGGCCCCACCTATCAGGCCGACATGGAGGAAATCCGGGAAAGGCTGGATCAGATATGGCAGTTACAAAGACGCATCCTATTAAGTCAACGCTGAAAGCTGCGATTGACTATATCTGCAATCCTGACAAGACGGACGGGAAGATGTTGGTGTCCTCCTTCGGCTGCGTCGCCGAGACCGCCGACATTGAATTTGAATGGACACGCCGCCATGCCATTGACAAAGGTACGCACCTGGGCCGCCACCTGATCCAAGCCTTTGAACCTGGGGAGGTCACGCCAGAGGAAGCCCACCGGATCGGCATGGAACTGGCACGGGAAGTCCTGGGCGACAAATATGAATTTGTCCTCACCACTCACATTGACAAGGATCACGTCCATAATCACCTGATTTTCAATGCGGTCAGCTTCACCGACCACAAGCACTACCATTCCAACAAGCGCAGCTATCACGAGATACGCCGGGCCAGCGACCGGCTGTGCAAAGAACACGGCTTGTCCGTCATCGTCCCTGGTCGGGATAAGGGCAAGAGCTACATTGAGCATCAGGCCGCACAGAACGGCACCAGCTACAAGGCAAAGCTGAAAGCCGCCATCGACCGGCTGATTCCCGTATCCTCCAGCCTGGAAGATTTGCTTGCCCGGTTGCAGCGGGAAGGGTACGAAATCAAGCGGGGAAAATATATCTCCGCCAGGGCGCCGGACCAGGAGAGGTTCACCCGGCTCAAAACCCTGGGCGCCGATTACACGGAAGAAGCCGTTGTCTCCCGCATTGCCGGAGGCCTCCGTCCCTCCAGACAGCCCCAGCAGCGCAGCGGGAAGGTCAGCCTGCTCATTGACATTCAGAACAATATCAAGGCCCAGCAGAGCGCCGGATACCAGCGGTGGGCGACCATTGAGAATCTGAAACGGGCGTCCGCCACCATGAACTTTCTCACCGAACACGGCATCGGCAGCTATGAGGAATTGGTGGAACGGTGCGACGCCGTTGCCGCCGCCTCCATCCGTACCAGGGAGAGCCTGCGGGATACGGAACAGCGGATCGCCGACCTTGCCCTCCTGGGAAAGCAGATTGACACCTACCGCAAGCTGAAACCTGTCTATGACCGATACAAGGCATCAAAGGACAAGGAAAAATTCCTGCGCGGCTTTGAGAGCGAGATCATCTTATTCGAGGCGGCAGCCAGGGAGATCAAGAAGGCCGGACTCACCAGACTTCCTTCCTCCGATAAGGTGAAAGCAGAACTGGAAGGACTCTCCGCCCGCAAGGCCGCCCTGCAAGCGGAACTTCGGAAGATACAGCGGGAGGAAAAGGAATATGACACCCTCCGCCAGAATGTGGAGGCCCTGCTGGAAAAGCCAAGGGAAGCCGAACCGCAGAGGCAGCGGAATCACGAACTGGAATAGGTAGGATTGTGCGCTTTGCCGGACTTTTCAAAGGCCCCTGGGCGCGGTCTGATTTTATCTGTATAATGGGAGGCAGGAATGGAGGTGCCGCCAATGACGAGAACCGAGGCCGTTAAGGAATTTTTCAAGAAGGCAGTTTTGCCCGTCGCCATCGCCGGGCTGCTGTACTGCATTTTCAAATCCGCTTGCACAAAAGATGGTGTCACCGACTATGTATGGCTGTTCATACTTTGCGGTCTGCCTTTTGGCATCCCACGGATGTTCGCCTGGATCGTACCGGGCGGCTCTTTGGGAACCGCCCTTCCGCTGTTCCTGCTGAACTTTATTATTGGTGGAGTGATTGGCGGTTTCGTCCTGGTTTGGCGGCTGTTGGTTGCAGTATGGTATATATTCCTCACTATCTACCGGATAAATGCAGAATGCATACTATGATATAAATACTGAAAACACACTATGTAGTGGATTTAAGTTGATTACTTTGTGAATATGTGGTAATTTTATTATAGTAACTTTAATGCAGTCGAATATAATTTGTTGTAAAATATCTCATACTGCACATACAAAGAGGTGAAACTATCATTGACAGAAGATTACCTTTCTAAAGTGCTTGAAAGTGCATATTCAAATACTATTTGTGAGTGGCAGGCACAAGGCATTTCAGATAAAGAAATAATTGATAAAATAAATCAAAAGACAGACGGTAGCATAGATATGCTATTAGAACAGGCATCAAAGGATTATCATAACTATTTTCTTGAAAAAAGTTTTGAAATAGCATACAACCAAAAAATTGAAGCAGATAAATTTATGGCTCACCAAAACGAGATTTGGGGGAGCTGTTTTGTAGTCTCAGAAACCATGTATGTTATGGCATTAGAAGCGGCTGAGCGATATAGTGCTTTTGTAAGCGAAAACATCTCGGACGATCTCAAAAAGGAAAAGCAATATACTTTTTTGGCGTTACAGTATATGCAAGGCCGCTGTTGCCAAGAGTTTTTGGAAATACTACATTTAATGAAACTTGGATTTGCTGACTGTGCTTATGCCAGATGGCGCTCAATGTATGAATTGTGTTGTAATGCTGCGTTCATAAAGAAGCATGGCGAAATAATTGCAAAACAATATGTTGAACAATCGCAAACTGATGAGCATAAATACAGTTGGACTAAAGGGGCAAAAAAAGACGACGGTACCGAATTAAAAATAACAACTTTTCAAGGCATCCAAGATAACTGTGATGTGGACGAGGCTTGGAAAAAGCAGTATAAGTTAGCGTGTTTTGTAAACCACGGTTCACCGCAGGGAACATTCAAACGATTAAGTTTAATGGACGAGCAATCTCTTATAGTAGTGGGCCAATCTGATTATGGGATTACTACACCTGCAGAACATTCAGCTATCTCCTTGCAATGGATAACCAGTATGTTTTTGAGTGTCTTTCCTTGTCTGGATGCATTGGCTCATGCTAAGGTGATCCATGATTGGGTTGAGGAAGTTCGGAAGGCATATTTTACAACAGCAGATAAATGTTTTGGAACAAATATCAATTACGATGAGAACTGCGGGAAATAATACATTGTCCTGAAATGTGTGCATAGATGTCATTCTTAACGAGCGCCCTCAAACTTATTCTGAGTTATCATTGACGCCAAACAAAAAAGCGGGAGCATCAGCATCGGTTGAATACATCCGATGCTGACGCTCCCATTTTGCTTGCCGAAAAGTGAAAATCCGGCGTTTTCACTATGCAGAAACGCCCTTCCGCCCCACATGGGAAATCACACTGACTCTACACAGAAAAGCTGACACACGCGATTTTTTCGCCCATTTTGAACCCTAATTCCTGCACTTTTGGGAACGGAGAGAAAGATAGTGCGGACAGGACACTACTACCGCCCGGAAACTCTGTTTACAGGGATGGACACAGCCCTTGCAGAGCTTGTTGTACTGGCGCCTGCCGTTCTCGCCCAGGAAGAACGACCATTCCAGACGCCATTTCTTGCTCCGGCTCATAAGTCGCCCAGCTCCGGGGGCTTCTTCTGCGGGGCGGGCTTGTCCGGGCCTTTCTGTTCCGCGCACTCCCGTTTCGCGTCCTCCAGCCGCTCCCGGATGGAAGGCTTTTTCTCCGGCGTGGTCCTGCGCGCCTCGGCCTGGGCTTTCTCCAATTCCTCCCCGCGGCGGCCGTTGTTGATGATCCCGTCGATCATGCCGTAGTCATCCTCCAGGGTCATTTCCGCCGTGCGCAGCGGGTTTTCCGGCTCCACGGGAACGGATACGATCTGCCCGTTGATGCTGGCGAACAGCTCCGGCCGCTTGAATTGCTCGGTGTATTTCTGAATCATGTCCGGGGGCAGGGACGCAAAACTCTCCGGCCCCAGGCCCACCACCAAGAAGGTGCCTGCCACAATGTCGTAAATCTCCCCATGCTCGTCCCGGAGAGAGCGGTTCAGGTCCAGACCGATGAGCTTGCCCTCGTCGTTCAGCACCAGCCCCACCGGATCGTCAAAGGGATAGGAGGCGGCAATGTCGCCGCCCACCTCCGCTTGCAGCGCATGGAGGCCGGGGTCGATCTCCTTCACATAGGGCTCCTTCATGGGCTCCACCACCAGGACGGTCAGCTTTTCCGGCGCGGTATGTTCGGGGGTGTCTCCGTTGGGGATGGCAAAGGCGCGGCTGCCGTTGGCCATGATGATATACTTTCCGTCCTCGGACTCGTGGTGGAAACCGTATCCGGCCGCCTCCATCTGTTCCCGGCTCATATCCGTCACATGGAAGGTGCCCCTGGGGGTCCGCACCGTCTCGCCGGTCTCTCGGTCATCCGGGGTAGGCGCCGCTTGCTGCCCATACAACTCCGCCTCATACTCCCGGTTTGCCTGCTCCGCAAAGGCCAGCATCTCGTCCACATGGGACTGATCCGGGTTTTCAATGGCCTCCCGGATCACCTGCGGGTCCACATCCAAATATGCCTCGTAGCCCACAGCCTCCTTGAACTTCTCCAACTCGGAGGGAAGGTAGTCCTCCGGGGTCTGGCCCAACGCCTTCAGCTTTTCTTCCAGAGAGGCAATGCGGCAATCGGAAAGGTTCTCGTAGATTTCTTCCTTCGCCGCATGTTCCTCCGGGTGCTCGGCGGCATACTGCGGATCGTTCTGCCGGAAAAACTCGTCCATATCGTAGGCAAGGTCCATGGCCCATTCCGAAATTTCTTCTTCAGGGACGTCGTCCTGGAAGGTCATCACCCGGTATTCCTCCGGGATGCTGCCGCGCTCGCCATCGTAATACTCATGGAAACTGTCCCCGGTATCCCGCACATAGCCCAGGTCGGTGAACTGGCCGCTTTCCTCCAGGGCGATGTCCCGCCCGTAGGCCTCATAGTCGATGTAATTGCGCAGATGCTCCGGCACCTGCATGGCGTCCAGTTCCTCGATGTAATACCGGCCCAGATCGTCGTGGTCGTGGATGTCGGGGTAAACGTCGTAGCAGTCCAGGTTCTCCGTCAGGTTGATAAGTTCCTGGATGCTGCCCGTGTGGTCGCCGATTTCCATAGCAGCCTGGAACCGCTCATATTCATCCTGGCTCATATCATCCAGTTTGGAGGCCAGGTAGTTCAGTTCATCCAGGTTGGCATACTCGCCCAGCAGGTCATAGAGGCCGTCCACATAGCAGTCGTAGTCCGTGATGAACCATTCCTCATAGGTCTGCCCAAATTCGTCCTTCGACCCAATCCCGATGCGCTCAAAGACTTTTTTCAGTTCCTCCGCCGTGGTGGGGAACTTCACCCATTCGCCCACAAGGGCGCCCTCGTTGTATTTGCCCAGGTTGGTGATGAAAGCGGCAAAGGGATAATCTTTGTCATAGTCATAATGGGGCATAGCGACACCTCCTTATCGCTCCGGCGCAGGCTTTTCCCGATGGGGCTGCGCCTTGCTCTGGTTGGCACATTCCTTCCGGCTCTGTTCCAGCCGTTCTTTGATGGAGGGCTTTTTCTCCGTCTGCCTCTCCCTGGGGCGCTCATGTTCCCACTCGTCGCCGGAGAGAGTGAGATAGCCTCGGCTCGTAAAGCAGCCCTGTTCCTCCTGCATGGCATGATTGCCGAAGGGAACGGGATCAATAGCGTCCAGCAGTTCCGGGGGCAGAAGGACGTCCAAGTGCTGCGCCAGATAGCGCCAGCCCACATCCTCCACCTTGCGGATGTTGGGCTCCAGGACAAAATACTCGGTATTGGCGGGAAACTCCCGGAACTGCTCCAGGGTGGTCAACCGGAAGGGAGACTCCTGGACAGCGGCCAGGAGGTCACGGTCCTCCGGGGAAAGTCCGGCAAGCGCCTGGGCCGCTGCCTCCAGCTCGCTTGCGTCACTGCCTGCGGGGAGCAGCGGCTTCAAATGCTCCATGAAGTTGACCTCGGCTTTACTTTTTGCCATGCACACCATCCTTTCGTTTGGGAAACTCCAGCTTGAAATTGACATACTTGCCGCCGGTATCGTCCAGGATCACCACGGCGTCATAGGTGGAACCTTTCTTCTCCGACCACATCCCCTTGACGGAAGTGCGGCCCTTTTTCAGAAGGTCGGCCGCCATTTTCCGGGTCATTTCCTTGCGGCGGCTGGTCCAGAAACGGTCATTCTTCCACATGACAAACTGACAGGCCCGGTCCGAACAGGCGAAGTTCTTCTTGCCCTCATAGACCTGCTTGCCGCAGCGGGGGCAGAGGCCCACCGTCTCCTTCTCCGGCTGGAACAGCTTTTGCCCATCCTCGGAAATGTGGGAGTATTTCCGCACCAGCTCCGCCGCCATTGCCTCGATCCCGTCCATAAAGTCCTCCGGCGACGCCTGACCCTTTGCCACCTCGTTCAACCGCTGCTCCCAATCCGCTGTGAGCTTGGGAGAGGTCAGCAGCTCCGGCAACACCGTGACCAGGTTGACGCCTGCCTTTGTAGGGATCAGGTTCTTGCCCTTGCGCTCCACGAACCCGCCGGACACCAGCTTTTCAATGATGGCCGCCCTTGTCGCCGGGGTGCCCAGGCCGCGCCGTTCTGCGTCCTCCGGGATGTCCTCCTTGCCTGCGTTCTCCATTGCTGCCAGGAGGGAATCTTCCGTATAGGGGCGCGGTGGCGAAGTGAAGTGCTCGGTGACAGAGGCGGTGACCGGCTCAAAGACCTGTCCCTCGGTCAAGGCCGGAAGAACGCCCCCGGCATCTTCATCCTCCGGCTTCTCCTTCAGGGAAGAACGGAACACCTCCTGGATGGCCCGCCAGCCCTGGGAAAGCACCTGCTTTCCTTTTGCCGTGAAGGTATATCCGCCGCACTCAAAGGCGGCCGTGACCACCTCATACACGAAAGGCTCCGCCGCCGCACACAGCAGCTTGCAGCAGACCAGCAGAAGGATATTGCGCTCACCCACGGGCAGTTCGGACAGGTCCGCCTTCTCCAGCTCCAGCGTGGGGATGATGGCGTGGTGGTCGGACACCTTCTTGTCATTTACCAGCAAGGACACATCCGGGAAGAACTCCCCGCACCCGTCAAAGGGCGGTACCTTGGCCGCCAGGTGGAGGACCACCGAAGCGGTCTCCGCCATGTCGGCGGTCAAAAACCGGCTGTCCGTCCGGGGATAGGTCAGCAGCTTTTTCTCATAGAGGGATTGTGCGTAGTCCAGCGTCTGTTTCGTCGTGTAGCCGAAGATGCGGTTGACCTCCCGCTGGAGGGTGGTCAGGTCGTAGAGCCTGGGCGGTGCCTCTTTCTTCTGTTCACGGGTGACGGAAGCGCAGACTGCCTCCGCGCCGGCACAGGCCGCCCTCAGGGCCTCCGCCTCCTCCGGGGCGGCGATCTTCTCCGACACCGCCTCGGCCCCGCCCAGGGTCAGGCGCACATGATGGTATTTCTCTTTGCGGAACATTGTGATTTTGCTGTCCCGGTCCACCAGCATGGCAAGGGTGGGGGTCTGCACCCGCCCCACATTCAGGGTGCGGTGGTAGAGGACAGAAAAAAGTCTTGTGGCGTTGATCCCAATGAGCCAGTCTGCTTTCTGGCGGCAGAGGGCGGACTGGTACAGCGGGTCATACTCCGCGCCGGGGCGCAGGTCCTGGAAGCCCTCCCGGATCGCCGCGTCCTCCATGGAGGAGATCCACAGGCGGGAGAAGGGCTTTTGGCAGCCCGCCATCTCATAGACCAGCCGGAAGATGAGCTCGCCCTCCCGCCCGGCGTCGCAGGCGTTGACCAGCTCGGTGACGTCCTCCCGATCCATAAGGCGTTTCAGGTTCTGGAAGGCGTCCTCCTTGTCCTTCGCCAGCAC
>OJQH01001189.1_pt1 | contig 10338 bp, 10 predicted proteins | sample 1601421 | NCBI WGS metagenome assembly OJQH01 (sample SAMN03922503, study PRJEB24848) | human gut metagenome | isolation source: stool sample | host: Homo sapiens | place: Germany | collected 2011-11 | reverse complement strand
GCCTCTTTTTTCCCTGTTCGCGGAGAAAGGAGAAAAAATGGAAGCAACGGAACAGTTTTTGCAATGGGTGGAGGAGTCGGGTAACATTGTATTTTTTGGTGGAGCAGGGGTATCGACCGAGAGCGGAATCCCGGATTTCCGGAGCGTGGATGGCCTTTATCATCAGAAGTATGACGTTCCGCCGGAGACAATTTTAAGCCACAGCTATTTCCTGCGGTACCCGGAAAAGTTTTATGCTTTTTACCGCGACAAAATGCTTCCGGTCGGCGCGAAACCGAACGCGGCGCACAAAAAGCTTGCAGAGCTGGAAGCGGCGGGAAAATTAAAAGCGATTGTGACGCAGAACATTGACGGACTGCATCAGGCGGCGGGAAGTAAAGTAGTGTATGAACTGCATGGAAGCACACATCGCAATTATTGTATGAAATGCGGGGCATCCTGCGATGCAGAGCTGGTGAGAAGGAGCAGCGGAGTTCCAAGATGTGAAAAATGCGGAGGCATGATCAAACCGGATGTCGTACTCTACGAGGAGAGTCTGAATGAGAAAGTGCTCGACGGTGCGATCCGCGCGATTGCGGCCGCCGATCTTCTGATCGTCGGCGGAACGTCGCTTGCTGTGTATCCGGCAGCAGGTCTTCTCCAGTATTTTCGGGGCGATGCACTGGTCCTGATTAATAAAGGTGCAACACCGATGGACAACAACGCAGATCTTCTGATCCAGCAGCCGATCGGACAGGTGCTCGGCAGTATCCGGGTGTGAAAATTCAGAGCTGTGAAAAATGGAGGTGCGGCTCTGATGATACAGAGAGAACCTTGAAAAAAAATCTCGGAAAGTGTCAGGAAATATAAAAATAAGGCGGAAGAAACATGGCAGAACATTACGAAGTAGGCGATATTGTAAAACTGAAAAAGCCGCATCCGTGCGGCAGCAGCGAGTGGGAAATTCTGCGTGTCGGCGCAGATTTCCGTCTCAAATGCACCGGCTGCGGCCACCAGATCATGGTAGCACGTAAGCTGGTCGAGAAAAACACCCGCGGATTACGAAAAAAAGATGCGTAATATCGTGAAAAAAACAAGAAAACACGCGAAAAAGGGCTTGCTATAAGCCCTTTTTTATGTTAGAATAACAAATTGTGACGTATAAAAATAATTCCTTGCTCCCCATAATGAAAATGGGGTGCCAAAAAGTCCAAAAGGAGGTAAAGCATGAACAAGTACGAATTAGCACTGGTTGTGAATGCAAAACTTGAAGAAGAGGAACGCGCAGCTGTAGTTGAGAAAGCCAAAGGTTATGTAACCCGTTACGGCGGAACAGTTGGCGAAGTAGAAGAGTGGGGCAAAAAACGCCTTGCATACGAAATTCAGCATATGCGTGAAGCATATTACTACTTTATTCAGTTTGAAGCAGACGCAACAGCTCCGGCAGAGATCGAGAGCCATATGCGTATTATGGATAACGTACTGAGATACTTAGTCGTTAAAAAGGAAGCTTAAGAGGTAAGCGAATGAATAAAGTTATATTGATGGGAAGATTGACCAGAGATCCCGATGTCAGATACTCTGCTGGAGAGAACTCCACAGCGGTAGCCCGTTATACACTGGCTGTTGACCGCAGATTCCGCAGAGACGGCGATTCCGCAACCGCAGACTTTATCGGATGCGTTGCTTTCGGCCGCCAGGCAGAATTTGCAGAGAAATACCTGCGTCAGGGAACGAAGATCGCCATCACCGGCCGCATTCAGACCGGAAGCTACACCAACCGTGAAGGCCAGAAGGTCTACACAACAGACGTAGTTGTAGAAGAGCAGGAGTTTGCAGAGAGCAAAAATGCAGGCGGAAACAACGGAGGATACTCCGCACCGCAGCATAACAATCCGGCTCCGTCCGCGAATACATCTGATTTGGGCAGCGCCGATGGTTTTATGAATATTCCCGATGGCATTGACGAAGAATTGCCATTTAATTGATAGAAAAGGAGAGATTGATCATGGCTTATAATAATAGTGAAAGACCAGCTTCCAGAAGACCGGCCCGCAGAAGAAGAAAAGTTTGTGTTTTCTGTGGTGGAGAAGAGATCAGCTACAAGGATGCAGCTAAACTGAAAAAATATGTATCCGAGCGTGGTAAAATCCTGCCGAGACGTGTAACTGGAACCTGCGCAAAACATCAGAGAGCAGTAACAGTAGCCGTTAAGAGAGCAAGACATATGGCTATTATGCCGTACGTAGATGATTGATTCTGACTTGCGCTAAGCACTGTCCGAACGTTCATTTTGAATCGGTAAATAAATGGAGGTATCTGCCCGAAAAGGGCGGGTACCTTTTTTGTATCCAGAAGTATCTTGTTGCCAAAGTACAGGTCAAAGTGGTATAATCGGAAGGACAGGAGCGAAATACAACACGCAACGTTGGAAAGGTGTTAGGAAATGAAAAGCAAAATGAAGTTGAGCGGCCAATTGCGGAGCTATCTTCGATGGCCGCTGATTTTGTCCATCCTGATGCTTGTGATGAATATCGGCATGTATTTTGTGGATGTGATGGCAGGAATGTGGTTCACGCTGTTTTTTGCAGTCTATGTGATCGCAGCCGCAGTTCTCTATTACAGACAGCGTCCGCAGGTGATCAACGAGCTGATTACCTTTGCGACTGAATACGGCCAGGTTCAGAAGCATCTGATCCAGGAACTGGCGCTGCCCTATGCCGTTATGGATTCGCAGGGAAAGCTTCTCTGGGTCAACAAAGAGTTTACAAAAATCACAGGGAAGGATACACAGTATCATAAATGTATCGCCACCATTTTTCCGGAGCTGACGGTCGAGCGGCTGCCGAAAAATGAGGAGGAGACCGACATCGACGTGGCTTACGGCGAAAAGAATTTCCGTGCCCATGTAAAAAGCGTCTGCATCGACGAGCTGATCCAGAATTCGAAGATGATCAACACAGATATCAAAGGCTATTTTATTCAGGCACTGTATCTGTTCGATGAGACGGAGCTCCGCAAGTATATGCGGAAATTCGAGGACGAAACGATGGTCACCGGTCTTCTGTATCTGGACAACTACGACGAGGCGCTGGAGAGCGTCGAGGAGGTCCGCCGTTCCCTTCTGACCGCACTGGTCGAGCGAAAGATCAACAAATATTTCAACGATCTCGACGGACTGGTGAAGCGGTATGAGAACGACAAATACATCGTGGTCATGCGCCGGAGTTCGTTAAATGAACTGAAAGAGAAAAAGTTCGATATCCTAGAGGACGTCAAGACCATCAACATCGGAAACGAGATGGCAGTCACAATCAGTATGGGTATCGGAGCAGATGCTGGATCGTTTGCGAAAAACTCCGAGTATGCGAAAATCGCGATCGACCTGGCTCTTGGCCGGGGCGGCGATCAGGTCGTTTTAAAGGACGGTTCGAAGATTCAGTATTTCGGCGGAAAAACGCAGGCTGTGGAAAAGAATACGAGAGTCAAAGCCCGCGTCAAGGCGCACGCGCTGAAAGAGTTTATGAACACGAAAGAGAAGGTCGTTGTCATGGGACACCGCCTGCCGGATGCCGATTCGTTCGGTGCGGCCATCGGTATCTACCGTGCGGCGAAAACGCTGAATAAAAAAGCGTACATCGTCATCGACAACCCGACCAGCTCGATCATTCCGCTGATGAATACGTTCCGCGACAACCAGGATTATGAGGCGGACATGTTTGTCAACAACCATGAGGCGAAAGAGATCATGGACGACAACACGCTGCTTGTTGTGGTCGATACGAACAAGCCGAGCATCACACAGTGTGAGGATCTGCTGTACATGGCGAAAATGATCGTCGTGCTGGATCATCACCGGCAGGGAAGCGATACGATCCGCAACTCGGTGCTTTCCTATATTGAGCCGTATGCATCATCCGCGAGCGAGATGGTTGCCGAGATTCTCCAGTATTTTACCGAGGGAATCCGCATCCGGAACGTGGAGGCGGACAGCATCTATGCCGGCATCATGATCGATACCGACAACTTTATGCAGAAAACAGGTGTCCGCACGTTCGAGGCGGCAGCGTTCCTGCGCCGCTGCGGTGCGGATGTGACGCGTGTGCGCAAGTTGTTCCGTGAGGATATGAACGATTACAAGGCAAGAGGAGAGACGATCCGCAATGCGGAGCTGTTCCGCGGCCAGTTCGCGATTTCCGAATGCCCGAGCGACTATGTGGACAGCCCGACGGTGGTCGGAGCACAAGCGGCGAACGAGCTGCTGAACATTGTCGGTGTCAAGGCGTCCTTTGTACTGACCGAGTATAAAGGCGTGATCTATATCAGCGCCCGCGCGATCGATGAGGTCAATGTACAGATCATCATGGAGCGGATGGGCGGCGGCGGTCATCTGAATATGGCGGGATGCCAGCTCGAGACCGTCAACATGGAGGAGGCGAGAAACCTTCTGAAATCAACCTTAACAGAAATGCAGGATGGAGGAGAAATCTGATATGAAAGTTATCTTACTGGAAGACGTAAAAGCACTTGGTAAAAAAGGACAGACTGTAAACGTAAGTGACGGATATGCAAGAAACATGCTTCTGCCGAAAAAACTCGGCATCGAGGCAACCGCAAAAAACCTGAATGAGCTGAAACTCCAGAAAGCACACGAGGACAAAGTGGCAGCAGAGCAGCTCGCTGAGGCACAGGCTTTCGCGAAAGAGATTGAGGACAAACAGGTTACCGTAGCAATCAAAGTCGGCGAGGGCGGAAAAGTATTCGGAAGCGTATCGGCAAAAGAGATCGCTGAGGCAGCAAAAGAGCAGCTCGGATACGACATCGACAAAAAGAAAATGCAGCTTCCGAACCCGATCAAGGTTCTTGGAACGACAGAAGTGCCGATCCGCCTGCATACCAAAGTAACTGCAAAGCTGAAAGTTATCGTAAAAGAAGCATAATTCTATGGAAGAAGCACTGATTAAACGAATCCTTCCGCACAGCATCGAGGCGGAGCAGTCGGTCATCGGTTCCATGCTGATGGGGCGCGAAGCCATCATGGCGGCATCGGAAATCCTGACGAGCGACGATTTTTACCAGCACCAGTACGGCGTCATTTTTGATGCCATGGTGGAGCTGTTCAATGAGGGAAAACCGGTCGATCTGGTCACCCTGCAGAACCGCCTGCGTGAAAAGGATGTTCCGCCGGAGATCAGTTCGATGGAGTTTGTCCGCGATCTTTTAAATGCGGTGCCGACTTCGGCGAATGTGCGCCATTATGCGAACATCGTCAGCGAGAAAGCGGTGCTGCGCCGTCTCATTAAGCTGACAGAAGAGATAGAGAATGACTGCTATCTGAACAAAGAGCCGGTGGAAGTCATCATGGAGGAGACGGAAAAGAAGATGTTCCAGTTATTGGGCCAGCGGAATTCCGGAGACTTCATGCCGATCCGCCAGGTTGTCATCAATACGCTGGAGAACATCGAGCGTGCATCGAAGACGAAGGGAAATGTCACGGGTATTCCGACCGGATTCACGGATCTGGACTACAAGACATCGGGTCTGCAGAACTCTGACTTTATCCTGATTGCGGCACGTCCGTCTATGGGTAAAACGGCGTTTGTCCTCAATATTGCGCAGTATATGGCGTTTAAGAAAGACAAAGCCGTTGCGATTTTCAGTCTCGAGATGTCGCGGGAGCAGCTGATGAACCGTCTGCTCTCGATGGAGTCGAAAGTAGATTCCCAGCATCTGAGAACCGGAAACCTGAAAGACGACGAATGGAGCAAGCTGATCGAGAGCGCCGGCATGATCGGTGAATCCCGACTGATGATCGACGATACACCTGGTATCTCGATCGGAGAGATGCGGTCGAAATGCCGCAAATACAAGCTGGAGCACGGTCTTGATATCATCATCATTGACTACCTGCAGCTGATGTCGGGAAGCGGAAAGAGCTCCTCGGAATCGCGTCAGCAGGAGATTTCGGATATCAGCCGTTCCTTAAAAGCACTCGCGAGAGAGCTGAATGTGCCGGTTGTTGCACTGTCCCAGCTTTCCCGGGCTGTTGAGCAGCGTACCGACCACCGTCCGATGCTTTCCGACCTGCGTGAGTCGGGAGCGATCGAGCAGGATGCCGACGTTGTTATGTTTATCTATCGAGATGATTACTATAATAAGGATTCCGAGAATAAGGGAATCGCGGAAATCATCATCGCCAAACAGCGAAACGGCCCGATCGGAACCGTCAATCTGGTCTGGCTGCCGGATTATACGAAATTTGCGAATGCAGAGAGATAAAAGAAAATATTTGTAACTATTCAGAGCCATGCGAAATTGAGGGGAAAAGTGCGACTCATGCTTGCATGAATGAGCACTTTTCCCCTCAATTTCATATGGCGAGAAGCCACATCGAGATGTAGCTCGGAACAGTTATCCCACAGATGCGCTTAAGAAAAAATATACAAAGAAAGAGGTAAAAGCAAATGATCATCACACTGAAAGATGGAAGTACCAAAGAGTACTCCGAACCGAAATCCATCATTGAGATCGCAGCAGACATCAGCGAAGGCCTTGCAAGAATGGCCTGTGCAGGTGAAGTAAACGGTGAAGTAGAAGATCTTCGTACCGTCATCGACAAGGACTGCAATCTTTCCATTCTGACCTTCAACGATGAAGGCGGAAAAGCAGCATTCCGTCACACCACATCCCATATCATGGCACAGGCCATCAAGAGACTGTACCCGGATACCAAACTGGCCATCGGACCGTCCATCGCAGACGGATTCTACTACGATGTAGACAGAGAGACTCCGCTCACCAGCGAAGACCTTGAAAAAATCGAAGCAGAGATGAAGAAAATCGTAAAAGAGGATCTGAAACTGGAGCGCTTCGAACTGCCGAGAGCAGAAGCCATCGCCTTCATGAAAGAAAAAGAAGAGCCATATAAAGTAGAACCGATCGAAGATCTGCCGGAAGACGCAGTCATCAGCTTCTATCGCCAGGGTGAATTCACGGACCTGTGCGCAGGCCCTCATCTGATGAGCACAAAGCCGGTCAAAGCCTTCAAACTGACCAGCCTTGCAGGCGCATACTGGAGAGGCAGCGAGAAAAACAAGATGCTGCAGAGAATCTACGGAACTGCATTCACAAAGAAAGCAGAGCTTGAAGAGTACCTCCACATGATCGAGGAAGCAAAGAAACGTGACCACAGAAAACTCGGAAAAGAGCTCGGCCTGTTTATGATGAGTGAGGACGGCCCGGGATTCCCGTTCTTCCTTCCAAAAGGAATGGATCTGAAAAATGCGCTGATGGATTACTGGCGTGAAATCCACAGAAAAGCAGGATACGTAGAAATCTCCACACCGATCATCCTGAACCGTCGCCTGTGGGAGACCTCCGGTCATTGGGATCACTACAAAGAAAACATGTATACCACCGTCATCGACGATGAAGATTATGCAATCAAACCGATGAACTGCCCGGGCGGCGTTCTCGTTTACAAATCCGAGCCTCGTTCCTACCGTGATCTGCCGCTGCGTCTGGCAGAGGTTGGCCTGGTACATCGTCATGAGAAATCCGGCCAGCTGCACGGCCTGATGCGTGTACGCTGCTTCAACCAGGACGATGCCCATATCTTCATGACACCGGAGCAGATCAAAGATGAAATCAAAGGCGTTGCAAACCTGATTGACCAGGTTTACAAACTGTTCGGATTCAAATATCACGTAGAGCTGTCCACCCGTCCGGAAGACAGCATGGGAAGCGATGAGGACTGGGAGGTTGCAACCGAAGGCCTCCGCGGCGCACTCGATGACCTTGGCCTTGACTATGTAGTCAACGAAGGCGACGGCGCATTCTATGGCCCGAAGATCGACTTCCATCTGGAAGACTCCATCGGAAGAACGTGGCAGTGCGGTACTATCCAGCTTGACTTCCAGCTGCCGCAGAGATTCGAACTGGAATACACAGGAGCAGACGGAGAGAAACATCGTCCGATTATGATCCACCGTGTTGTTTACGGTTCTGTTGAGCGTTTCATCGGTATCCTGATCGAGCACTTTGCAGGCGCATTCCCAACCTGGCTTGCACCGGTACAGGTAAAGGTTCTGCCAATCTCCGACAAATACGCAGATTACGGCAAGAAGGTTCTGGACGCCCTTCACGAGGCAGGCATCCGCGCAGAGATGGATACCCGTTCCGAGAAGATTGGATATAAGATCCGTGAGGCACAGGGACAGAAGATTCCATACATGCTGATCGCCGGAGCAAAAGAGGAAGAGGCAGGTCTTGTATCTGTCAGAAGCCGTTTTGCAGGTGATGAAGGCCAGAGAAGCCTGGAGCAGTTTATCGCAGATATCAAAGAAGAAATCGCAAGCCGCGTTAACCGCCCGGTTACTGTTGAAACAAAAGAAAATAAATAAGGTAGGTGTCAAAAAAATTGACACCTATGATACCAGATTGCTCCGTACTTCGTACTCCCGCAATCTTCAAAACATTCGTACTCCGCTCATTTTTCTTCGAAAAATGGCTACTTACTCATGTTTTGGCGTGTCCAAAATTTAAAAATCCTCGTGCAAGCTTTGCTTGCGTCGGATTTCCAAACTTTGGACACTGGTATTATCAAATAAATAAGGCATAAAAAATTACCTCTTGGAAATAATGGTTTCTATGCGGGCGAAACCGCAGAAAACTAAATTTCAGGAGGTAATTTATTATGCCAGCATTAAGTTGTTCCGCTATGACCTGTGTTTACAACCAGAACGAGCTCTGTTCCAAAGGAGATATCCGCGTAGGCGGAAGCGAAGCCAAAAGCTCCATGGAAACGTGCTGCGAGAGCTTCAAGGAGCGCGGTGAGGGCACGATGTCCAACTCCACCGGCTGCGGCTGTACGAAAATCGGTGTCGACTGCAAGGCGCAGAACTGTACCTTTAACGACAACTGTAAATGCGAAGCCGGAGATATTCATATCGCCGGAGACAGCGCATGCAGCTGCCAGGAAACCGAGTGCAGCTCCTTCCGCTGTGGCTGCGGGAAATAAATACGAAAAAATGCGAAAATCAGTATTGACAACAGGATGGGAGAGTGCTATACTGCAATAGTCTGAGAAAAAGAAAGTAGAGTATCCACTCTCACCCTAGCGCAAACACGCGACTACGGTCCAATATTGATCTTAAGTTCTCTTTGTGTAGAGATTTATGTACAATGTTAAGTGGATAGTCTGTCTATCCACTTTTCTTGCGTTATCAGTCAAATCCGGTCCGGTGAGCCGAGTTTGATTTCGTTACACCGCAAAAGCGGGAACACAGTCTTTTATAATGATGGAGGTGCACTACAATTAGCGAATTAATGATTAATGAACAGATCAGAGACAGAGAAGTTCGACTGATTGGAGCAGATGGAGAGCAGTTAGGAATCGTTTCTTCAAGAGAAGCTCAAAAGATTGCAGACGAGGCAGGACTTGATTTAGTAAAGATAGCACCAAATGCAAAGCCACCTGTATGTAAGGTGATTGATTATGGTAAGTATCGTTATGAGCAGGCCCGTAAGGAAAAGGATGCAAAGAAGAAGCAGAAGACAGTGGAATTAAAAGAAATCCGCCTGTCACCAAACATTGACACCAATGATCTTAATACCAAAGTAGGTGCAGCCCGCAAGTTCATTACAAAGGGAGACAAAGTAAAAGTAACACTTCGTTTCCGCGGCCGTGAGATGGCACATATGAACAGCAGCAAATACATCCTCGATGAATTTGCAGAGAGTCTGTCCGATATTGCAACGGTTGACAAAGCGCCGAAGGTGGAAGGCAGAAGCATGACCATGTTTTTGACGGCTAAACGTTAAAATACATTTGAATCAATATCAAGGAGGAAATTAAAATGCCAAAGGTAAAAACAAGCAGAGCAGCTGCAAAACGTTTCAAAGTTACAGGAACAGGAAAGTTAAAAAGAAATAAAGCCTACAAGAGACATATCTTAACTAAGAAAACAACAAAGACAAAGAGAAATCTCAGAAAAGCAACAATGACAGATGAGACAAATGTTAAGAATATGAAGAAGATTTTACCATACATGTAATCGGTAGTATTAGTTAAGGAGGAATCAACAAATGGCAAGAGTTAAAGGCGGTTTAGGCGCTAAGAAAAGACATAACAGAACATTAAAGTTAGCAAAGGGTTACAGAGGCGCTAGATCTAAGCAGTACAGAGTTGCTAAGCAGTCAGTTATGAGAGCTCTTACAGAGAGTTATAAGGGCAGAAAGCAGAAGAAGAGACAGTTCAGACAGTTATGGATTGCCAGAATCAATGCTGCTGCAAGAATTAACGGACTTTCATACAGCAAGTTCATGTATGGTCTTAAGTTAGCTAATATCGATCTTAAC
>OJQH01001178.1_pt1 | contig 10415 bp, 7 predicted proteins | sample 1601421 | NCBI WGS metagenome assembly OJQH01 (sample SAMN03922503, study PRJEB24848) | human gut metagenome | isolation source: stool sample | host: Homo sapiens | place: Germany | collected 2011-11 | reverse complement strand
TGACGGCCACCAAAAAGATCGGCCACGCCGTGCAGCGCAACCGCGCCCGCCGCGTTATGAAGGCCGCCATCGACGAACACCTCGACTACAACATCGGCGGCTATGACCTCGTTTTCGTGGCCCGGGGCATGACCCCCCGGCTCAAGAGCTGGCAGCTCAGCGCCATCGTGGCAAAGCTCTTCGCCCAGGCCGGCCTGCCGGATAAGGCAAAGCAGCCGGGCGCAAAGCCCTCAGCCACCCTGCCGCCGGTCCGGAAGCCCGAGGCGTGAGCATCTTTCAGAAAGCCCTCTGCGGGCTCATCCGGCTCTACCAGAAGTTCATCAGCCCGGGGCTGGGGCGGAACTGCCGCTTTTCGCCCTCCTGCAGCCAGTACGGCATCGAGGCCATCCGCACCCACGGCTGCGTCAAAGGGCTGCTGCTGACGGCATGGCGCATCGCCCGGTGCAATCCGCTGGGCCGCTGGGGCTACGACCCCGTACCGGAAAAGGGCCGCTGGAAAAATCCGGCCCGGCATCTCTCGGCCTCGGCTCTGTTTTCCACCAGACACGAAAAATAAGTGGAAAACCTCTTCGTCGATGCTCTTTGGAAGAGCGCTGAAGCGGGGAAGACCTCTTTGTCAATGCTCTTTGAAAAAGGGCGGCAGAGGGGAGGAAAACCTCTCCGTCACGCCTGCGGCGTGACACCTCTCCTGATAGGAGAGGCTGAGAGGAAATGCTATTATAATTGCTTCTTGTGACGTGCTGAACTGTGGGCGGCGTGTCCTACGATAAAAATAACCGTCCCGCACCACAGGCGGGGCAGAATGGACAGAGACATGAATATTTTGTACATCCTCGGTGTACCTCTCGGCTATGTGATGGAGTGGATCTACAACCTCATCCCGAACTACGGCTGGGACATCATCATCTTCACCATCGTCATCCGCCTGCTCAGCATCCCTCTGCAGCTCAACCAGCAGAAGAGCATGGCCAAGATGTCCGCTTTCCAGCCGATGATCGCCGACATCCAGAAAAAGTACAAGGACAAGCCCGAAAAGCAGCAGGAAGAGCTGCTCAAGCTCCAGCAGGAGTACGGCTATAAGCCCACCGCCGGCTGTATGCCCATGCTGGTCAACTTCCTCGTCATGTTCGGCGTCATCGAGGTCGTGTACCGCCCGCTGCAGCGCATCTTCCACATCGGCGCCGACGCCATCACCGCCGCAGGCGATGCCATGACCGCTCTGGGCATCAGCTTCACTCAGGTGACCCGCGACACCAATATCATCGCACAGGTGCTGGCCGGTGAGTCCACCGTCACCTCTGTGTTCACCGCAGACCAGCTGAATACCATCACCGAGTTCGGCCAGCACATGGACTTCTTCGGCATCGACCTGACCCGTGTGCCGCAGTACAGCCTGGCAGCAGACAACCTGCCCCTGCTGATCTTCCCCATCCTGGCTGTCGTCACCATGTTCATCTCCACCCACATCAGCATGAAGGCCTCCGGCCAGGAGATGCAGGGCAGCATGAAGCTGACCATGTATATGATGCCTCTGATGTACGTCTTCTTCTGCTTTACCGTTCCCTGCGCATTCTCTCTGTACTACGTCATTTCCAACATCGTGATGACCGTCCAGACCCAGGTCATGCGCAAGATCTATGACCCCGAGAAGATGAAGGAGCAGGTCAAGGCCGAGATCGCTTCCCGCAAGAAGGAAGAGAAGCGCGGCGTGAAGAGCACCACCATCAAGGTCCAGGACGAGAAGACAGGTGAGGTCGTGGAAAAGAACATCTCCGCCAGCGAGATGAACAAGCGCCGCCTCGAGTATGCCCGCCAGCAGGATGCTGAGCGCTACAAGGACGAGCGCACTGTCCCGCTGAGCGAGCTGCAGAACAAAAAGGAGGATTGACGGTTATGATCCGTACGCAGGAAGCGACCGGCAAGACGGTCGATGAAGCACGCACCAACGCCTGCGCTCTGCTGGGCGTGGAAAAGGACGACATCAACGTCAGCTACGAAGTGCTGGAAATGCCCCAGAAGACCGGTTTTCTGGGCCTGAAGCTCACTCCCGCCAAGGTCCGCGTCAGCGTCGAGCTGCCGGACGAGCCTGTGGCAGCTCCTGCTGCCCCCGTTGAGGAGCCCACTCCTGTTGTGGAGGAGAAGGCTGCTCCTGTGGCGGCTGAGCCTGTCGTCGAAGAGACTGCCCCTGAAGCTCCCGCTGCTGTGGAAGAGCCTGCTGCTCCCGCTGAGGAAGCTGCCCCTGCCGAAGAGCAGGCTGCTCCCGCCGCAGAGGGCGAAGAGGTGGAAGTCCCCATCAACATCGAGGAGAACGCCAAGGTCAAGGCCGCTGTGAACTACCTGAAGGATGTCATCGAGAAGATGGGCGTACAGGACGTCAAGTTCAGCGCTGTGCAGAAGGGTGAGGCTACCATCATCCATCTGGACGGCGAGAAGATGGGCGCCCTCATCGGCCGCCGCGGCGAGACGATGGAGAGCCTGTCCTATCTGGCAAGCCTCGTGGCAAACCGCCTCGAGGGCGACTACATCAAGCTGGGCCTCGACGTGGCCGGCTACCGCGACAAGCGCGAGAGCGACCTGACCGCACTGGCACAGCGCATCGGTGCCAAGGTGCGCCGCACTGGCCGCAGCTTTGCCATGGAGCCCATGAACCCCTACGAGCGCCGCATCATCCACTCTGCCATCAGCAAGATGGAGGGCGTCCGCAGCGAGAGCAAGGGCGAGGGCCGTGACCGCCGTGTGGTCATCTACTCCACCGACCCTAACGCTGTGGCTGAGAGCGCAAATGCACGTCCCCGCGGACCCCGCGGCGGTCATGACCGCAACGGCAATGGCCGCAGCGGCGGCTATCATCGCGGCGGCGAGCGCCGTGGTGACCGGAATGGCCGTGGCCCGCGCAATGGCGGCGGCCGTGGCGGCTACCGCTCCAATGTGCCTGAGCGCACCTACACCCCGCGCGATGCCGAGAATGCTGCCCCTGTGGCACCCAAGCGCACTGAGCGTGTGGATGACTTCGCTGATCTGAGCTTCGGCAAGATCGAGCTGTAAAAGCTGAATGATAAGACCCTCTCCCGCATGGCGGAAGCCGTGCAGGGGAGGGTCTTTTTTTGTACGAGGAACACTATAAATTTACACATCTTTTGCATGAAGATGGTTTACGATGAAAAGCAAATCTGAAAAAATAATTTAGGAAGAAAAGTCGTTCTTATCGGAAAATTGGAGAATATGTCCAATTCCGGAAGAAATTTTTCTCCTACTTGCACATTGTAAAACAATGTCGACAAGCCTTATACTAGAGCTACAAATGCTTCGGAGTGTATACCAAGCAAAAAAGAGAGGAATTATTATGGAACAGAATAAGATTTCCCGCCGTAATTTCCTGCGCGTGGCCGGTGCATCGGCTACCGCCGCCGCAATGGGTGGTCTGGTCCCGGCTGCTTCCGCTGCCGGCATCAAAGACCTGTGGAGCATGGACCTGCAGATCCTTGCCACCAGCGATACCCACGGTAAGTTTGACCCCTGGGATTACGCCGCCAACAAGGCCGACGCCTCCGGCAGCGTGGCCCAGCAGGCAACTGCCATCAAGGAGAACCGCACCAAGACCACGCTGGTCGTGGATGCAGGCGACACCATTCAGGCAAACTCCGCTGAGCTGTTCCTGAACGACGATGTCCACCCCATGATCGCTGCTCAGAACGCCATCGGCTACGATGTCTACGTCACCGGCAACCATGAGTACAACTATGGCATGGCCACGCTGGAAAAGGTGCTCTCCCAGCAGAAGGCCAAGGTGCTGACCGGCAACGTCTACAGCCCCGAAGGCAAGCCTCTGGCTGACGGCTACACCATCATCAACAAGGGCGGCGTCAAGATCGGCGTCATCGGTATGGTCACTCCCAACATCACCCGCTGGGACGCCAAGAACCTCGAGGGCTGGACTGTCACCAACCCGGTGGACGAGAGCCGCAAGATCATTGATAAGATCAAGAACAATGTGGATGTCATCATCGGCGTTATGCATATGGATGTTGACAATGAGTATGGCGTCTATGGCTCCGGCGTCACCGACCTGGCAAATGCCTGCCCTGAGTTCGACGTCATCGTCGCCGCTCACGGTCACAAGAGCATCCCCAACAAGATGATCAACGGCGTGCTGGTGGTCGAGAACAAGAATGCAGGCGCCACTGTCTCCGACATCCACGTCTATCTGGAGCGCGGCCTGAACGGCAAGTGGAAGGTGAAGGACCGTACCTCTGAGAACCTGACCATCAAGGACTACGCTCCCGACCCCGAGCTGACTGCTCTGCTGGCAGAGTACGACCAGCGCGCTAAGGACGACGCCGTGACCCCCATCGGCCAGCTGGTCGGCGGTGATCTGGCCCCCGAAAACGAGATCGACTGCCTGCCGCAGGCCATGGTGCAGGATACTGCTCTGCTGGACTTCATCAACGAGGTACAGATGTACTACACCGACGCTCAGGTGGCCGCAACGGCTCTGACCTCCATGACTTCCCAGATGCGCGAGGGTACCATCCGCAAGTGCGACATGGCAAGCATCTACACCTACCAGAACACCCTGTACAAGCTGCAGATGAACGGCTGGCAGCTGCGTCAGTTCATGGAGTGGTCTGCTGCCTTCTTTAAGACCTGGGAGCCGGGCGATGTGACCATCGCATTCGACTCTTCCGTCCGCTATTACCTGTACGATGCCTTTGCAGGCGTCAAGTATGACCTCGACATCTCCAAGCAGCCCGGCAACCGCATCCAGAACCTGACCTGGATGGATGGCCGTCCGGTGGAGGACGATGACAGCTTCGTGGTGGCCGTCAACAACTACCGTGCCACCACCCAGCTGCTGACTTATGCTGACATCTTCAAGGAGGGCGACGAGCTGCCCAAGCTGCTGGAGATCGACGTGCGCGGCGATGTGGGCGGCATCCGCGAACTGCTGGGCGAGTACATCCGCACCGTCAAGGGCGGCACCATCGAGCCGCATGTGGATAACAACTGGAAGCTCGTGGGCAACAACTGGAACGCTGCTGACCACGAGAAGGCCGTCAAGCTGCTGCGCGAGGGCAAGCTGGCCCTGTCGGAGAATGCCGACAGCCGCACCCTGCCCGGCAAGGCCATCACCACGGCCGATATTGCCGCATTCTGATTTTTCTTTCATACGCAACGGGGTGTGCAGTCTTTCAGGGGCTGCACACCCTTTTTTGCTGCACAATAAAGTGAAATATCAATGGGTAATATAGCTAAATTTAATTACCGCTTTTTAGCATATCATAGAAAATAAACGCTGGGATGCGCTGGATATTTTCTTTTTGGGAGCTTCATGATAAAATAAGAAAAACCCGCAGAATAAAGGGGAAAGTGCGCCCTCGTGCAGTGCGGGGACGAATGCGGTTTGAAAAGAGGATGGCTATGGAAGCATTGCGAAAGCTGCTGTATGCGGAGATGTCACGGGAGGAGTACAAAGCCTGTCTGCCGGATATACAGCGCTCCAACCGCCAACGTGTGACGGCCTACCTGGGGATAGCCTGTGCGTTTCTTACAGTTTTATGGATACTGTCTGGGGCTCTGGAATTTTTGCGGCCCAATATGCCGGCCTATATGATAGCGCTGGCCGTGTGCATGGGCCTGCAGGCGGTCAACCGGACATTCCCGAGAAAAAACGGCCTGCTGCTGACCTGGCTGATGTACGCCTTTGAGGCTTTGCTCTATGTGCTGGGCATCTATCTGGGCATCCATCCTTCTCCCGATACTCCTACGGTGAGCTTTATTGCGTTCTTGCTGGCAGTGCCGCTGCTCTTTGTCATGCGGCCCATCCAGCATATCTTGAATGTCGTCTTTTTCGATGGTATTTTCATCCTGACCTGCTTTTTGTTCAAGAGTAAAGAGACGCTCCCAGTTGATATTCTGGACGGCATGGTGTTTGGTGCGGTGTCCTGCATCATATCCACCTTCATCATGCTTTCGATGCACGAAAATTTTTCCATCCGGCACAAGCTGCTGGGCATTGCGGAGACGGACTTGAACGTCGGCCTGAAAAACCGCAACGCCTACGAGAGCCAGATGCACGACTACCCGATGCACTGCAGCAGCACGCTGAGCTGTGTTTATCTGGACGTGAACGGCCTGCATGAGCTGAACAACACCCGGGGCCACGCGGCAGGCGACGAGATGCTCAAGACCGTGGCAGCCAAGGTGCGGGACATCTTCGGCGAAGAGTACAGCTACCGTGTGGGCGGCGATGAGTTCGTGGCCTTTGCGATGGACAAGAGCGCCGAAGAGATGCGTGCGCTCATCCACAAGCTGGTGCAGGAGGTGGACGAGGCCGGTTACTCGGTGGCCGTGGGTACAGCGACTCACAGCGCGGGCGGCATCGACATGGAAGTCCTTGTCAAATCGGCTGAAACACGGATGTATCTGGCAAAGGAAGAGCACTATCGCCTTGCCGGGAAGACCCGAGAATAAAATGCAAAAGCGGTACGCTGCCGGACTCTCCGGAGGTGTGCCGCTTTTTTGCGCAGCATATTTCTTTTTTTGGCGGTTCGTGGTAGAATATACTGTATTCATCTGCGCATAAGGAGGGGAGAAGATGCAGCATTCGACCATTGCGGCCATTGCTACCGCTCCGGGTGCGGGCGGCATCGCCATCGTGCGGCTGTCCGGCCCGGAAAGCTATGAAGTGGCAGCGAAGGTGTTCCGTCCGGCCAACCCAGCCAAAAAAGTCGCGGACGCCAAAGGCTATACGGCCATGTTCGGTGCGTTCGTGGAGGGGGAAGAGGCTTTCGATGAGGGCGTGGCGCTGTTTTTCCGCGCGCCCCACAGCTACACCGGCGAGGATGTGGTGGAGCTTTCCTGCCACGGCGGCAGTGCAGTCGCCCGGCGGCTGGTGGAAGCCTGCATTGCGGCGGGCGCATCGCCTGCCGCTCCCGGCGAGTACACCCGCCGCGCTTTCCTGAACGGCAAGCTTAGTCTGACCCAGGCCGAAGCCGTCATGGACATCATCTCCGCCGATGGCCGACAGGGGGCCGCGCTGGCAAATGCCTCCCTGAACGGTGCGCTGGCCCGGAAGATAGCGGCCCAGAAAGATGCTCTGACGGCCTTGCAGGCCCATCTGGCCGCCTGGGTGGATTTCCCTGAGGAAGACGTCCCGGAACTGAGCCAAAGCCATCTCTGCGACGTTTTAGGCGGGGTAGAGCAGGAGCTGGACGCCCTCATCCAGAGCTACGATGCAGGCGCTGTCCTCCGCGAGGGCGTGGACTGTGCCATCGTGGGCAAGCCCAATGCGGGCAAATCCACCCTGCTCAATCTGCTGGCCGGATTTGACCGGGCCATCGTCACGCCGGTGGCCGGAACCACTCGCGACGTGGTGGAGCAGGCTGTCCAGCTGGGCGACGTCCGGCTGAATCTCTTCGATACCGCCGGTCTGCGTCAGACGGAGGACGAGATAGAAGCCGAAGGTATCCGCCGCAGCTGGAAGAAGCTGGACGAGGCGGGGCTTATCCTCGCCGTCTTCGACGGCTCGGAGCGCCCGACCCGGGAGGACTTGGAGCTGGCTCAGCGCTGCGCGGGTCGTCCGGCCATCGCGCTGGTCAATAAAGAGGACAAGCCCACCCGGTTCGACGCAGAGCTCATCGCACCCTATTTTGCGATGGTGCTGCCGGTCTGCTGTCAGGAAGAAGGGGCGCGGAAGGTCATCGCGGCGGCGGTAGCCCGCCTGCTGGGGACCAACCAAATCGACCCCCACGCCGCCAGCCTCTCGGGACAGCGGCAGCTTTCCGCTGCCACCCGCGCTCGGGATGCCGTAGCCGGAGCGCTGGACGCCGCGCAGGGGCTCGGGCTGGACGCTGTGTCAGTCTGCGTGGACGACGCGCTGGATGCACTTTGTGAGCTGACAGGGGAGAACGCCTCGGAGGCGGTCATCAATGAGGTGTTTGAGAGATTCTGCGTGGGGAAATAAAAATCAATTTTACGCAGGGCTTAGTTCTCTTTTGCGCACCAAAAGAGAACCAGAAAAGTGCCCGCTACTTTCGAGGCGCGGGAGGCACGAACTAGGGGCTGCTCGCCCCTAGTAACCCCAGAGAGGTGGGCTCCAAGCAAAAATGCTGGAGATTCACGCCATTCGGCGTGAAGATCTCTTAACCGCATTTTAGCTCTCCGCCGTTTTACGGCTTCGCCGAAGATTTCAGGCTTTAGCAGAACTTTACCGTCAGCAGAGAGGCAACACCAGCTGCGGAGCAGCAAATCGGAGAAGTGAGAAAAATGCGTTTAGCGAAGCGGCTAGCATTTTTCCACTTCGACTTCCCCTTCGGGGTCTGAAAGGGGCGAGCAGCCCCTTTCTCGTGGATCCAGCGCGTCGAAATCGCTGGTGGTTTTCTGGTTCTCTTTTGACATCAAAAGAGAACAATTAGCCTTAATGAAAGAGCGCTCTGACCCGCGCACAGGCGCGATATGCACATAAAAACTCAGAGGAAAAAATAGACAACAATGAACCATTTAGGAGACTACGACGTTATCGTCATCGGTGCCGGACATGCGGGCATTGAGGCGGCCCATGCTGCCGCGATGCTGGGCGCAAAGACGGCGGTGTTCACTATGAGCTTGGACGCCATCGGCAATATGCCCTGCAACCCCAGCATCGGCGGCACGGCAAAAGGTACGTTGGTACGCGAATTGGATGCTCTTGGCGGCGTGATGGGCCTTGCGGCAGATGCCACCTATTTACAGAGCCGGATGCTCAACAAGGGAAAAGGCCCCGCTGTCCACGCTCTGCGCGTCCAGACCGACCGCAAGCGCTATCATGAATATATGAAGCACGCCCTTGAACTGACGCCGGGGCTGGCTATCCATCAGGCGGAAATCATTTCCATCGAGGTGGAGGACGGCCATGTGAAGGGCGTCGTCACCCAGCTGAACGGGGAGTATGGCGCAAAGTGCGTGGTCATCGCCACCGGCACCAACCTCGGCGGAAAAATTTTTGTGGGCGATGCATGGTACGCCTCCGGCCCCGACGGGATGCACGCGGCCAACGCCCTCACCGAGAGCCTGAAAGCCGCCGGTCTGCCGCTGCGCCGCTTCAAGACCGGTACGCCTGCCCGCGTGCATCGGCGGAGCATCGACTTCTCTAAGCTGGAATGCCAGCCCGGCGACCCGGACAATGAACTTCAGCCTTTCAGCTTCATGACCGATGCCCCTATGCACAACAAGGTGGAGTGCTGGATCGCCTACACCAACCCTGAGACGCACAGAATCATTCTGGACAATATCCAGCGCAGCCCGCTCTACGGCGGCATGATCGAGGGCGTCGGCCCGCGCTACTGCCCGTCGATTGAGGACAAGGTGGTGCGGTTTGCAGGGAAGGACCGGCATCCCATCTTCGTGGAGCCTTGCGGTGAGAACACCGAGGAAATGTATCTGCAGGGTGCGTCCAGCAGTCTGCCGGAAGATGTGCAGAATGCATTCTACCGGAGCATCAAGGGCTTCGAGAATATTGAGATCATGCGCCCGGCCTACGCCATCGAGTACGACTGCGTAGACCCCACCAGCCTCGAAGCCACGCTGGAAAGCAAGGTGGTGCGGGGCCTCTACGGTGCGGGACAGTTCAACGGCACCTCGGGCTACGAGGAAGCCGCCGCGCAGGGCCTGCTGGCCGGTCTGAACGCTGCCCGGAACGCATTGGGCGAAAGCCAGCTCATCCTGCCCAGGCAGTCGAGCTATCTCGGCACACTGGTCGATGACCTTGTGACCAAGGGCGTCATGGACCCCTACCGGATGATGACCAGCCGCAGCGAGTACCGCCTGACCCTCCGTCAGGACAACGCCGACACTCGGTTGACGCCCATCGGCAGGGAATACGGCCTCGTGCAGGATGACCGCTGGACAAAGTACCAGCAGACGCAGGCTGTGTTGGACGCAGAGCGCCACCGTCTGCATGATGCCCATCTGCGCACGGCGGACCTGCGCGCCGCGATGGAAGCAGCGGGCCTCGCCCCGGCCGCAGAGGGCGGCATTGCCGAAGAGCTGCTGCGCCGGCCGGAAATCGACTATCCGCTCATCGCGGGCATGATCGGCTGGGGTGAGGGCATCACGCCCATGCTGGCTGAGCGTCTGGAAACTGAAATCAAGTACGCGGGTTACATTGCCCGGCAGGACCGGATGATACACGAGGTGGCCCGCCACGAGAAGACCCTCATCCCGGAGGATTTCTCTTACACAGAGCTCACCGGCCTGACATTGGAAGCCCGCGAGAAGCTGGCCCGCATCCGCCCGAAAAACTTGGGGCAGGCGGGACGCATTCCCGGCGTGTCGCCGTCGGATGTGGCACAGCTGAGTATTGCGCTGGCGGCGAAGAGAAGCTAAAGTTCTCTTTTGCGCACCAAAAGAGAACCAGAAAAGTGCCCGCTACTTTCGAG
>OJQH01001171.1_pt1 | contig 10479 bp, 9 predicted proteins | sample 1601421 | NCBI WGS metagenome assembly OJQH01 (sample SAMN03922503, study PRJEB24848) | human gut metagenome | isolation source: stool sample | host: Homo sapiens | place: Germany | collected 2011-11 | reverse complement strand
GTACGATATGTCCCAGCTGGTAAACGAATAAGAAGGAACGAATTACGATGAATAACGGAATTAGCAAGATCACCTACGCCCATGACATCACCCTGGTCACCCTCTCCGCCCTGCCCTGCGACAGCAAGGCCATCGCCAACGTGCTGACCGCCATGTCAAATGCGGAGGTCAACGTGGATATGATCTCCCAGACCGCCCCCCAGGGCGGCACCATCCGCCTGAGCTTTTCCCTGTCTGACAGCGCTCTGAGCAGCGCTCTGGCTGTGTTGGGCAAGATTCGGGGCGAGAATCCGGAAGTCAAGCCGGAGATCCTGCCGGGCAACTGCAAGGTCGCCCTGTACGACGCCAACATGGTCAACACCCCCGGCGTCGCCGCCAAGGTTTTCACCCTGCTGGCCGAGGCCGGCTACACGGTGGAGGAGATCCAGTCTTTTGAGGATTTGAAGGCCGTGGCCGAGGACATCCACGCCCGTTCCGCGGAGCTGGGCTTCGACGCCTTCACCTCCTCTTCCATGAGCGACGATTCCAGCTGGCGCTTCACCGGCCACCTCGCGAACCTCGAGTATTACTACGAGTCCGTGGACGATCCCGACGCCTGGAAGGAATGCCCGTCTTCCATCAAGGGTACCTACATGCAGAACTACAAGAACCTGTGGGATCTGTACATCAACAACAGCGCCGTGAATCCTGCTGATCTCGCTGCCGGCGGCTTTGACGCGGCGGACGAGTTCGGCAAGGAGCAGGCCGTGTTCTATCAGAACGGCTCCTGGGAGTGGGCCAAGCTCACCGGTACCGGCGACGGTCAGTACGGTCTTGACAACCTGTCCATGATCCCGTTCTACTGCGGTGTTGCGGGCGAAGAGAACGCGGGTCTCAACTGCGGCACCGAGAACTGCTGGGCTGTCAACGCCAAGGCTTCCGAGGAAGATATTCAGGCCACGCTCGAATTCATGAACTGGATGGTCACCGATCCCGAGGCCTCCCGTATGCTGGTCGATGAATTCGCCGCCATGCCCTATAAGCAGGCTGCCGAATCCACCAACGGCTTCCTCGCCGACGCCAACGACTACACCACCAACGGCAACTACATCATGCCTTGGGTCACCAACTTCCAGCCGAACGTTGATGCTTACCGCGCTGCGCTCGTCTCCGCGATGAACCAGTACGACGCCGACCAGAGCGATGCCAACTGGGAGCTCGTCAAGACCGCGTTTGTCGACGGCTGGGCCACGCAGTACGCTGCCGCCAACGGCTAAGCCGCTTTTAAAAAAGCAAGCGCATCTGAAAAGCACAAATGAGAGGGGCGGGCGATTTCGCCCGTCCCTCCCTGCATATCACGGCGAGCGCCGCATGAAGCGCCCGCCGTGCAGAAACAAAAGCAATATTCTATCTTTGGCTGGGAGTTGATCGAATTGAAACATAAGCACAGCAACGCTGCGGTCAACAGCTCGATGATCCGCCGCCCGATCCGCCGCTGGTTCCCGCTCTTTATGGGGCCGATGGTCTGCGCGTTCATCATCGGCTTTGTCTATCCGTTCTGCAAGGGCATCTATCTCTCCTTCTGCAAATTCAAGGTCACGAGCGACGCGCATTTTGTCGGCCTTGAAAACTACCGCCGCGCGTTCCAGGATGCGAGCTTTGTGCATTCGTTCTGGTTCACGGCGCTGTTTGCCGTCATATCGCTCGTGCTCATCAACGTGCTGGCCTTTGCGGTGGCCTACGCGCTCACGCAGGGCATCAAGGGCAGCAACCTGTACCGCACGGTGTTCTTCATGCCGAACCTCATCGGCGGCATCGTGCTCGGCTACATCTGGTCGATGATCTTCGACGGCATCCTCTCGCGCTACGGCACGTCGATCCTGCTCAACACGAAGCTCGGCTTCTGGGGTCTCATCATCCTGATGTGCTGGCAGCAGATCGGCTACATGATGATCATTTACATCGCAGGCCTGCAAGCCGTGCCCGAGGACATGCTCGAGGCCGCGAAGATTGACGGCGCGAGCCGCTGGCAGACGCTTTGGAAAGTCACGATCCCAAATGTGATGCCCTCCATCACCATCTGCACGTTCCTCTCTCTTACGAATGGCTTCAAGCTCTTCGACCAGAACCTCGCCCTCACGGGCGGGCAGCCCTATACCATCCTGTCCGACGGCAGCTCGATCAAAGAGACCGAAATGCTCGCGCTGAACATTCTCAACACGTTCTACGGGCAGAACGCCAACTCGCGCGGCACCGCGCAGGCCAAGGCCGTGCTGTTCTTCATCCTCGTCGCGACCATCGGTCTTCTCCAGCTCAGTGCCAACCGCAAAAAGGAGGTGCAGCAGTAATGAACAAGCGCTCTCTTTCCGCAGAAGCCCGCCGCAAGACGATCCTCTCCATCGTGCTCGGCGTCATCTGCGTCATCTATGTGCTGCCGGTCCTCACGGTGGTCATCAACTCCTTCAAGCTCAACACCTATGTCAAGACCGACACGTTCGCCCTCCCGAACGCGGAGAGCTTTGCCGGCTGGGCGAACTTCATCAAGGGTCTGACGTTCGGCAACTACCCGTTTTTGAAGTCCGCCGGCTACAGCTTATTTATCACCATCGTCTCGACCGCGCTGATTTTGCTCTGCACGTCGATGGCCGCGTGGTACATCGCGCGTGTGGACAGCAAATTCTGCCGCATGGTCTATTATCTCTGCATCTTTTCGATGGTCGTGCCGTTCCAGATGGTGATGTTCACACTGTCGAAGACGGCCGATACTCTCAAGCTCAATACCCCCTGGACCATCCCCATCATCTACCTCGGCTTTGGCGCGGGGCTTGCGATTTTCATGTTCGTCGGCTTTGTCAAATCCATCCCGCTTGAAATTGAGGAGGCGGCCGCCATCGACGGCTGCGGCCCGCTGCGCACGTACTTCTCCGTCGTGCTGCCGATGCTGCGGCCCACGATGATCTCTGTCGGCATTCTCGAGATCATGTGGGTGTGGAACGACTATCTGCTGCCCTATCTCGTGCTCGACCGCACGAAGTACATGACCATCCCCATCCACATCCAGTACCTCAAGGGCAGCTACGGCACCGTCGACCTCGGCGCGACGATGGCTCTGATCCTGCTGAGCATCATCCCTGTCATCGTGTTCTACCTGCTGTGCCAGAAGTACATCATCAAGGGCGTGGCCGCAGGCGCGGTAAAGGGTTAACACCTTTCATCCTTCATTTTCCAGAAAGAAGTGGTTCCATTGATCGAACGTTCCTCCGGCATTCTGATGCCGATCTCGTCCCTTCCCTCGCCCCACGGCATCGGCACGATGGGCAAGGCCGCCTATGACTTTGCCGACTTTCTCGCCGCCGCGGGTCAGAAATACTGGCAGCTCTTGCCGCTCGGCCCGACGAGCTACGGCGACTCGCCGTATCAGAGCTTTTCGTCCTTTGCGGGTAACCCGTATTTCATCGACTTGGACTTGCTCGTCAAAGATAAGCTCCTGACGCGCGCGGAGGTCAACGCCTGCGACTGGGGCGACGATCCCCGCTATGTCGACTACGGCAAAATCTACGCGAGCCGCTTCACGCTGCTCGAAAAGGCCAAGACGCGCGGCTTTACGCGCGACCGCGAGGCCGTCGCGGCATTTGAGCGGGAAAATGAGCGCTGGCTGCCGAACTACGCCCTCTTCATGGCGCTCAAGCGCCACTTCGGCATGAAGTCTTGGACGGAATGGGACGACGAGGACATCCGCTGCCGCACAAGCGGCGAGGTCATCGAGCGCTACCGCGCCGAGCTGCGCGAGGATGTGGAGCTTTTCACTTACATTCAGTTTCTCTTCTTCCGCCAGTGGGAAGCGCTCAAGGCGTACATCCACTCGCTCGGCATCCGCATCATCGGCGACCTGCCCATCTATGTGGCGATGGACTCCGCCGACGTGTGGGCAGAACCCGAAATGTTCCAGCTCGACGAGCACAACGTGCCCACCGAGGTCTCCGGCGTCCCGCCTGACTGCTTCAGCGAGGACGGGCAGCTCTGGGGCAACCCGCTCTACAACTACGAGGCCATGGCGAAGGACGGCTTCGGCTGGTGGATCCGCCGCATCGGCGGCGCGCAGAAGCTCTACGACGTCATCCGCATCGACCACTTCCGCGGCTTCGAGAGCTACTGGGCCATTCCCTACGGCGAGACGACCGCCAAAAACGGCCGCTGGGTCAAGGGCCCCGGCATGTCGCTCGTCGGCGTGCTGACCGGCTGGTTCCGCGACCTCGATTTCATCGCCGAGGACCTCGGCTATCCCTCGCCCGAGGTCGTGCAGCTGCTCTCCGATTCCGGTCTTCCCGGCATGAAGGTCCTCGAGTTTGCGTTCGACTCGCGCGACCCGAGCGACTACCTGCCGCATAGCTGCAACTTCAACAGCATTTGCTACACCGGCACGCACGACAACGCGCCCCTCGCCCTCTGGCGCACGGAGGCGGATAAGGCGGACATCGCGTTCGCGAAGAAGTACCTCGGTCTCAATGACGAGGAGGGCTTCAATGCCGGCATCATCCGCGGCGGCATGAGCTGCCAGAGCAGGTTGTTTGTCGCACAGATGCAGGACTATCTGGGCCTTGGCAAGGGCTGCCGCATGAACACCCCCGGCACGAGCAGCGGCAACTGGCAATGGCGCATGCTGAGCGGCGAGGCGAGCAAAAAGCTCGCAAAGTTCATCCACGAGACGACCCGCATCTACGGGCGCCTGTAAGGAAAATATGGCACGGCGGTTTTGGGCATACGCCTAAAACCGCCGTGTTTCGTTATATTTCGACAGAATATTACGAATTGTATTTATATTTTGACAGAAAAAGAGAGCTGGGCATTGCCCTGCTCTCACTTTTTTTATTCACAGGAGTAACAGTTTGCTGTAGTCCAGTGCAACGCGGACGGCTGCCCCCGCTTGCAGATCACTTTCATGTCCAACAGTGATACGCAGCATCGGCGCGCCTTCGGCGCTGCCCTCCGGACGCAGCAAGAGGATGTTCTCTTCCACGCCGGGGATCATGCGGCAGACGGTACAGCTCATGGCGCCGTTCTTGCTCATGGTGACGGCATTGTCTGGAATGCCAATCGTCGTAAAGGTATTTTCCATGCCAGCAAGCGGCAGCGCCACGTTCCACTCGGGCAGGTAGACTTTGCCGTCTTTCGCCTCGGCGGCGAAGAAGTTCTTGCAGCCCGCGAGGCGCGCCGCGCTGACGCTGCCCGGATGGCGGATCATCTCGTCCATCGGCGTGACCTCGCCGGTCCGGCCGTCTTCCATCACGCAGACGCTGCGGCAGTTGCGGTAACACTCATCGCGGTCGTGGCTGACCCAGAGGATGGGGCCGTTGAACGTCGCGAGCAGGTCGGCAAGCTCGATCTCAAGATTCCACTTTAAGTAGCTGTCCAGCGCGGAGAACGGCTCGTCGAGCAAAATCGCCTCCGGCTCAGAACACAAAATGCGCGCGAGCGCCACGCGCTGCTGCTGGCCGCCGGAAAGCTGCGCGGGATGCTTTTTCTCCAGGCCCTCAAGGCGGAACATGCGGATCTTTTCTGCCAGCACGCGGCGCTTTTCCGCCTTGTCGCCGTTGCGGATGCCGCAGAGGATATTCTGCTCAACGCTCATGTTTGGGAACAGCGCGTACTGCTGGAAAAGATAACCGACCTTGCGCTGCTGCGGCGGCAGGTTGATCTTCTTCTCGCTGTCAAACAGTACGCGGTCGCCGAGCACGATGCGCCCGCGGTCGGGCGTCACGATGCCCGCGATGCACTTTAGCGTCATGCTCTTGCCGCAGCCCGAGGCGCCGAGCAGTGCCATCGTCTCGTCCGGCGCTTCAAACTGTGAGCGCAGATGAAACGCGCCAAGCTTTTTTTCAATATCGACAGACAAACTCATCTTCTCGCCCTCCTCGCCTTGCTCGCATCCGTGAGAAAGTCACGCCGCTCGAGCATGTTGACCGCCAGCAGTACGACGGCGGAGATCGCAATATTGACCAAGACCCACTTCGTCGCCAGCACATCGTTGTTCGTCTGCCAGAGCTGATAGACCGTGGTAGAGATCGTCGCGGTCTTGCCGGGCGTGTAGCCCGCGATCATGCTCGTCGCGCCGTATTCGCCAAGTGCTCTGGCAAAGGCCAGCACTGTGCCGGCCAGCACGCCCTGACGGCAGTACGGCATGCGGATCCGCCAGAAAATGTAGGTATTCGACAGGCCCAGCGTCTGTCCAGAATAGGCCAGCGTCTCGTCAAAAGACTCGAACGCGCCGCGCACCGTGCGGTACATCAGCGGGAAGATGACGACCACCGTGGCAAAGATGGCCGACCACCAGGTCATGACCATCTTGACGCCGAACGTTTCGAGCACCCACGCGCCGATGACGCGCTTGGGGCCGAACACGCGCAGCAGCAGATAGCCCACGACCGTCGGCGGCAGCACGAGCGGCAGCGTCAGAAGCACATCGAGCACACCTTTGACCAGGCGCGGAAGCTTTGCGATATAATAGGCGGCAACAATGCCGGCAAAGAAAATAACGACCGTGGAGATCGCCGCAATGCGCAGCGAGTTCCATAAGGGGTACCAATCCATAGAGCACCTGCCTTTTGCCGCCAGCGGCGGCAGATTTGCAAAGGGGACCATTCTTAGCGTAAGAATGGCCCCCTTTGTATCCCCCAAGAAGCGCAAGGGGCTGTTACACCGTCGCGGCATTACGATTCCCGCGCCTCTTTGGGCGCGCCAATCGTGCCGCTTCCTCGAAACCGGCTCGCTTCATCCGCCACTGGCGGCGCTTCGCCGGTTTCCCTTGACCCCAAGGGTGCCGTGGATATCGCACTTTTCAGTAAAGTGTGATACTGCTTTTTCTAAACGACTTGGTCTGCTTCTATCTCCGCTGTCGCTGCTGCCCGTTTTATCGGGTCAAATCAGTCTGCGGTATGTAGAAGTCTCAGCCAATTTTAGTTAGCGGGGGAGAAGCCGACGCTCTCGAACACGGACATGGCGTCAGCGGTCTGGAGGTAGTCGAGGAAGGCCTGGGCGGCCTCTTCCTTCTCGCCCTTGAGGACGGCGGCAGGATAGATGACCTGACCGCACATCTCGGCGGTGGCGCTGTCGACGACCTCGAGACCCGCGGAGAAGGCGTCGGTCGCGTAGATGATGCCGCAGTCGGCGGCGGCCTCGCTCACCTGCGTTGTGACCTCCTTGACGTTGTTGCCGTAGGTGAGGCAATCGGTCATGGCCGATTCGTCAAGGCCGTAGTAAGCAAAGATCTTCTGCGTGTACTGGCCGACGGGCACGTCGCTGTTGCCGATGGCGAGCATGACGTCGCCGCTCTTGAGGAGTTCAGCAAGCTGGTCGAAGCTCTCGATGCCCTTGGGGTTGCCCTCGGGAACGGCGAGCGTGACCTTGTTCTCAAGCAGGTCGATGCGGCTGTCGGTCACGATGAGGTCAAGGCCGTTGGGGTTCTTTTCCGTGTCGCCGATGAGGCTGCCGTCCATCGCGTTCATCTGCGTGGGCGCGGCGGAGATGAAGAGGTCGCAGTCCGCGCCCTCGCTGATCTGGGTGAGGAGCTTGCCCGAGGAGTCAAAGTTGTAGGTGATGTTGACGTTGGGGGCAACTTCCTTGTACATCTCGGCGATCTCCGTCAGAGTCTCGGTCATGGAGGCGGCGGCGAAGACGACGAGATCAACGCTCTCGGCGTTTGCATCGCCTTGGGTGTGGTCGGTGGTTGTGTCGTCAGTCTTGCTGCCGCAGGCGGCCAGAGAGAACACGAGCGCAAGCGCAAGGAGCAGAGACAAAAGCTTTTTCATGTTCGGATACTTCCTTTCAATTTTTTCTTTTTCGCGCGTTCATTGAAAAGCGCGGCGATACAGGAACGCGCAAGAACACGCCGCACGCAATTTATTTCCAATTCCCATCGGGAAACTTGGACAAAATCATTTCGCTATCCTCAAAATAGATAACGCACCCCCAACATTTCGCGCCCGCAGGCGCGAAGCGTTAAAGTTGTCAAACAGCACCGACTCATTCGGTGCAAAGATCCACCAGTCCTGCCCCCCTAACCCCGCGCCCCTGGGGCGCGAAACAGCGTCGCAGACTTTTCCCCGCAAGGGGGATGCGGCATCCGTAAAGCGGCAAAGCCGCTAACGGCTGCGCAGTGAGCGCCGCTACAGACGCAATCGGTTTGTGCGTTTTCATCGGCAGACTGTGCAGACTGCAGGCCTCTGCCGGGACTGCTTATCCCTTCGCAATGACAAATCTGGCGCCCTGCATTCCCCGGGAGAAAGCAAAAGCCTGATGGAGGTACTCCATCAGGCGGAATGATCCGAATTTGCTTACGCCATGGCGTTGAGCTTCAGCGTCATGCTGCTCTTCTTGCGCGCGGCGTTGTTCTTGTGCAGGATCCCCTTCACGGCAGCCTTGTCAACGGCGACGACGGCGGCCTTGTAGGCAGCGGTGGCCTCCTCGCGGTTACCGGCGACGACAGCGCTGTCGAACTTCTTCAGGGTGGTCTTCAGAGCGGACTTCGCCATCTTGTTCTTCACGTTGGCCTCGCGGGACAGGAGCACGCGCTTCTTTGCGGACTTGATGTTGGGCATGGATTCCACCTCCTCTGAATGGCGTTTATCGAAAACCCATGTATTAATCTCATGCAGGAATCTATTATAGCGGCGTCCGCCCATAAAATCAATCCTTTTTTCTGCTTTTTTGCAAAAAAATTTCGCCTCTGAGCAGACTAAGGGTAAGATCACAAGGAGAGGATGTCTGAAAAATGGGGATTCGGACGGACCTTGCCATGGAGGCAAAGGCGCTCTGGGAGAAAAGCGCCGGAAAAACGACAAAGCTTGCGGGCGTTCGCGCCCGTGAGCGCGAGCGGGACGGCTTTGCCGTGACGGACGTGCACATTCTCGACCGCCGGGGCGAGGCCGCGCTCGGCAAGCCCGCCGGGCGCTATGTCACGCTGGAGCTGCCGCCGCTGGCGCGGGACGTCCGCCCGGCCGCCGAGGCGCTGGCGGCGGAGCTGCGGCGGCTGCTGCGCCTGCAGCCGGGGCAGGGTGTGCTCGTGGCCGGGCTCGGAAACGAAGCCGTCACGCCGGATGCCCTCGGGCCGCTGTGCCTGCGCGGGCTGTTCCTGACGCGCCACCTCATCCGCCACCTGCCGGAGCAGTTCGGCGGCGTGCGGCCGGTCAGCGCCGTTGCGCCCGGCGTGCTGGCCACAACGGGCATGGAGAGCCTCGAGCTCGTGCGCGGGGCCGTGCGCCATGTGCGCCCGGCCTGCGTGCTGGCCGTCGACGCCCTTGCGGCCGCTGCCCCGGAGCGGCTGTGCCGCACGTTCCAGCTCTCGGACGCGGGCATCGTGCCCGGCTCCGGCGTGGGCAACGCCCGCGCCGCCCTGCAGAAGCGGACGCTCGGCGTGCCGGTGTTCTGCCTCGGCGTGCCGACGGTGCTCGATGCGGGCACGCTCGGCGGACCCCGCGGCATGATCGTCACCCCGCGCGATATCGACGCGCAGGTCCGCTTTCTCGGGCGCGTTGCGGCGGACGCTGTCAACCTCGCGCTGCACCCGGAAATTTCCTATGATGATTTTGCACAATTCATCCCAAATCGATAAACGGGCGTTATGTCAACGCCCCATGCACACAATGCACACGTCTTTCCACAGGCTCCCTGTGCAGAACTCTGTGCACAATGTGCAAAACCCCGCGCCCTGTCAACAACTTGACCTGCACAGGCCCATGTGGAAAACTCCGGAAGACCGGTGCATAATTGCATGAATACTCTGCCCGCATTCGCATCCCGCGCAACCGGATACACGGGCCGGAACAGGACTTATGTCAACTCCGCGGCGCGGATTTTCCGCCGAAAAGTTGGAAATAAACGGAGCGGCTGCCGGTTTTGAGGTTTCCTGACGAGACATGAATTTTTGAAAATTTTCAAAAATCAGCGATGTGCCGAATTTGCCGGAACGGAAAAATTGGGGCTTGACAGGAGGGGGAAAAGGGAGTATGAGCGCGGCGGGAACTTTCCGCTTCCCATTATCCATTTCCCACATGTCTGCATAGAAAACGGCACGCTGCCGGGCGGCAGCGTGCCAATGTTTTAAATTTCCATAATGACCGGCAGGATCATGGGGTTGCGCTTCGTGTTCTTGAACAGGAACTGACTCAGGTCGCCCTTGATCGTGGACTTGATCGTCGCCCAGTCGGAGATATTGCGGTTGTGGCAGACCTCCAGCGAATGCGTGGCGATCATCTTCATGGCGTCCATGAGGTCCTCGTTGTCCTTCATATAGACAAAGCCGCGGCTGATGATGTCCGGGCCGGACAGGACGGAGCCGTCCTCGCTCGAGAGGTTGACGCACACGACGATCATGCCGTCCTGCGCCAGATGCTTGCGGTCGCGCAGCACGACGCTGCCGACGTCGCCGACACCCGTGCCGTCGACGAGGATCTTGCCCGCCGGGACGGTGCCCGCGAGCTTGCACGTCTTCGGCGTGCACTCGAT
>OJQH01001168.1_pt1 | contig 10518 bp, 7 predicted proteins | sample 1601421 | NCBI WGS metagenome assembly OJQH01 (sample SAMN03922503, study PRJEB24848) | human gut metagenome | isolation source: stool sample | host: Homo sapiens | place: Germany | collected 2011-11 | reverse complement strand
GGGATAGATGGTGTAGAACTGGGTCAGCAGAGAACCGGCGATACCGGCCAGAGCAACGCCCAGACCATAGGTCAGGATGTAAATTTTCTTGACGTTGATGCCCACGACCTCAGCACCAATGGGGTTCTGGGATACGGCGCGGATCTGCTTGCCGGTGGTGGAATACTTGAGGAAGGCAAACAGTGCAATGGCAACCACGATCAGGATCAGGAAGCTGACCAGACGCGGCAGCGCAATGGTGACCGGGCCAAGCGGGATGTAGGTCTGCGAATAAGGGGTAATGATCTTATAATAGGTGGAACCAAAGATGACCAGAGCGCCGTTGGTGAGCAGCAGGCCCAGACCGACGGTGAGGAACAGCAGGTTCGTAAAGCTCTTGGTCTTGAGCGAAGGGGTGATCAGAGTGGACTGGATCAGCGCACCCAGACCGAACATGAGCACTGCAACGATGGGAAGGGCTACATAGGGGTCCACCCCAAAGTAGGTATACAGAACATAGGTGATGTACATGCCCACCATCAACATTTCGCCGTGGCAGAAGTTGACGATGTTCATAACACCGAAAATGATGTTCTGGCCCATACCCATCAGGGAGTAGAAACCGCCCAGCAGGATCCCGTTTACCAGTGCTTGCAAAAAGACTTCCATTGACATCCTCCCGTTCTAAGCATCAGGCGATGGGAACAGATGATGCAAAAACTGCACGCTGCATCCGCCATCGGCCCATACTCGTGATTGAAAACCGCCCTTGTGGACTCCATTTCCTCCCTTCTGCTCGTACAATTGAAATATCATCTGTATTGCAACGTAAGTGCAGCCTGTATACAAGATATTATTTCTACCAAACTTTGTCATGAATTTATATGGAAAGTGCTAGAATATCCCAGAGTTTTTGGTGTGTAAGTCAATTTTCGCGGTTAAAAATGGAGGATTGATGTCTCATTGACATAATTTTGTTACTATTTCAGGCCGGAAATTTACGAAAAATGCAGAAAAACCCGGCAGAAGAGCACCTGAACGTGTTCCCCTGCCGGGCTTTTTATCCATAAAATGGCATGTGGTATTCAAGATGAAGGCGCACCGCCGCCCTGTTTCCGCCGCTGGCGGCGGTCAGCTCAGCTGCAATTCCCGTACGGGTCAAATTAAAAACGCCCTTGCGCATTGCAGCGGCAGCAACCACATTAGACATTCCTACAGGATGGGACCTGCAACAACGACGACCGCGGCCAGTGGCCGATGCAGGGAGGAGTTGTTGGGGCAGCGGCCAGCAAGACGCAAGTGCCGCCCAAGGCACGATGCGGATGCTGGGTGCCGCAACCCGATAGCGGAAGCCATTTCAAATCGTCTTGTCCCCAAACAAAAACTCCCGCCCTGCGGAGTGCAGAGCGGGAGAGGAGAGTTTTGGGAAATTATTCCGCAAACAGCGGGGTGGACAGGTAGCGGTCGCCGGTATCGGGCAGCAGCACCACGATGTTCTTGCCAGCGTTCTCCGGGCGCTTTGCCAGCTGCAGGGCAGCCCAGACGGCAGCACCGGAAGAAATGCCCACCAGCACACCTTCCTTGTGACCGATCAGCCGACCGGTGGCAAAGGCGTCGTCGTTCTCCACAGCAATGATCTCATCATAAACCTTGGTGTCAAGTGTATCCGGAACAAAACCAGCGCCGATACCCTGGATCTTATGCGGGCCTGCTTTTCCCTCGGAAAGTACAGGAGAAGTTGCAGGCTCAACAGCTACAACCTTCACGTTCGGGTTCTGGCTCTTCAGATACTCACCTGTACCTGTGATCGTTCCGCCTGTACCAACACCAGCTACGAAGATGTCTACCTTTCCGTCTGTATCGTTCCAGATCTCCGGTCCGGTTGTCTTCTTGTGCATCTCAGAGTTGGCCGGGTTATCAAACTGTCCAAGGATGATTGCACCCGGGATAGACTCCTTCAATTCTTCTGCCTTTGCGATGGCACCTTTCATACCCTTAGAACCGTCTGTCAACACAAGCTCTGCACCATATGCCTTCAGAAGATTTCTGCGTTCTACACTCATGGTCTCCGGCAGTGTCAGGATTGCACGATAGCCCTTTGCGGTTGCAACGGCCGCAATTCCGATACCTGTATTTCCGGATGTCGGCTCGATGATTGTTGCCCCCGGCTTCAGCTCTCCCTTTTCCTCAGCATCCTCGATCATTGCAAGTGCAATACGATCCTTTACAGAACCGGATGGGTTCAGGTACTCCAGCTTTACATACAGATTTGCATCTGTCACGCCTGCCTTCTTCGCATAACGGTCTGCCTGAAGCAATGGTGTATTACCGATCAATTCCAACGCACTTTTAATTACTTTACTCATAATGTCTACCTCCAGATTTTCTTATATTTTTCTATCGTTTTTCTATTTCCCTATATTCCTACCCGTCAAGTAGGATTTGAGTGTATTATAACACGATATAACCATTTGTCAATCACTTTTTTGATTTTTTTATAAAAAAAAGAAACCGCACTTAAACGGTTTCTCTTTTTGACAATTCCCAGAACGCGACTGCACTCGCAGCCGCCACATTCAGCGAATCCACACCATGTGTCATCGGTATCTTCACCGTATAATCGCTGTGCGTGATCGTCTCCTGCCGCAATCCTTCTCCTTCCGTTCCAAGGATCACAGCGAGCTTATCAAGCTTCGCAAACCGCGGATCACAGATCTCGCACGAATCATCCCGCAGAGCCATCGCTACACACGGAAATCCCAGCGTATGAAGCGCCTGCGCGGTATCTTCTTCTGACTTCGGCAGATACGTCCACGGAATCTGGAATACCGTACCCATACTGACCCGAATTGCTCTCCGGTATAGCGGATCGGCGCATCCATGTGTCAGAAGCACTGCATCCATGCCAAGTGCCGCAGCAGACCGAAAGATTGCTCCGACATTCGTCGGGTTCATCACGTCTTCTAACACTGCAATCCGGTACATATCACGGCATAAGATGTCCGCCTGTGGAAGCTCATTTCGTTCCATCGCACATAACATTCCACGCGTCAGCTTAAACCCGGTAATCTGCGTCAGTACATCAAACCTTGCAGTATAGACCGGAATCTCTCCACACACCTTAAGCAATCCCTGCTGTTTTGGTACCCCCGCTTCATCCATCAGGACAGAAATTGGACGATATCCGGCAGCAAGTGCCCTCTCCACGACGATCGGGCTTTCCGCAATAAAGATACCCGGCTTCGGCTCCCGGTAACGAAGGAGCTGTACCTCTGAAAGTCTGGCATAGATATCCAAACCTGCATCCTGTAAATTCTGTATAGAAATAAAATGTGGCATGAACACACATCCCCTTTCCGTGACATGTGTCCATGCCGCAATCGTAACCTTTATTTATGAGAAATAAGCAACACCGGACTCAAAGATCTTCTGATCCTGATCTCCGTAGATATTGACTGCCACTGCTGTTCCCTTACGCTCTGAGTGAGCCATCTTACCAAGTACACGGCCATCCGGACTTGTGATACCCTCGATTGCGTAGTAAGAACCATTGACATTGTAATACTCATCCATTGTTGGATTTCCATCCATATCAACATACTGGGTTGCAACCTGTCCATTTGCGAAGAGCTTCTCTGTCCACTCCTTGCTTGCAACAAAACGTCCCTCACCATGTGAGATTGGCACGGTATACACACCGCCAAGCTTTGCCTTCTGCAACCATGGGCTCTTGTTTGTAACAACCTTTGTGTAAACCATCTTGGACTGATGACGACCGATGCTGTTGATTGTCAGTGTCGGTGAATCATTCTCCTGTGGACGGATCTCGCCATAAGGAACAAGTCCGAGCTTGATGAGTGCCTGGAATCCGTTACAGATACCAAGTGCCAGTCCGTCACGCTCATGCAGAAGCTTCATAACCTCATCTGCGATCTTTGCATTCCGGAATGCAGTTGCGATGAACTTACCAGAACCATCCGGCTCGTCACCAGCGGAGAAACCACCTGGGAACATGATGATCTGACTTTCACTGATTGCCTTTGTAAATGCATCTACCGAATCACGGATACCCTGTGCATCCAGATTACGGAATACGATTGTCTGAACCTCAGCACCCGCATTCTCAAATGCCTTGGCTGAATCGTATTCGCAGTTTGTACCAGGGAATACCGGAATAAATACCTTTGGTTTTGCTACTTTATTCTTTGCCACATAGATAGAACCGGCATCATACAGTCCTGTACTTACCTTTCCATCTACAATCTTCAATGTATCGTTGATCTTATCATTCTGTTCTACGCCGGACTCTGTCGGGAATACTTTCTCAAGCTTCTTTGTCCATGCATCTAATGCCTCATCCATTGTGATCACAGTATCGCCATATACAAACTCCGGTGCATCCTGTACTTCACCGATGACTGTACATGGAATACCAAGCTCTGTCACATTGTCCTTCTCCACTTCAAGAATGATAGAACCATATTTCTTCGCTGTAAGATCATCTGCATCAACGGTCTTCGCAAGTTTTACACCAAGCTTATTACCAAATGCCATCTTTGAGATTGCCTCGATCATACCACCAAAGCCGATTGCATAAGCAGATACAACCTTACCCTCTGTAATTGCCTGATGCAGCTTCTCGTATTTATCCATTGCATCCTGATAATCCGGCTTGTCGTAAGCATCGTGCTTGATATCGAAGCATACAAGCTGATTACCTGCCTTCTTCAATTCTGGTGTCACTACATCCTGATAGCTTGCAACATCGACTGCGAAGCTGACCAGAGTTGGTGGAACATCAATATCATTGAAGGAACCAGACATAGAATCCTTACCTCCGATAGAAGGAAGTCCAAGTCCCATCTGTACATCATACGCACCAAGCAATGCGGAAAGTGGCAGCCCCCAACGATATGGATCGGTACCAAGTCTCTCAAAATACTCCTGGAATGTCAGTCTTACCTTGCTTACATCACCACCGGCTGCAGCAATCTTTGCAACGGAAGTCAGTACCGCATAGATGGCTCCATGATATGGGCTCCAGCTTGACAGATATGGATCAAAGCCGTAGCTCATCATTGTAACCGTATCGGTCTTTCCCTTCAGTACTGGGAGCTTTGCGATCATCGTCTGTGTCTCGGAGAGCTGGTACTTACCACCATATGGCATTGTAACCGTACCTGCGCCGATGGATGAATCGAACATCTCCACAAGTCCCTTCTGGGAAGCGACATTCAGATCAGAAAGTGTATCTAACCAGAGCTTCTTCACATCAGAAGCATCCTTCTTCTCGTCAAAATATTTTGCAGATGCATCTGGCATAGCAACCTTGACATCTGTCTCCTGATGAGCACCGTTTGTATCAAGGAATGCACGGGACAGATTCACAATCTCCTTTCCTCTCCATGAAAGTACGAGACGCTTCTCCTCTGTTACGACAGCAACTGCAACTGCCTCTAAGTTCTCCTCAGCGACATACTGCATCATCTTGTCAACATCCTTTGGATCAACAACGACTGCCATACGCTCCTGAGACTCGGAAATCGCAAGCTCTGTACCATCAAGGCCAGCGTATTTCTTTGGAACCTTATCCAGATCGATCTGTAAACCATCGGCAAGCTCACCGATTGCAACAGATACACCACCTGCACCGAAGTCGTTACATTTCTTGATTAAGCTTGCAACCTCTTCCCGACGGAACAGACGCTGAATCTTACGCTCCGTTGGTGCATTACCCTTCTGTACCTCAGCACCACATGTCTCGATGGAGCTTTCTGTATGTGCCTTGGAAGAACCGGTTGCTCCACCACAGCCATCACGTCCGGTACGTCCACCGAGCAGGATGATGATATCGCCCGGATCAGAATTCAGACGCTTCACACATCTTCTTGGAGCAGCACCCATAACAGCACCAATCTCCATACGCTTTGCCACGTAATTTGGATGATATACTTCCTTTACAAGTCCGGTTGCAAGTCCAATCTGGTTACCATAGGAGCTGTAACCTTCGGCAGCAACCTTCACAATCTTTCTCTGTGGGAGCTTACCATGCATCGTATCCTTCAAAGATACAGTCGGATCTGCAGCTCCTGTCACACGCATTGCCTGATATACGTAAGAACGTCCTGACAGCGGATCACGGATTGCACCACCCAGACAAGTTGCAGCACCACCAAACGGCTCAATCTCTGTTGGATGGTTATGTGTCTCGTTCTTAAAGCTTACCAGCCACTCTTCTTCGACTCCATCGACCTTAACTGGAACAACGATCGAACATGCATTGATCTCGTCTGACTCTTCCTGATCGTCAAGCTTGCCAGCCTTCTTCAGTTCCTTCATTGCCATAAGGGCGATATCCATCAGACAGACAAACTTATCGTCTCTGCCCTTGTACATTTCCTTTGTCGCTCCGACATAACGATCATATGTCTCAGCGATCACATCCTTGTAATAACCATCGTCGAATGCAACATTTGTAAGCTCTGTCGAGAATGTTGTATGACGGCAATGATCAGACCAGTATGTATCGAGCACACGGATTTCTGTCATAGATGGATCTCTGTGCTCTTCGTTCTTGAAATAATTCTGTATATGCTCAAAATCCTTGATTGTCATAGCAAGTCCGAGGGAATCATACAGTGCCTTTAATTCTGCCTCTGGCATATCCTTGAAACCATCGAAGATCTTCACATCTGCAGGTTCCTCAAAGTTTGTAACCAGCGTCTCCGGCTTTGTCTCATCTGTGATACGGGAATCCACCGGGTTTACAACATACTCCCGGATTGTCTGCATCTGCTCTTCTGTCACGTCACCCTCTACCACATAAGTAGTAGCTGTCTTGATGACCGGTGTCTCCTCCTCGTTCAGAAGCTTGACACACTGCTCTGCAGAATCCGCACGCTGATCAAACTGTCCCGGAAGATATTCCTGCGAGAAGCATTTTTCCTTCTCATTCATAGGGAATGATTCTTCATATACGACATCGATCGGTGGCTCTGAGAAGATTGTAACCTTCGCTTTGTTGTAGGTATCCTCCGATACACCTTCCATGTCATACCGTGTCAGGACGCGGACATTGTCAGCTTTGATTCCAAGGTAATCCTTGAACTGCTTCTTTAAGTCCTTTGCCTTAACCGCATAAGCATCTTTCTTTTCTACATAGATTCGTCTAACCTTGCTCATGACTTTCCTCCTGAATTTTGTAATTTACTTTCTGCATCTTACTGGTGCATACGTCTTACAATTTTGTATATTACCACATTTTGGAACACGAGTGGAGAATTTTGTACAAAAAATACAATTCCATCCGTCGGTGCCAAAACTTCAGCCTTAATATTACCATCCATCGGGTTAATGATTTCCGCAAGCACCTGCCCGCGTTTTACCTCCTGATTTACCCCGACGATGCAGCGGAAAAATCCCGCCTCATCGGCACGTACCGACACGAGATCTTTCTCTTTTAATGTCGTTGAGATATATCCTCCATGGCTCTCATAGCGGATGATTCCCATTCGCGTCAGGAACCGGAGCACTGCACTGACTGCCATCTTCGCACTCTCCCCATCCAACGTATCGGTGGTCGCAGAATAAACCGAAAAGGCCTGTGTTCCCATCTTCTGCCAGTTATAATTGAGTGTCGCTGTATCAAACGAACGGGTATCGCCCGTTAATACATATGGCATTCCGAACAGATTTGCCAGACTGGTACTCTCCGTACCGGTCTCCATCATCCGCACATGCGGGATTGAGATTCCCTGCAGATAAAAGCTTGCAAACTGGATACCGTATGTATAATCCTTGACGCGGTCCATCAGCGTCGCCGCAATCCGGCTTGTCGCAGTACCCTCGATATTTCCCGGAAATGAACGGTTGATATCCGAATCATCCGAGATCCATTTTTTCTTTTCTGCGTTCATTGAACTGTAATTGAGTGTCGGGATCAGCAGGATTTCCTTTCCGGCTACCACATCCCCCTGTGCTTCAATCTCTGCCAGTCTCTGTGCCAGAAGTGAGCACATATATAACTGCTGGTATTCATTTCCACGCATAGATCCAACAATACACGCTGCCTTATCTCCGCGTCCATATGAATATCCATGAATGTTAAACTCTCCACGAAACGCTGTGTTCATGGAAAAGATAATTTCTTTATTCATAGGCGTTTCCTCCCACGATTCTTGCAAGCAGGGAACCTTCCTCAATGACCGGATAATCACGTAATGAACAGATCATGCCATCTCCTGTGGCATACACGACCTCTTCCACGGCTCCAGTGATCACGTTGACAACCGTTCCAAGCTCGTCCCCCTTTTTTACCTGTGCAAATAACTGTACTCCCGGAATAAAGATACCACTGCTCTCTGCATTGATATACCGGATATCCTTATCGTTTGTGATCGGAACCTTCTTTGGAGTCACCGTGTTTCCCTTCCAGATTCCCATCTCCTTCATCAGTGCAAACAAACCGTCCACGATTGCATTGCAATACTGCTGATTGATCCGATAGGCTACGCCGGACTCGATCACAACCGAGCGCACGCCAACTTCATTTAAGGAATACGCAAGACTGCCATTTAATACAGAATTACTTGGATGAATCCAGATCATGTCAACATTCAGACATTTAGCGATCGGCATCAGTTCATCCACCCGGTCATCATTCATACGCACCTGCGGTACCTCATGTACATACAGGTTACTTGCATGCAGATCAATACACACATCCGCACCCTTGATATCATCGAAAATGCAGGACGCCGTATATTCCCCCAATGCGCCTAGCTTTGATCCTGGAAATATGGAATTCATGTCAATACCGGAACCCGGAATCTCTCTTGTTTTCGAATCCAGTCCCATCGGATTTAATGCCGGATACACATCCACAATTCCGATCAGATTTTCATACTCCAGCTTGATCCGGCGAATTACCTCATAGCAGATATACTGTCCCTGCAGCTCATCCCCGTACAATCCGGATACGATACAGATTCTCTTTTCTTCTCCCGTAGGAAAATCCGGTGCCAGATGATTTTTCTTCACCTTCAGTTCTTCTTCCACCATCAGATCTACGGATACAACTGTCTCTATCATTTATAACGACTCCATTAACTTGATTCAAACAATACAAATGGTCATATATACGTAGCGGGTATATACGACCATTTCATACTTGTTTTTATTTATATTTAACCTTCGAGTACGGTCTTTAACACGTTCTTGATCGTCTCTACATCAAATGGCTTTGCAATAAACTCTGCGGCACCACTCTGTACTGCCTCTAACATATTGTGCTGCTGACCGGCTGCAGATACCATAACAACCTTTGCGTCTGGGAAATCAGCCTTGATTTTCTTCAGGCTGTCGACACCAGACATCACTGGCATTGTAATATCCATCGTGACAAGATCTGGTTTGTACTGTGCGTACATATCATACCCTTCCTGTCCATTTTTCGCCTCACCAACAACTACATATCCGTTTGCTTCCAAAAGTCCTCTTAAGATTTTACGGGATGTTCTGGAATCATCTACAATCAATATATTTGCCATGATCAATCATTCTCCTTATTTATCTTATTCTTTCCTGTATTAGCTGATATTCCACTTTGTCTCCATACAGATCACAATATCTGCACGCTCGCCATGCACATAACATGGAAGCAGGAACATCATACCCTCTGAACTGATGGTTGTGATATCGGTATACATCTCTGGAGGAAGCATATCAATATGCACACCTTCAAGAGATTCCTTCGAAGCAAACAATCCGTTACATACATTGATAAACTCGCAAACTGCATCGAGACTGTCCTCATCGATCACTTCGAACTCTTCCTTCGCAAACTCGGTTGCAATTGGCTTTGTTCCAACATTACAGATACCAATAAACAAATTGTAATCGCCGGTAAAGCACTGGCTGGCAATGTATTTACTTGTATATGTATGGATTCGTTCAATCCGCTCAAAACGAATCTTGTTATCAACAAAACGAACCATATTTCTGGCGAGCAATGCAAGATAATCCTTCACGGCTGCCGGAACCTGGTTGTCCTTTAAAAAGATCTGAATGATCTTGTCAATATCCGAACTCTTCAACGCATCGATTTCAAGTGCTGTATATCGCTCTGACTTTTTATAATGATTCAGATACTTCTGAATATCCTCCAAAGTAAGCAGCTTGCGCTCTACAAGTGCCTGTACGAATAAAAGATAGGAATCACCCTGTTTTTTCAGAAGCTTCCCAACCTGCTCGTCTGTCAGATAACCCTTCTCCACAGCAATATCTCCGAATCTGGCATCCTTCATCGCCTGCAGCTGATTGACTTCATCCGCCTGTTCCTTCGTCATAAGTCCTTCGCTGACTGCAAGCAATCCCATCTTCACACGTGCTGTACGACTCGCCTCTACGATTTCCATATATTGCTCATGTGTCAACACACCAACATCTTCGAGATATTTTCCAAAATAAACTCCAAACATAACGCCCCTCCTGTCTCTTATACACATCTGACGCTGCCGACGAATAGAGAGGTGTAGATCT
>OJQH01001142.1_pt1 | contig 10713 bp, 8 predicted proteins | sample 1601421 | NCBI WGS metagenome assembly OJQH01 (sample SAMN03922503, study PRJEB24848) | human gut metagenome | isolation source: stool sample | host: Homo sapiens | place: Germany | collected 2011-11 | reverse complement strand
CTGTATGGGTGATTGTTGTTGCATGATCCGGCTTTGCTGATAATCTGCAATAATATTGGATGCGTAAGAGGTCAGTATGGTAGCATTGTTGGGATCGGTGGCATCGGCTATCAGTTGTACTCGGGCTTTACCGGTATGCCGCAGATTGTTATCGAAACCAGCCTCAAACACAATGATCAGGTCCGAACTGCTTTTCCGGAGTGTTTCCTCTATCTCGTTGTTGTCATACAGTATCTTGTTGACATTGAAATAGTCACTGGCATCCAGTTTGTCGATGATTTGCCGGGTGGATACATCTTTTGAGAAATCCAGCACAGCTACTTTTACATTCTTTACTTCGGTGGTGATGGCAAAACCGAAAAGAATAATTTGTACGACAGGCATACCTAATAATATCAGCATCGTCCGGAGGTCCCGGAAAATGTGATAGAATTCTTTTCGCACGAATGATATAAATTGCTTCATTCTCTTTTTTCTTTATCTTTTTTTCAACTTCTTACAGCCTTGCGTGCCAACTGTCTGAATACTTCATCCATATCTTGGGCATGAAACCGTTCTTTTAACCGTTGTGGGGTGTCCAGTGCTTCGATTTTTCCATCCACCATCATTGAAATCCGGTTACAGTATTCCGCTTCATCCATATAGTGGGTGGTAACGAAGACGGTGATTCCCCGTTCTGCCGCCTGATAAATCAATTCCCAGAACTGACGGCGTGTGGCAGGGTCTACCCCTCCTGTCGGTTCATCCAGAAAAACGATCTTCGGCTCATGGAAAATAGCTACCGAGAAAGCCAGCTTTTGTTTCCATCCCAGGGGAAGTGACCGGACCAATGTGTTTTTCTCATTCAAGAGCCCTAATTGTTCCAGCACCTTGTCTGTTTTTTCAGCGATCTCCTTGTCACTCATTCCATAAATCCCTGCATATAGCCGGATGTTCTCCCATACTTTTAAATCTTCATACAGTGAGAACTTCTGGCTCATATATCCGATCTTCTTTTTAACCTGCTCGTATTGCGTGGCTATGTCAAAGCCCGCTACTGTACCTTTTCCCCCGGTAGGTTGTGATAAACCGCATAACATGCGCATGGCTGTTGTTTTTCCGGCACCATTAGCACCTAGGAAACCAAAAATCTCTCCCTGTCTCACTTTGAATGAGATATGGTCCACTGCCGTGAAATTGCCGAATTGTTTGGTCAAGCCTTCTACTTCTATGGCGTATCGCCCGGTGACTTGCGGCTCATTAAAAGAGAGCCCTTCAGGAGAAAGGATCGAACTGAACTGTTGAAGAATACGGTCCGGAGTGTCAATGCCTTGAATCTTTCCTTCACGGATAAATGCAATACGGTCACAGCATTTCATCTCGTTCAGGTAAGGTGTTGCCGCAATGATGGTAAGACCTTCTTGTTTCAATTTCAGCAGCATGTCCCAAAACTCCTTTCTGGATACAGGGTCCACACCGGTGGTAGGTTCGTCCAAGAACAGTATGGAAGGCCTGTGAATCAATGCGCAACTCAGAGCCAGCTTTTGTTTCATGCCGCCGGATAGTTTTCCGGCACGCCGGTGTTTGAAAGGTTCTATTTGTTGGTAGATACCCTTTACCAATGCGTAGTTCTCCCGGATAGTGGTATTGAAAAGCGTGGCAAAGAAAGTGAGATTCTCTTCTACGGACAAATCCTGGTATAAGGAAAAACGTCCCGGCATATATCCTGCCTGCCGGCGTATCTCTTTGTAATTCTTCACCACATCCTGCCCGCAGACTTCCGCTTTTCCTTCATCGGCTAGCACCAATGTGGTGAGAATGCGGAAAAGAGTAGTCTTTCCTGCACCGTCCGGTCCGATAAGCCCGAAGATTTCTCCCGGTTTCACCTCAAAGCATACATCTTTCAGGGCTTGAACTTCACCGTAGCTTTTGCTAACTCCTTTGACAGAAACGATATAATCCATTGTCTTATTTATTTCTTCATTTCTCCGTACATGCCTATCTTGATGTATCCGTCATTCTTTACTGCTATCTTTGTGGCGTATACCAGATTGGCGCGTTCGTCACGTGTCTGGATTGTTTTAGGGGTGAATTCCGATTTGTCTGAAATCCAGGTGATTGTCCCTTCGTATTCCCGGCGGTCATCTTTCCCTAAATCAGAAAACACTTTTACTTTATCTCCTAATTTCAGTTGGGATAATTGATCGGCGGTGATATAGGCGCGTAAAAAAAGATGTTGTACATCCGCCACTTTAAATAAAGGTTTTCCTTGCGTGGCCAGTTCCCCGGCTTCGGCATATTTGGCCAGTACTGTTCCGCAAATCGGACTGGTAATGTGACATTTGCGAAGCTGGTCATCCAGTTGGGCTACTTGTATTTCGTAGGCCGAGCTTTCTTCTGTGATACTGGCATTGCCGCGCTGAAGCGTAGAGATCTGTGCTTCCAACTGTTTTTTCAGAACGGCAATCTGGGAGTCAATATCATCTATTTGTTTTTGGGTGGCGGCATTTTCCTTCAGCAAGTTTTCTGTGCGTTTTCTTTCATATTCGGCTTTGCCGATTTGTTCTTTTGTGGCAGCTATCTGTTTATTGATGTCCGTGCTTTTGCTGGCTATCGCTTTACCGCTGGCCAGTAACTGCATCTTTTTCAAATAGAGTTGTAAGGTATCTATGCACCCCACTTCTTCCCCGGCCTTTAATAACTGTCCTTCTTCTATGTTGAATTGCATGATCTTGCCATTGGCTTCGGAGGATACAATTACTTCGGTAGCTTCAAATGTACCTGATGCATCATAGTCGCCTCTCTTGTTTCCGCAAGAGGATAAACCGAGCAGAGTGGCGGCAAGTAAGATATATTTATTTGTTCTCATATTGGTTTGTTGTATATTTTAATTCATAAATGGCTGACAATAACTGAATTTCATGCAGGATTTTATCCTGCATGGCAATGTTCTCGGCTGTTACTTCACGTAACATTTCTGTAACGGTCAGTGTTCCGTTGGCAACTTTTGCTTGGGCTGATTTTTTTATGTTGTTACGTAGGGTGATAATCTCCTCATCGTTCTTCATCAGTTCCGTCAGTTTCTTAATTTCACTGTTGTTTTGAGTGATTTCCAGATGAGTGTTAAACAAGAACGTTTCTTTCTGTACGTTCACATCCTGTTGATTCAGTATTAATTGGCGAGATTCATTCTTACGAGTATATAGGTTGCCGAAGTTCCAGGAAAGGCGTACGCCTGCTACGTAATAGGCCGAAAATTCATTTTTCAGCATATTCAGTCCCGGGTTGCCGTATGCGCCTTGCACGAATAAGTCTAATCGGGGGAGGTTCTTGGCGGTAAGTTGTTTACGTTGCGCCTCCAGTTGCTGGTTCTGTACCGCAAACAAGTTAAGTTCCGGACGTCGGATGAATTCTGTAGAATAGGCTTCTCCTTTATATAATAAGGCATTTACATCTGGTTTCTTTAGTGTGTTTTCGGTTAAAGGAGTAGGGTGGTTAATCATGATCTTCAACATCTCGCCGTAAGCACGATAGGTGGCTTCCAGAGTATGACGTTGCTGTATGTTGTTCAATTGTTCCACTTTTACAGCATCCAAATCGGCTTGATTGGCAATGCCATTCTTTACATATGCTGCAACATTGTCATAATTCCTTTGTAATTCTTCCTGCATAAGCTGGTTTTGCTTCAATTGCTCTTTCAATAACAGGATGCCAAAAAAAAGTTGGTTTACCCGTTCGTTGATGGCATACATGTCCACTTCCAGTTTCTGTTTGTCTACTTCGGATGTGGCACGGGTTACCTCTTTCCGTGCCCGGATGTTACCACCGTCCCATACCACTTGGTCCAGTTGCAACATAGCTTGGTATTGATCCTTGCGTATGCCGCGAATATCAATTCCGGGCAGGTCAACGGGTATTTCCGTTACATCCGATTGATAACTGGCTTTAGCGGACAATGAAACCTGTGGCAGATAACCCTTGCCGGCGTTAGAGATGTTGTATTCTTTCGTCTTTTCAATCAGTCCGTACCGTTTAATCAGCGGATAATGCGCCTGGGCTTGCTGCTGACACTCTTCCAGCGTGAGTTCCTGTGCATTCAAACAAATGGGACTGATGCCGAGAAGAAAGGTTGTGAGAATGAATAACCTTTTCATATTCTTAATCTGCTTAATATGATTTCTACATTTTCTTGTTTTCTGCGTTCCATATATTGATGATATTCTTCACCTTTTTCTTCTACAAACAATTGTATCAGTGGGTTTGCCACAAAGACAAAGATATTGAGTGAAATGGTGCCCTTCTTTATTTCCTCTTGCAGTGACCGGTCGAGCAGACTGATTGCTAACCGGAAATTAGGGAACAAGGTTTTACGGCAAATTTCTTTTCCGCATTCATTGGTCAGAATCTCCCTGTATATAAATAAAGGTAGTTCGGGATTAGCAGTCAAAAGGTCGAAGTGTGCTTCAATGAAACATTTTATTTTCTCCAAAAAAGGCAGTGACTCATCTACACGAGAAAGAAATGTATCGGCCAGTTGCCTGGCTTTTTCTTCAAATACTTTGTTGAACAGATTCTCTTTTGTACGGAAATAATAATGCAGCATGGCATGGGTTACACCAGCCTCCTTAGCTATTTCTGTTGTTTTGCTTCCGGAGAATCCTTTCTTAAGGAATTCTTTTTCAGCAGCTTTTAATATGGATTGTTCTGTATTGCTCGTTTCTTCTTTCATATTATCATTTTTGTTTAACAGGATTGTTAGTAAACGCAAATGTATAAGGAATCATTGGAAACAACAAACAGATGAGATAAAAAAATGTGCTTTCTGTTCTTATGAAATGTTTTTTTCAAGGAAAGCTAATCTCTTTTTTGAGGCAGGTTAAGGCTTTTCTTTCTGTTGTGTTCTATCTCCATAGGCTTTGGAGTTAACTCCAAAGGCTGCGGAGATAACTCCAAAGGTTATGGAGATAACTCCAAAGCCTATGGAGATAGAAATAGAACGGCCGGAAAGCCTTAGCCTTCTTGGTAGAAAGCCTTAGGTCTGCCAATGAAAATACTTAGCTGTTTTCCCACCTGTCAGGTTGGGCCTCTCAGTAACACTATCGTTTGCCATAGGGGGGGATGGAGGCGGGGTATCACAAGGTGATAATGATTAGTATATAATAAGGTATAAGCTCTAAAAGAGCACAGACATTCCACGGCGGATATATTCTCTTTCCATATCTTCCGGTTTCAATATCTTATTGTCAAAGACCAGCAAGTCAATATCCAGTTTTACCACCCCTTGAGCCTTGTCTTCGGGAATCCGTCCGCTGCGTCGTTCCAATTCTTTAAACAAATCACGAACGGAATCGGGTGAAAGCGTAGTGCTGAATTTTGCCAGTTGATTGCTGAAAGGGGAGTGAAAGCCGCTGCCAACAGCTTCCGTTTCCATCATCTCGCCGAAATGAATGTCGGGAAACGTGGTGCGCAATGCTTCCCGTGCAACCGAGAGTTGCGCGTAACGGTTGGTATTAGAGCCCATACAAAGCAAACAATGGTGTTCGTCCATAACATTTATTGCATTAATGGTGCAAATGTATGAAATGTTTTTGTTACTTTTGCATGAATATATAAAAGAAATGCTACCATGAAATTTATTGGAATTATTCCTGCAAGATATGCCTCTACACGTTTTCCTGCCAAACCTCTGGCCGTCTTGGGAGGCAAGCCTGTGATTCAGAGAGTCTATGAACAAGTGTCCGGCATATTGGATGAAACATATGTAGCGACGGACGATGAACGCATTGAATCCGCCGTAAAAGCTTTTGGCGGAAAAGTGGTCATGACCTCCGTTCACCATAAAAGCGGCACAGACCGTTGCTATGAAGCGTATACCAAAGTAGGACGAGGATATGATGTGGTTGTAAATATCCAGGGTGATGAACCTTTTATTCAAAAATCACAGCTTGAAGCCGTGAAAGCTTGCTTTGAAGATCCTGCCACACAGATTGCGACTTTGGTGAAACCTTTCATCCCGGATGACGGGCTTGAAGCCTTGGAAAATGTAAACTCTCCCAAAGTAGTAGTCGGTAAGAATATGAATGCTTTGTATTTCAGCCGTTCCATCATTCCTTTCCAGCGTAATGTGGAGAAGGAAGGCTGGCTGAAAGGGCATACTTACTATAAACATATCGGTCTGTATGCTTATCGGGCCGATGTACTGAAAGAAATAACTTCGCTTCCACAATCTTCGCTGGAGCTGGCTGAATCGTTGGAGCAGCTTCGTTGGCTGGAAAATGGTTATACTATTAAGGTGGGAATCAGTGAAGTGGAGACAATAGGCATTGATACGCCTCAGGATCTGGCACGTGCCGAAGCATTTTTAAAACAAAGGGAGGGGGAGTAAATGCTGGACAGAACCACCCCACCGCCAATCCGCCAACTAAGCGAATTCAGTATAACCCGTCCCGACAGGAGGACGATGAAGAACGGGATGCCTTTGAATATCATTCATGCGGGAACCGAGGATGTTGTACGTTTCGATCTTCTGATAGGAGGCGGACAATGGAATCAGGAACAGCCGTTGCAGGCTATGTTTGCCAACAGGATGCTGCGTGAGGGAGCTGGGAATTTAACGTCTTCACAGATTGCGGAGCGATTGGATTATTATGGAGCCTGGCTGGAGTTATCTTCTTCCGTGAACTATGGATTCATAACACTTTACTCTCTGAATAAATATTTTGCCCGCACGCTGGCCGTCATATCCGAGATGATAAAGGCTCCTACGTTTCCGGCAAAGGAACTTTCCGTGGTGGCCGATACGAACAAACAGCAATTCCTGGTGAACAGCACCCGGGTGGAAATGATTGCCCGAAAGCAGCTGAATACAGCCTTGTTCGGTCCGGAGCATCCCTTCGGGCGCTATGCGGTAGCGGAGGATTATGACCGGATTACCCCGGAGGTGCTCCGTTCGTTTTATCGGAAATATTATCATTCGGGCAATTGTTCGGTATATATTTCGGGAAAGGTCACATCGGAAATTATCCGTTGTATAGAAGATAACTTGGGAAGTGGACAATGGGGGGAAGTGACGGAAAAAGCAAAGACAATGCTTGTTCCTCCGGTTACCACCAAAGAAAAGCGTATCTTTATAGAACGTGAGGATGCACTTCAAAGTTCCTTGAAAATGGGATGTTTCGTAATGGACCGTCATCATCCGGACTTTTTGAAGGCACGTGTCATGGTCACTTTGTTCGGAGGGTATTTCGGGAGCCGTCTGATGTCCAATATCCGTGAAGACAAGGGATATACATACGGTATCGGCGCAGGCATTGTGTCCTATCCGGAAACGGGAATACTGACTGTCAGTACCGAGGCGGCCAATGAATATGTGGATTCTATCATAACAGAAGTTTATCGGGAGATGGACAAATTGTGTAATGATCTCGTTCCTCAAGAAGAATTGGAAATGGTGAAGAACTATATGCTGGGCGATTTATGCCGGTCGTACGAGGGACCTTTTTCTTTGTCTGATGCCTGGATTTATATAGAAACGGCAGGGCTGGACGAACGCTTCTTTATCCGTTCGCTGGATGCCATCCGGGGAATCACCAGAGAAGAAATACGCATATTGGCTCAAAAGTATTTCTGCAAAGAAAACTTAATAGAGGTCATTGCGGGTAAAAAAGTGTAATAACCTATCATGTCCAAAGATAGAAAATCGTATCTTTGGCATAAATCTTATCTATTATAAGTAACGAACCAATGAAGAAATACGTATATATATTATTGCTTTTGGCATCGGTCAGTACATTGGCCACCGCTCAGATAAAAATCGGGAATTATACTTTTAAAGACGGGGGCGAATATACCGGAGAACTGAAAGGCAGAAAACCAAACGGTAAAGGAAAAACAATCTACAAGAACGGAAATACCTACGAAGGGGAATATATAAAAGGTAAACGCGAGGGGAACGGGACATATACGTTTCACGATGGAGAAAAGTATGTGGGGCAATGGTTCCAGGACCAGCAACACGGCAGCGGAACCTATTATTTTATGAATAACAACCGGTATGAGGGTATGTGGTTTACCGATTATCAGCAGGGTGAAGGCACTATGTATTATTATAACGGAGATGTTTATATAGGTAACTGGTTTCAGGACAAACGTAGCGGAAAGGGTACTTATACCTGGAAAGCAGGAGCCAAATATGAGGGCGAATGGAAAGAAGACAAGAAAAACGGACAGGGTGTTATGGTATGGCCCGACCAGTCAAAATATGAAGGCGAGTGGAAAGATGACGCACGTGACGGAAAGGGGACGTTTTACTATGTCAACGGTGACAAGTATGTGGGTGACTGGAAGGATGACGTGCAGCATGGTAAAGGCATTTATTACTTTCATAGCGGTGACCGTTACGAAGGTGACTACGTGAACGGTGAACGTACCGGGCAGGGTATTTATATACACAAGAATGGTGACAAGTATGTAGGGCAGTTCAAGAACGGCGAGCAGCATGGGACCGGAACCTTTACATGGGCCAACGGTGCTGTGTATGAAGGGCAGTGGGTGAATAACCAGCGCAGCGGTAAAGGACACTATATCTGGGCGAACGGCGATGACTATGAAGGTGAATGGAAAAACAACATGGCCGACGGTGAAGGCACTTTGCGCACGGCTGACGGAACCAAATACAAGGGGCATTTCGTAAAAGGAAAGGAAGACGGCAAAGGTGTGCTTGAAGATAAAAACGGAGTACGCTATGACGGATTTTTCAAACAAGGGAAGAAACACGGCGCTTTTGTGGAGACTGACAAGAATGGAAATGTAATCCGTAAAGGTGTTTATAAGTTTGGAACGCTGGATGCGGAACAAAAATAAGAATATAATGTTGGATTTAGAGAAGATAACGTTGAATGTACGTGAAATAGCACTCCGGGCGGGTGCTTTTCTTCGTAATGAGCGTAGCAGTTTTGACCGTAGCAAGGTAGAGAAGAAAAATGCTCACGACTATGTGTCGTATGTAGATAAGGAATCGGAACGCCGTATTGTGGCCCAACTTCGGGAATTGCTTCCCGAAGCAGGATTCATTGCCGAAGAAGGTTCGGGCAGCCTGACTACGGAAAACTATTGCTGGCTGGTAGATCCGCTGGACGGAACCACCAATTTTATCCATAATAATGCTCCTTATTGTGTGAGTATCGCCCTTCGCAATAAAGAAGAACTGCTGGTTGGGGTGGTGTATGAGGTATGCCGCGATGAACTTTACTGGACTTATAAAGGAGCGCCTTCTTATCTGAACAACAAAGAAATACATGTGTCAGATGTTTCTGATATGGACGAAGCGTTTGTGGCGTTAGGCTTTCCATACGATTCGCAAAAGTATAAGCCTTTGGCGGAGCATATCGTGCACGAGTTATATGGAAATGTGGGAGGCATGCGCCTGCAAGGAGCTGCTGCGGCAGAACTTTGCTATGTAGCTGCCGGTCGCTTTGAAGCCCGTATAGAAGGGCTGCTGGGACCGTGGGATATTGCTGCCGGTTCGATAATCTTGATGAATGCCGGTGGAAAAGTGACAGATTACAGCGGAGGGGGAGACTTTTATTCCGGTCGTGAAGTGTTGGCTACTAATGGAAAGTTGCATGATGAGTTTCTCAAGGTCTTGGGAAAAAAATAAATACTTCGCTTTTTTCTAGTTCGTTACAAATATATTTTGTAAGTTTGTCAAGTGAACACATGAACATAATGTAACATGGATGTATCTGTTATCTTTCAATTTTTAAAAGACCTGGCCGCAAACAATAACCGGGAGTGGTTTCAGGGGCATAAGGATGAATATCTGAAAGCTCAAAAAGAGTTTGAGGAATTACTGACAGCAATCATCGCCCGCATTTCGTTGTTTGACGAAAGTATTGTCGGTATTCAAGCCAAGGACTGTACATACCGAATTTATCGCGACACGCGTTTTTCCAGTGATAAGACTCCTTATAAGATACACTTGGGCGGCTATATCAACGCTCGTGGAAAGAAATCGGAACATTGTGGATATTATGTTCATATAGAGCCTGATAACTGTATGCTTGCTGGTGGAAGCTGGTGCCTGGAACCTAAAGTGCTGAAAGCTGTCCGCCAGTCCGTTTATGACAACATAGACGAATACAGGGAAATTGTGGAAGATCCTGCGTTCAAGCAATACTTTCCTGTTATCGGAGAGAATCACTTAAAAACGGCTCCCAAAGGATTTCCGAAAGATTTTGAATATATTGATTATTTAAAATGTAAGGATTATACCTGTGCTTATATGGTGCCTGATGCGTTTTTCCTTGCCCCTGACCTGTTGGACAAAGTAGAGGATGTTTTCAAGCAACTGAAGCGTTTTGCTGATTTTACAAATTTCACAATAGACGACTTTGAATGATAAAAGCAATATTTTAACCATTAAAATGAAATAATTATGGTAGTAGACAGATTAGAAAACTTAGAAAAGTACGCTTCATTGAATCCTTTGTTCGCTAAAGCAATGGAATATCTGAAGACTACAGACTTGAACGCTCAGGAATTAGGAAAAGTAAAATTACAGGGTGATGATCTGGTAGTAAACTTTTCTCAGACCAAGCCTAAAACTAAAGAAGAAGCAAAATTAGAAACTCATAATCAGTTTATTGATATACAGATTCCTCTGTCAGGGGTGGAAGTGATGGGTTATACGGCCCGTGAAGATCTTCCCGAAGCAGACTATGATGCAGATAAGGA
>OJQH01001134.1_pt1 | contig 10788 bp, 10 predicted proteins | sample 1601421 | NCBI WGS metagenome assembly OJQH01 (sample SAMN03922503, study PRJEB24848) | human gut metagenome | isolation source: stool sample | host: Homo sapiens | place: Germany | collected 2011-11 | reverse complement strand
CTCCACCACCATGCCGGCCGCGCGGCCGAGGTTCATGGCGAGCTCGGGCGTCAGGTCGCCGTTGGCGACGCCGCGCACCCCGTCGGTTCCAAAAATTCTGCCCATTCGGTCTTTCTCCTATCGTATGTAATCGGTCCGCTCAGCCGAGCGTGAGCTGTCCGGGGGCGTCCTCCCCCGGCATTTTGAGCCCGAGATGCCCGTATGCCAGCGCGGTGGCGCACCGCCCGCGCGGGGTGCGCGCGATAAAGCCCAGCTGCATGAGGTAAGGCTCGTAAACGTCCTCTATGGTGTTGGCGTCCTCCCCGATGGTCGCGGCGAGCGTATCCAGCCCGCAGGGGCCGCCGTTGAACTTGGTTACCATGGAGCGCAGAAGGTTCCTGTCCGTTTCGTCGAGGCCGAGGAAATCTATTTCCATGCGTTCAAGCGCCTCCTTCGCGTCCTCTATCACGATGCGGCTGTGCCGTTTTACGAGCGAAAAATCGCGCACGCGCTTTAAAAGCCTGTTTGCGATACGCGGCGTGCCGCGGCTGCGGGAGGCCAGCTCCATTGCGCCGTCTGCGTCGATGCGCATGCCCATGAGGGCGGCAGAGCGCGTGATGATGCGGCACAGCTCCTCCGGCGTATACAGCTCCAGCCGGAACGACACGCCGAAGCGGTCGCGCAGCGGGGCGGAGAGCTGCCCGGCGCGCGTTGTGGCGCCGATGAGCGTGAAACGCGGCAGATCGAGCCGGATGGAGTTGGCCGATGGCCCCTTGCCGACGATGATGTCGATGGCAAAGTCCTCCATGGCGGGGTAGAGGATCTCCTCCACGGCGGTGTTCAGGCGGTGGATCTCATCAATAAAGAGAATGTCGCCCTCGGAGAGGTTCGTCAGCAGCGCGGCCAGATCGCCCGCCTTTTCGATGGCGGGGCCGGACGTCACGCGGATATGCACGCCCATTTCGTTGGCGATAACGCCGGCGAGCGTCGTCTTGCCGAGGCCGGGAGGACCGTAGAGCAGCACATGGTCGAGCGGCTCGTTGCGGCGGCGTGCGGCCTCAATGTAAACAGACAGGTTTTCCTTGACCTTCTCCTGCCCGTTATATTCCGTCAGGCGCTTCGGCCGCAGCGAGAATTCGGACTCGTCTGCGGGCGTGAAGCTCGTTGTTACGAGCGGGGCCTCGTAGTCCTGTGAAAAATCGATGCTCATGTTCTTACCTCATCACCATGGCGCGCAGGCACTGCCGCACGATCTCTTCCGTCTTCATGCCCTCGGGGTCAAAGCTGCGCAGCGCCGCCGTGATCTCCTGCGGGCGGTAACCGAGCTCGGCCAGTGCGGCCTGGGCCAGCGCCAGCGCGCTGCCGGAGGCGGCGGGCACATCCCCGGCCGGGAGCGAAATGCCGCCCTCTGCCGGTGCGGCGCCACCGAGCTTGTCCTTCAGCTCCAGCAGGATGCGCTGGGCCAGCTTTTTGCCGACACCCGGCGCGGCCGTCAGGGCCTTCTCATCCTGCGAGAAGATGGCAAGCGCAAAGCGGTCCGGCGTGGTGGACGACAGAATGGCCAGCGCGGCCTTCGCGCCGACGCCGGTCACGCCGAGCAGCAGCTCAAAATTCCGCAGCTCCTCGCGCGTGCTGAAGCCGTAGATATCGAACGCATCCTCGCGGATGCTGCAGTAGGTATAGAGCCTCGCGCGCTCGCCCACATGCAGGCGCGAGAGCGTATAGGACGACGTCCGGCAGGCGTAGCCGACACCGCCGCAGTCGATGACGGCCAGATTGCTCTCGAGAAGCGTGACCTCGCCGTTGAAATAATAAAACATTATGGTTTTCCTCCCATGAGCCGTGCCAGCTGCGACGTGGACGAGCGCGCATGGCACAGCGCGATGGCGATGGCATCGGCCGCATCGTCCGGCCGGGGCATGCGGTCCAGCCGGAGCAGGCGGCGCGTCATATCCATGACCTGATGCTTCTCCGCCTTGCCGTAGCCGACGACGGCCTGCTTGACCTGCATGGGCGTGTATTCAAACAGCGGCACGCCCGCCCGCTCGATGGCGAGCAGGATCACACCGCGTCCGTGCGAAACGCCAATGCCGGTCGTGATATTGTGCCCCCAGAACAGCTCCTCCACGGCGACGGCCTCGGGCTTTGTGACCTCCAGCAGCTGCGTCATGTCCTCAAACAGAATGTTCAGCCGCTGCGGGAACGGCAGCCCCGCCGGGGTCGTGACCGTGCCGTAGCGCAGCAGGGCATAGGTCCCGCGCTCCGCCCGGATGAGGCCGAAGCCGGTCGTCGCATAGCCGGGATCAACCCCGAGTATAACCAAAGAGCTTCTCCGGCCATTCCGGCACGGCGATATTCAGCAGCCAGCTGGCGATGCCGAGCACGACGATGGCAAACAGCACCCACGCCAGCACGCGCTTCCACTTCGGGCTGGGCACAAATTCGGACTGCGGCGCCTCCGGCGTCTCCTGCACGGCGGGCATGTCCTTCTGATTTTCTTCCATGGATATCACCTCTGGAGTATCATATCATACTTTTCCGAATGGGGCAAGATAAAAACGAAAGTGGGATGCTTCCGGGGAATCCCCACTTGCAATGGAGGGGAAAGAATGATAAAATACTATACTGAATAAGAATCTCATGAATTGGGAGGAACTCCTCTTTTGGAAAAGAAAACGACTGTGATCTCTCCCGAGGCTCTGCAGCGGCAGGAGGGCTTCTGCGGACGGGTGCGCGAATACTGGCAGGCGCAGGGAATCACGCCTGTGGCCTTTGTGGAGACCTACGGCTGCCAGCAGAACGAGGCGGATTCCGAGCAGATCCGCGGCATGCTCGAGCACTGCGGCTACGGCCTGACGGACGGCCCTGAGGGCGCGGACCTCGTCATCTTCAATACCTGCGCCATCCGCGAGCACGCCGAGCAGCGCGTGTTCGGCAATGTCGGCGCGCTCGTGCATACCCGCCGCCGCCACCCGCGCCAGAAGATCTTCCTGTGCGGCTGTATGATGGGCCAGCCCGCCGTGGTCGAGCGCGTGCGCAAGTCCTATCCCTATGTGGACGGCGTGTTCTCCACACACCACCTGTGGGAGCTGCCGCAGCTGCTGCTCGGCGTGCTGACGACAGGCAAGCGCGTGTTCTCCGTGGAGGATTCTGCCGGAGCCATTGCCGAGGGCCTGCCCGTCGTGCGCGAGAATAAGCTCAAGGCGTGGGTCTCCGTCATGTACGGCTGCAACAATTTCTGCTCGTACTGCATCGTGCCCTATGTGCGCGGCCGTGAGCGCTCCCGCCAGCCGGAGGACATTCTGCAGGAGTGCCGCGCGCTGATCGCGCAGGGCTATAAGGAGATCACGCTGCTCGGCCAGAACGTCAATTCCTACGGCAAGGACCTCGGCCTCGGCGTGGATTTCGCCGACCTCATGGCGCAGATCGCGAGCCTGCCGGGCGATTTTCGCCTGCGCTTCATGACGTCCCATCCCAAGGACGCCAGTCATAAGCTGTTTGACACCATCGCGGCCTATCCGAAGATCTGCAAGCAGTTCCATCTGCCGTTCCAGTCTGGAAACGACCGCGTGCTCCACGCCATGAACCGCCGCTATACGAGCGCGCAGTATCTTGAGCTCGTGGATTACGGCCGCAGCCTCATGCCGGAGCTCGTGCTCACGTCCGATGTCATCGTCGGCTTCCCCGGCGAGACGGAGGAGGAATTTGAGGACACGCTGCGCCTGATCGAGCGCGTGCGCTATGACGCGCTGTTTACGTTTATTTTCTCGCCGCGCGGCGGCACGCCCGCGGCCTCCATGCCCGATCCCACGCCGAAGGAGGAGAAAAACCGCCGCTTCGACCGCCTCGTCGCCCTGCAGAACCGCATTTCGGAGGAAAAGCACCGTGCCTATATCGGCCGGACGTTCCGCGTGCTCATCGACGGACGCGACGGCGACCTGCTCACGGCCCGCACGGACGGCGGCCGCCTTGTGCGCCTGTCCGGCGGCGACGGGCTCATCGGCCAGTTCCGCGATGTGCGCATCACGGGCAGCACGACGTGGAGCCTGACGGGCGAGCTCGCCTGACGGCACGACAGAAGGAGAAGAAGTATGGCTGAACTGACGCCGATGATGCGGCAGTATCTGGAGATCAAGGAACGGCACCCGGACTGCATCCTGTTTTTCCGTCTGGGCGATTTTTATGAAATGTTTGCCGACGATGCCAAGCTTGCTTCCCATGAGCTTGACCTGACGCTCACAACGCGGGACCGCGGCAAGGAGAAGTCCGAGCAGGTCCCCATGTGCGGCGTGCCGTATCACTCGGCAGAGAGCTATATTGCACGGCTCGTCGCGCGCGGCTACAAGGTTGCCATCTGCGAGCAGATGGAGGACCCCGCGCTGGCCAAGGGCCTTGTCAAGCGGGATATCACCCGCATCGTTACGCCGGGCACGGTCATCGAAAGCTCCATGCTCGACGAGAGCCGCAACAATTATTTTGCCTGCGTCTTCGGCGAGGGCGGGCGCTACGGCCTGAGCTTCTGCGATATTTCGACTGGCGCGTTCTATGCCACGCAGGCCGAGGGCGCAGAGGCCATGGAGCGCGTTATCTCCGAGCTGGGGCGCTTCGCCCCGGCCGAGGTGCTGCGCGGCGGCGACGCGGCCAAAAGCGAGGAGCTGACCCGCACACTGCAGGAGCGGCTGAGCTGCTGCGCCGATCTCGGCGCGGACGAGCTGTTTGATCCGCAGGAGACGGCACAGCTTGTGGAAAAGCAGTTCGGCAGGCCGCTGGATGAGCTTGGCCTCACGGAGCGGCCGGAGGTCTGGCGCAGCGCGGGCGCGCTGCTGCGGACGCTCTGCGAGCTGCAGAAAACGGGCCTTTCCCATGTGCGGGAGCTGGAATTCTATGTCAGCGGCCGCTTCATGGAGCTGGACCTCAGTGCCCGGCGCAATCTGGAGCTGACGGAGACCATGCGCGCGGGGGAAAAGCGCGGCAGTCTCCTGTGGGTGCTGGACCATACCAAAACGGCCATGGGCAGCCGCATGCTGCGCAGCTGGCTGGAAAAGCCGCTGCTCAGCCCGAAGCGCATCAACGCGCGCCTCGACGCCGTGGAGGAGCTGACGAAAAACAGCATCGGCCGCGACGAGCTTGTGCACATGCTGCAGGATGTCTCGGACTATGAGCGCGTGACGGCCCGCATCGTCACAGGCGCGGCGAACTGCCGCGACCTGGTCTCGCTCGGAAACGGCTGTGAGCCGCTGCCGGAGCTGCGCGCTGCCATCGGCGGGCTGCATGCCTCGCTGTTCGGCGTGCTGCTGGACGAATTGGACGACCTTTCCGACCTGCGGGACGAAATTCGGAACGCCATTGTGGACGAGCCGCCGTTTTCCGTGCGCGAGGGCGGCATGATCCGCGACGGCTACAGCGAGGAGCTGGACCAGCTGCGTGACATCGTCTCGGGCGGCAAGGGAACGCTGGCCCGCATCGAAGCCGAGGAGCGCGAGAAGACCGGCATCAAGACCCTGCGCGTCGGCTACAACCGCGTGTTCGGCTATTATATCGAAGTCTCAAAGGGCCAGACGGCCCAGGTCCCGGAGACCTACATCCGCAAGCAGACGCTCACAACGGGCGAACGCTATATCACCCCGGAGCTCAAGGAGCTCGAGCGCACGATCCTGACGGCAAAGGACCGCATCACGGCGCTGGAATACGAGCTGTTCTCACAGGTGCGTCAGCATCTGGCCGACCAGTCCGCCCGCATCCAGCGCACGGCGCGCGCCGTGGCCGCGCTGGACGTGCTGACGAATTTTGCGGCGCTGGCCGCCCGGCAGAATTACTGCCGCCCGGAGATCGACCTCTCCGGCGAGCTGCATATCACAGACGGCCGCCATCCCGTCGTGGAGCAGGTGCTCAAGGATGCGCTGTTCGTCCCGAACGACACGGCGCTCGACTGCGGCGCGAACCGCGTCGCCATTCTGACCGGCCCGAATATGGCCGGTAAATCCACCTATATGCGGCAGGTCGCCCTCATTGTGCTGATGGCGCAGATGGGCTGCTTCGTCCCGGCGCGCACGGCGCGCATCGGCGTGGTGGATCGCATCTTCACACGCATCGGCGCCTCGGACGATCTGGCCTCCGGCCAGTCCACGTTCATGGTGGAGATGACGGAGGTCGCGGAGATCCTGAAGCACGCGACGTCGCACAGCCTGCTCATCCTCGATGAGATCGGACGCGGTACGTCTACATTTGACGGCATGGCCATTGCCCGCGCCGTTCTCGAATATGCCGCCGACAAAAAGCGCATCGGCGCAAAGACGCTCTTTGCCACGCACTATCATGAGCTGACGGACATCGAGCAGGAGATCGAGGGCGTGCGGAACTACAACATTGCCGTGCGCAAGCGCGGCGCGGACATCGTGTTCCTGCGCAAGATCGTCCCCGGCGCTGCCGACGATTCCTACGGCGTCGAGGTCGCGCGACTGGCCGGCCTGCCGGATAAAGTCGTCTCCCGCGCGCGGGAGCTGCTGCGGGCGCTCGAGAGCGGCGCACCCGTGCGCACGGTGCGCGTGGCGGCGGACGACCAGATCTCCATCACGAGCATGGAGAACGACGCCCTGCGGCGGAAGCTCGAATCGCTTGCGATCGAGACCATGACGCCGATCGAGGCCATGAACGCCCTGTTCGAGCTGAAGAAAATGCTCTGACGGAAAGGAGAGAATGCCGGATGAGCTGGATGTTTCCCCGCCGCAGCGGGATCCGGGCGCCCGAGCCGCGCGAATGGATTCTCGGCGCACTGTATCTGCCTGTTTTTCTCTTTTTTTTGAATTTTGCGATCCTTATCTACTTTCCGGCACTCGGCTTTCCGCTGACGGAGCCGCGCAATTACTTTTTTGCGAATCTGCTCTATATGACCGTGAATTTTGCCGTCATGCTCCTGATCTTCCGCCGCACGCTTTGGCAGTCACTTCGGGAATTCGAGGGGAAAATGCTCCTGAGCGTGCTGATCGGCTTTGGCATGTGCTATGGCGCGAACCTTGTGCTGACGACGGCCTATACGGTATTGGATATCATGCCGGAGAACTATAATCAGGAGGCCGTCAACTCCCTGCTCGGGGGCTACCCGCTGGCCATGACGCTTTGCACCGTCGTGCTCGCGCCGCTGGCAGAGGAGTGCCTGTTCCGCGGCGTGCTGTTTGCGCCGCTGGCGCGCAGATGCCTCCCGGCTGCCTATGCGCTGTCCATGTTCCTGTTTGCGGGGATGCATGTGTTCCAATTCCTTGGCTCCATGACTGCGGCCAATACGATCCTGTGCCTGAGCCTCTATCTCCCGGCGAGCTTCTCGCTGTGCTGGGTCTATCAGAAGACGGGCAACATCTGGGCCTGTATTTTCCTGCATATGTTCATCAATTTCCAATCTGTGCTCGCGAGCCTTCTGCGCTCGCTGATGCAAGCGTTCCTGTGAGGTAGTTATGCCAAAGATCCAACAGCTTTCTCCCCATGTCGCCGACCTGATCGCCGCTGGCGAGGTCGTGGAGCGCCCGGCCAGCGCCGCAAAGGAGCTGGTCGAAAACGCCATCGACGCCGGGGCCCATAAGGTCACGGTCGAGCTGCGCGACGGGGGCATGACGTTCCTGCGCGTGACGGACGACGGCTGCGGCATGGCGGCAGAGGATGTGGAGACGGCCTTCCTGCGCCATGCCACGAGCAAGCTCCATGAGGCGGCTGATCTGGAGGCCATCCACACGCTCGGCTTCCGCGGCGAGGCGCTGGCGGCCATTTCCTCCGTCTCGCGCATCGACGTGCTGACGAAGACGGCGGACGCGCCCTTCGGCACGAGCCTGCATCTCGAGGCGGGCGTTGTGACGGAGCGCGGCGAGGCGGGCTGCCCGAACGGCACGACCATGCTCGTGCGCGACCTGTTTTACAATACACCTGCGCGCATGAAGTTCATGAAGCGCGACTCCGTGGAGGCCTCCGCCGTGCTCAGCACGGTGCAGCGCCTTGCGCTGGCTCATCCGGAGGTCGCCGTGCGCGTGCTGCGCGACGGGCAGGAGCAGCTCTCCACGCCCGGCGACGGAAAGCTCCTCAGCGCGATCTATGCCGTCATGGGCCGCCAGACCGCGCAGGAGATGACCCCGGTGGACGGGAGCTGGGACAAGCTCTCCGTCACGGGCTTTGTGACCCGCCCGGCCGCGACGCGCGGCACGCGGGGCAGCCAGATCTTTTTTGTCAACGGGCGGCATGTCCGCTCCAAGCTTATGACGGCCGCGCTCGAGCAGGCCTACCGCAATCAGCTCCTGCAGGGCCGTTTCCCGGCCTGCGTGCTGCATCTGCACCTGCCGGAGCATCTTGTGGACGTCAATGTGCACCCCGCGAAGACGGAGGTGCGCTTCCTGCGCGAGCAGGAGGTGTTCGACTGCGTGCATTACGGCGTGCTCGGCGCACTGGAGCAGGCCTCCGGCCGCGTGCAGATGAAGCTGAAGCCGCAGAACGACGGAAATTCTGCCTTCCGCACCATGTCGGCGGCGGAATACCGCGCCGCAGCGGCCGCCCTGCAGGACGGCCCGCGCCCGGCGGCCTCCCGCACGGTGCTCGAGCAGATCGGCTCGCTGACGGAGCGCCGCGACGGTGCGGCGCTTGCCTCGCCGAAGCCGGTGCAGCCTGTGACCCGTCCTGAACCGCCCTGCCCGGCCACACAGCCTGCTGCGCCGGTGCAGCAGCGGGAAGCGCCCGTACAGATGCCGCCTCCGCAGCCTAAGCTGCAGACGCCCGGGAAGCACGATGAGCCGCCGGTAAAGCGCGAGGAGCCGGCCCGGCCGGAGCCAAAGCAGACGGAAGAGCCGCAGCAGGAGCTCCCGCTGCCCAAGGTACCGGATTACCGCATCATCGGCGAGGCGCTGAACACCTACATCCTCGTTGAGCAGGCAGGGAGTCTGCTCCTCATCGATAAGCATGCCGCGCACGAGCGCATCCTGTTTGAAAAGCTCCGCGCCGACACGGAACCTGTGATGCCGCAGCTGCTGCTCACGCCCGTGCTGTGCGAGCCGGAGCGCGAGGAGGCGGCCGTGCTGCTGGAAAATGCCGAGCTGCTGGCGCAGTACGGCTATGAGATCTCGGATTACGGCGACGGCGTGCTCGCCATCCGCCAGATCCCCACGGAGATCGCGCCGGACGACGCCGCGCAGAGTCTGACCGCGCTGGCGGCCGAGCTTCTGACCGGGCGGCACGCCGACCCGACGGAGCTGCGCGACCGCCTGCTGCACACCATCGCCTGCAAGGCCGCTATCAAGGGCGGCTGGCACACCGACCCAAAGGAGTGGGAGGCTGTGGTGCACGAGGTGCTGACGCGCAATGACCTGAAATACTGCCCGCACGGCCGTCCCATCTGTCTGGAGCTGACGGCTTCGCAGCTTGAGCGGCAGTTCAAGAGGGCCTGACCATGGAGCAGCGAGACAATATGATCTGCATCGTCGGCCCGACGGCCTCCGGCAAGACGGCCCTGTCCGTCCGGCTGGCGCAGGCGCTCGGCGGCGAGATCGTTTCGTTCGACTCCATGCAGGTCTACCGCCGCATGGATATCGGCACGGCAAAGCCCACGCCCGAGGAGCGCTGCGGCGTGCCGCACCACATGCTCGACGTGGCGGACCCGGCGGAGAATTACTCCGTCAGCCGCTATGTGCAGGAGGCGGATGCCTGCGTGCAGGACATCCTGTCACGCGGGAAGCCCGTCATTCTGGTCGGCGGCACGGGGCTTTATATCGATTCTCTCATCGCGGGGCGGCAGTTTGCGCCGCTGCCGCAGACCGGCAGGCACGAGGCCCTGGAGCGCCGCGCGGCCGAGGAGGGCGCACAGCCGCTTCTGGACGAGCTGCGCGCCGTGGACCCCGAGCGGGCGGCGCGGCTGTCCGTCTCGGACGTAAAGCGCATCGTCCGCGCGCTGGAGATCTGGCAGGAGACCGGCAGGACCATGACGGACTTCGACCGGGAGAGCCGGGCGATCCCGCCGCGCTACCGGCCGCTGTGGCTCGGCCTGCACTTCCCGGAGCGCGCGCAGCTCTATGCCCGCATCGATCTGCGCGTGGAGCTGATGTATGCGCAGGGACTTGCGCAGGAGGTCCGCGCGTTGCTTGACAGCGGCGTGCCGGACCGGGCGACGAGCCTGCAGGCCATCGGCTATAAGCAGGTCGTGCAGGCGCTGGAGGAGGGCCTGCCGCCGGAGGCGGCGCTCGGGACCATCCAGCAGGCCACGCGGCGCTATGCCAAGCGCCAGATGACGTGGTTCCGCGCCAATCCCGCCGTGCAGTGGCTCGACGCCTCTGCGGGCGCAGACGAGATTTTCCGCGCGGCCCTGCAAAAAGCGGCCGATTTCGACAGCGGAATCTGATACAATCGTGGTATTCCAACACCGGCTGAGCCGGAAAACAAAGAAAAGGAGTACCACATATGGCAAACACGGAAAATTTGCAGGATCTGATCTTAAACGAGGTGCGCCGCGAGCACACGGCCGTGACCATGTTCCTCATGAACGGCTTCCAGCTCAAGGGCATCGTGACGGGCTTTGACAACTTCGTCGTTGTGCTCAGCTCGGACGGCAAGCAGCAGATGATCTACAAGCACGCCATCTCCACGCTTGTCCCGGCGCAGCCCGTTCGTACCTGAAGACCCTGCTCCCGCGGGCCGCGGGCCGAGTGCCCCGGCCGGACAGGAGTACCCAGATGAAAAAGCAGGGAGACCTTTACCTGAAAATCGTATCCATCGTATTGGCAGGCATCGTGGTGGCCTATCTCGTGCTGTCGGTCCTTTTCGGCAGCGGCGGGAGCAGCTACACCC
>OJQH01001100.1_pt1 | contig 11087 bp, 7 predicted proteins | sample 1601421 | NCBI WGS metagenome assembly OJQH01 (sample SAMN03922503, study PRJEB24848) | human gut metagenome | isolation source: stool sample | host: Homo sapiens | place: Germany | collected 2011-11 | reverse complement strand
GGCAGGGCCAACCCGCCTAATTGTGGCAAAATTGTGAATCGCCCATGAAGCCGAAAAGACAATTTTACGAAACGATTGCCTTTTGGCCGCGCGTCGCGTATAATGAAGGACATGGTTTTGATGCCGTAACAAACCGGCGTAACGCCGGATGCATCGCCGAGAAAGAATGTAAATCCCGCGGTTTCGCGCCCGCCGCGAAATGAATGCGGAAGGATTTGCATGACAAAATGGAGGGAAAACCTGATGAAGAAGAGTTTGCTGGCTCTGATGCTGGCCATTGCGCTGGTTTCTCTGACCGCGTGCGGCTCGAAGGTGAAAGAGCCGGAAGCGACGGCGACGCCGGTTGTGACCGAAGCGCCGACCGCCGAACCGACGGAAGAACCGACGGCCGAACCGACCGAAGCGCCGACGGCTGTGCCGACCGAAGCGCCGACGGCTGTGCCGACCGAAGCGCCGACCGCTGAGCCGACGGAAGCGCCGACGGCTGTGCCGACCGAAGCGCCGACGGCTGTGCCGACGGAAGCGCCCGCCGCGACCGAAGAACCCGTGGCCGAGGAAGCGGCGCTGACGCTTTCGGACGACGTGCTGGCCTCCGCCTACAACGGCGCGGTGACGGTGCTGAAATCCGAAATTCAGGATGAATACGACCAGATGCTCAGCCAGTATGTCGCTTACTACGCGCAGTACGGCTACAGCGTGGACGAGTACGACACGGAATTGCAGGCTTCCGTCGCGCAGGAGACGGTGCAGACCAAGCTGAGCACCTCCATCGTCCGCCACTACGCCGCGCAGAACGGCTATGAGCTGACCGAGGAAAAGAAGACCGAGCTGGCCGCGCAGGTGAAGACCGCGCTGGACAACACGCGCGAATATCTGGAAAGCTACCTCTCCGCTTCCGGCTTCACCGGCGACGAGCTGAATGCCGCCGTGGAGGAGCAGATGGCGCAGGCCGGTTATACCGAGGAGACCCTGATGGACAGCGCCGAGCTGAACGACGTGCTCAACTTCCTGTATGAGCGGGCGACGGCGGATGTGACCGTGACCGAGGACGAGGTCAAGGCGGCGTTTGACGAGAAGGTGGCCAAGCAGAAGGAAAGCTACGCTAGCGTGGATGCCTTCGTCAACGACTATGTGAATGAAAGCGAAATCCTCTACACGCCGGAAAACGTGCGCCTGATGGAGTGCATCTTTGTGGCCAGCGTGGAGGGCGAGGCGACCGAGGACGAAGCGACTGCCGACGAGGCGACCGCTGACGAGGCGACCATGGCCGAGGCGACGGCGGACGAGGCGGCGGATATCGCGTCCCTGACCGGCTATGCCAAGGCGAAGGCGATTGCCGCGGCGATTGCGGGCGGCGCGGACTTCGAGGAGACCATGAAGGCCTATACGGAGGACGGCTCCACCGAAGAGCAGATGCTGCGCGGCTACCCGGTGGCCGAAAACAGCACGACCTACGGCGAAGCGTTCATGGCGGGCGCGATGGCGCTTGAGCATGTGGGCGACGTTTCCGACGTGATCGTGACCGATTACGGCTACTTTATCCTGCGCTATGCGAAGGATCTGGAATCCGGCGAGGCGGACTTTGAGGCTCGCAAGGAGATCGAGACCGAGGAAACCCTGACCAACAAGAAGAACGACGCATATTCCGCCTTTATCAATACCATTCTGGATGAAGCGGATATCCAGATCGGCGATCTGAGCCAGATGTATCACGTCTACGTCGGCGAGGCGGTTGAAGCGACCGTCGCTTACGCCTCCGTGAACGCGGATGCCAAGCTGCTGGATATGCCGGGCGGCGACGCTGTGGCCGATATGAAGGCCGGCGCGTCCGTGGACATTCTGGGCAGCATCGACGCGGACGGCAAGACCTACTCCTTCGTCGCCGTGCCGGGCACGGAGATCAAGGGCTATGTCGGCGCGGACATGCTCGACGAGATGGCGGAGGATGCGGCGCTGACTGTGGACAACACCGCGCTGGTTACCCGCGTCGAGCAGATCGACAAGAACCCGACCTTCACCATCGCGATGAACGACGGCTCGCTGATCTACGGCGAATTGTACCCGGAGAAAGCGCCGGAGAGCGTGGGCAACTTCGTCTCCCTCGCCAACGGCAGCTTCTATGACGGCCTGACCTTCCACCGCGTGATCTCCGGCTTTATGATTCAGGGCGGCGATCCGAACGGCGACGGCACCGGCGGTCCGGGCTATGCCATCCGCGGCGAGTTCAGCAGCAACGGCGTGGAGAACGACCTGAGCCACGTGCGCGGCGTGCTGAGCATGGCGCGTTCCAGCGCGAACGATTCCGCCGGAAGCCAGTTCTTCATCATGCATGCGGACAGCGACTATCTGGATGGCAACTACGCCGCGTTCGGCATGGTGCTCGGCGGTCTGGATACCGTGGACGTCATCGCCTCCGTGCCGACCGACAGCAACGATAAGCCGCGCACCGAGCAGGTGATGCGCACCGTGTATGTCGAGACCTACGGCAAGACGTATACCTTCACCAAGCTGGAGGACTGATCCGTTTTGAGGGCGCGCGGCAGCGCGGCTGAAGAAATCAAACCAAGGAATCAAAGCGGCCTTCTTTCGAAAGAAAGAGGGTTGCTTTTTTTTGCGCCTTTTGCTATAATCGTTGAGCAACCCTTGCGGACTGTTCGAAACCATCCAGTCCTTAAACAAAACTATGGGCCGAAGGCGCGCTGCGCCTTCCAAGCGGCTCAGGCCGTTTTTTTATTGTAAAGTTTGGTCACGTGCACTGATCTGCCGCCTGATGCATAACATGCGGCGGAAGTACATGCGGCCTTAGGCCGCCCCCCGCCGCTTGCCCTGTCGTTTTGCCGGTTAGCAAAATGAACAAGGAGATTGTTATCCATGAGCGCTTTGAAACCCCAAGACACCCGCGCGCTGGCTCGCGGCGCCATCATCGCCGCGCTGTATACCGCGCTGACCGTTCTGCTGGCCCCGCTGAGCTACGGCGAGGTGCAGATTCGCTTCTCCGAGGCGTTTACCCTGCTGCCGATCCTGATGCCGGAGGCCGTGCCCGCGCTGCTGGTGGGCTGCCTGCTGGCCAACATCCTCGGCGGCTGCACGATTTTCGATATCGTGTTCGGTTCGCTGGCCACGCTGCTGGCCGCGCTCTGCACGCGCCGCCTGCGCGAAAAATTCTGGCTGGCCGCGCTGATGCCGGTGCTGTTTAACGGCGTGATCGTCGGCGCTGTCGTGCATTTCTGCTATTCCCCGGCGATTGCGCTGCCGCTGTGCATGCTCTCCGTCGCCGCGGGCGAGGCCGTCGCGTGTCTGGTCGTGGGCCCGCTGCTTATCGGCGTGCTGCGCCGCGTGCCCGCCTCCGTGCTGAACTAAATCCCTTTTCCTCTTGACAAAGCCGCCCGCTCGGCGGTATTGTGTATGCATCGCGGAAGAATCCTTCCCGAAAGCATATTCATTTGTCAGGAGGTTTTATTTATGCGGATTGCGCTGATCAACGAAAACAGTCAGGCGGCGAAAAACGCGGCGATCGAGGCCGCGCTCAAAAAGGTTGTCACTCCGATGGGTCATCAGGTCGATAACTACGGCATGTACGGCAAGGAAGGCGAAAGCCAGCTGACCTATGTGCAGAACGGCATTCTCGCCGCGATTTTGCTCAACTCCGGCGCGGCGGATTACGTCGTCACCGGCTGCGGCACGGGCGAAGGCGCGATGCTGGCGCTCAACAGCTTCCCGGGCGTGCTCTGCGGCCACGTGGTCGATCCCTCCGACGGCTTCATGTTCGCCCAGATCAACGACGGCAACTGCGCGGCCCTGCCCTTTGCCAAGGACTTCGGCTGGGGCGCGGAGCTGAAGCTGGAGATGATCTTCCAGCAGCTCTTCGGCTTTGGCCACGGTAACGGCTACCCCAAGGAGCGGGTGGTTCCCGAGCAGCGGAACAAGAAGATCCTCGACGGCGTGCGCGCTGTGACCATGCGTCCGCTCGTCGACGTCCTGGGCGAGATCGATCAGGACCTGGTGAAGGGCGCACTTGCCGGCGAGCACTTCCAGGAGTACTTCTTTGCCAACGCCACCGACGAGGCCATCATCGCCAAGGTCAAGGAGCTCCTGGGGCTCTAATCGCACGACTCATTGCAGCTAACGCAAGCGGCGGTCGTCCCACGTACGGGGCGACCGCCGCTTTTTGCTATCTACCGACTGACGCCGCGGGGACAGGCCCCATGCGCCAAGGGATTAACTAGAGCTCGCAGGCAATCTTGTAGCCGTCGCCGATGGCGTCGCGGATGTTGCCGCACTTGTTGGCATCGCCCAGCACGTGGGTGGCAACGCCGGCAGCGGCAAGGTCGTCGGCCAGCTTGGTATTGGGACGATAGCCCATGGCAAGCACCAGCGTATCGGCATCGGCGATGGTGTGGACCTCGCCGTCCTTCTCGTAGCTGATGGCATCCTCGGTAATCTCGGTCACCTTGGCCTCGGTCAGCACGTGGACGCCCTTTGAGAGCATGCGCGTGATGAGCACCGCGCGACCGGCACCGCCCTCGTTGGCGGCGAGCGTCTTGGTCATCTCGATGACGGTGACATCGCGGTTGGCCGGCGACAGGTCGTTGACCAACGGGGCCAGGTAGTCAGCTGTCTCGCAACCGACGGTGCCTCCGCCCACGATGACGATCTTCTTGCCCGGGAAAGCTTTGCCACCCAGCAGGTCGTCAGCCGTCATAACCTGCTTAAAGCCCTGCATGAAGGCCGGGACGATGGGCTCGGCGCCATAAGCCAGGACGACCTCGTAGCCGGCGTAGTCGCACTGAATGTCCTCGGCAGTAAGCTCGGTGCCAAATATGCACTTCACGCCCGCCTCGCCCAGGCGACGATACTGATACTTGATCACGCGGGTGAGCTCCTGCTTTGCCGGCGGAACGGCCGCGATGCGCATCTCGCCGCCCGGCTCATCCTGCTTGTCAACGAGCACCACGTTGTGGCCGCGCTTGGCGGCAATGTAGGCTGCCTCCATGCCCGCAGGACCAGCGCCCACAACCAGTACGTTCTTGGCCTCGGCGGCAGGCTCGTAGCCAGCCTCGTCGCGCTCCACGTCCGGGTTAACGGTGCAGGAGATGCGCTTGCCGAACATAATGCCGTTCAGGCAGCGCAGGCAGCCAATGCAGGGACGGATCTCGTCGGCGTTGCCGGCAGCGGCCTTGTTGCAGAACTCGGCATCGCACAGATTGGCGCGGCCCATCATGCATATGTCGGCAGCGCCGTCCTCGATCAGCTCCTCGGCGATCCAGGCCTCGTTGATACGTCCGACGGTGGCGACGGGAATGTTGACGTGCTTCTTGATCTCGCGCGAGCAGGCGGCGTGCGAGGCCTGCTGCGTGCCGGCGGCGGGAATCGCAGAGCCGCGCTTGATGGTGGTGCCGCCCGACACATGAATCATGTCGACGCCGGCCTTCTCCAGGCGACGCGAGACGTAGATCATGTCGTTGAGGGTCAGACCGCCATCGGTGTACTCATCGCCCGAAATGCGGACGTCGATGATAAAGTCCTTGCCGCAGCGCTCACGAATCTCGGCGATGACCTCGAGCAAGAAGCGCATACGGGCGTCGAGCGAGCCGCCGTACTCGTCGGTGCGCTTGTTGTAGAGCGGAGTCAAAAAGCCGCCGAGCATGCCGTGGGCGTGCGCCGCATGGACCTCGACGCCATCGACGCCAGCCTTCTGCATACGCACGGCAGCGTCGCCAAACTGATGCGTGAGCTCGTGAATCTCATCGACCGTGATAGGACGCGGTGCCTCGCGGGCATAGGACGGTCCCACGAAGGACGGAGCGATCAGGCGCGGCGTGCCCGGAATGTTAAAGGCCATGTAGGCGGGGTGAAAGAGCTGCGGCATGATCTTGCAGCCATACTCATGCACGGCGGCGGCGAGCTTTTCCCAGCCAGGGATAAACGTGTCGTCGTAGCAGCACATGTCACCCGGCAGATAGGTATAGGTGGGCTCGACCGTCACGACCTCGGTAATGATGAGGCCCACGCCGCCCTTGGCGCGGGCACGGTAATGATCGACCAAGTCGTCGGTCACATAGCCATGATCGGCCAGGTTGGTGGACACCGGCGGCATAAAGACGCGGTTCTTGACCTCGGTCGTACCGACCTTGATCGGACTAAAGAGCATCGGGTAGGCGGAGGACTCCATACAGGGTTCCTTTCATTTGAGCCGCTCGGCGGCAGTTGCTGACGTACCTATCGTACCAGCAACCGCGCAGCACCCGACCGTGCGCGTTCCCCCAGCCTCTGCTCAACCCCAAAAAGTTGCGGGGAAATACGGGGCAGCCGAGGCTTTTGACAGGCAAAACAGTCCGTATTTCACCGCAACTGATGGATGGGATGGAGTTAGAGGCCCAGGTAGCTGGTCATGCCTTCGACGGCGAGCTTGGCGCCCGCCACGGCATGAACCACGGTGAGCGGGCCGTTAACCACGTCGCCGGCGGCAAAGACGCCAGGCACGGTGGTCATGCCGCACTCATCGACCGAAAGCAGGCCACGATGGTCGGTCTCTAGGCCGCCCGTTGTAAGCACAAGCTTGTCTTTGGGCACCTGCGAAGCCGCAATCACAACTGTGTCGGCAGACGCATGGTCGAGCTCCTCCTCGTAGCCCACCACGTTGTTGTCCTCGTCAAAGATAGCCGTCTCGAACACCGGACCGTTATCGTCGATGGCACAGATCGCCTTGCCGCACACAATCTCGGCACCGTCAAGCTCGGTCAGCTCGACCTCGTCGTCGATGGCCGAGATATGGCGCGAGCGTGCATACACAGTGACCTTGCGAGCACCCGAACGCAGCGCCGTGCGGGCCACATCCATGGCCACATTACCGGCACCGATGACCGCCACATTCTGTCCGATCGCCACGCTCGAAGGATCGACCGGGTAATCGATACCAAACAGCACGTTGCCGCGCGACTCGCCGGGAATACCCAGTTTGCGAGCTCGCCAGGTACCGGTGCCAACAAAGACCGCATCGTAGCCGTCGCGCAGCAGGTCGTCGATATGCAGCGCGCCACCGATGGTGGTCGAGGGGCGCACGCGCACGCCGAGCGAGCACATCACGTGGCGATACTTTTGCACGAGCGCACGGGGCAGGCGGAACTCGGGGATACCGTACTCCAGCACACCGCCGATCTCGGGGCGCTGCTCAAATACCGTGACGGCACAGCCCAGCTGGGCCATCTTAATGGCCACGGTAATACCAGCGGGACCGGAACCGACCACAGCAATCTGTTTACCGCACGACGGTGCGGGCTTCCACTCCTTACGATCCAAATATGCCGTGGAGATATAGTTCTCGATGCTCGAGAAATGCACCGGCGCGCCCTTGCGGCCCTGGATGCAAGCGCCCTCGCACTGGCCCGAATGATTGCACACCATGGAGCAGACCGCGCTCATGGGATTGTTCTGGAACAGTAGCTCGCCCGCCTCTTCTAGACGACGCTGTTTGAACAGGCCGATGACCTGCGGAATAGGCGTCTGAACCGGGCAGCCCTTAATCTGACAGAACGCCCTTTTACAACCTAGGCAACGATTCGCCTCTTCGACAATGTGGATAGCCACGCAACTCCCCTTTTTAATGCAATCCAATGGGGCGACGATAAAGACCCTTCACCGCCGCCCCCATGCAGGTAATCTCAATCTGCCGACACGGCAAAAGCCAATGCTATAGCTCGCGATGCGAAGCCCCGCAGCGAGCGGACATGTGCTCGAGTGTCGCCAGGCAGTCAGCCGCCGTCGCCGGCACGCTGTTCTCGACCACGCAGGGAATCCCAGGACAGGCGGCGGCAGCCCAGGCCACCACGGGCTCAAAGTCATAGCGGCCCGTCTCGCCCACGCCGTGGCACACCAGGCGTGAACCCGTACCGTCGCACCATCCGGCTTCGTCCTCGTTATCAACGACCTCAAAATCCTTGGCGTGCAGCACGCGGATCTTACTGCCGCATAAGTAGAGCATGCACGCGGTGATTTCCTGCGCTTCGTCAACGACACTGGGGTGCAGCAGCGATACCGGGTCGTAAATCACGCCGAGCGACGGGCTCGAGACGCGCTCCAGCACCTCACGGCAGCGATCCGGAGTATTAACCGTCTCGTTCCAACCGGGCTCGATCAAAATTTGCCCGCCCACGGCCTCGGCCCGATCGCAGACGCGTGCAAGCCCGTCTGTAAACGCTTCGAGTGCCCCATCGGTCATGCGGTCGTCAGCAACGCGGTTCTGCGCATTGGGGCGACCGGTCTCGGTGCCAACCGGGCATCCGCCGAGCATCTGGGCAAAGTTCAGGCATGCCTCGTACTCGGCAATGTTATCCATGAGCTGTTGGCGATCGGGCGTCGCCAAATTCTTATAGCAGCCGAGCACGGCGACCGAAACGCCCGCCTCGTCGAGCACCGCACGCAAATGGTCGGCAAGCTCGCGGGTCAGGCCGCCTCGATCGATCCCCATCGATGCGTAGAGCACCTTGCTCGGCAGCTGAATGCACGAAAAGCCCAGCTCTCCCGCCATGCGGATGCGTTCCTCGACGGTCCCCTGCGGAAGGTCGTGCAAACGCACACCCGGAGTAATAGCCCCCACGTTATTCACATCCCTTATGAGCGTTGATGCCCGGGGTGTATCCGCCAAACGGGTCCTCGATGGAGCACACGCCCGAGGGGGCGAGCGGATCGCGCTTACCGGCCAGCTTGTCGTGATGCATGGTCTCGATATAGGCAAGCACCAGCGGCGCCACACCCTTTGCATCATTTTTGACCACGGGCTCGCTCATGTAGTAATCAAACGTGCCCTCGCGGTGCGCGGTGTTGCCCAGGCCCGCAACCAGGCAGATGTTGTCGAGCGCCAGCTGCCCGTCATACTCGGACAGGCAGGTCTCGCAGATGCCGTCGAAGGCGCGACGGCCGTACTGGTAGTAACGCTCGCCCAGCACGCCCAGACGCACGCCCTTCATGATGGCGTTGGCAAAGATGGCGCTGCCCGACTCCTCCAGGTAGTTGGGGGCGATATTGGGCAGGTTGATGACCTGGTGCCACATGCCGGTCTTCTCGTCCTGATACGGCAGCATGGCGTCGATCAGATCGTGGAACATCTTGCGGATCTCGTCCTTCTCGGCCGACATCGAAGGCGGCATAAGCTCCCAGGTGTCGATGAGCGCCATGGCAAACCAGCCCTCGGCGCGCAGCCAGAAGTTAGCCGAAAGGCCGGTGACCGGGTCGCACCAGAACTGTTTGCGGCTCGCGTCGTAAGCGTGATAGTACAGACCGTTGAGGGGGTTGCGCATCAGGTCATGCACAACCTGGAACATATGGAAGCTGTCCGAGCAGGCACGACGGTTGTGGAAGCTCAGCTCATACTGCATGTAGAACGGCTGCGCCATATACATGCCGTCGAGCCAGATCTGGTTGGGGTAGACGGCCTTGTGCCAAAACACGCCCTCTTTGGTACGCGGCTGGGTTTCGAGCTGACGATAGATGGTATCCATGGCGGCGCGATACTTGGGCTTGCCCACCAGGTCATAGAGCTTGTAGAGGGTCTTGCCCGCATTGACGTTATCGAGGTTGTACTCCTGCGGGTTGTAATGCTTGATGGTGCCGTCGTCCTGGACAAAGAAATCGATATAGTCGTCGGCAAAGGTCAGGTAGCGCTGCTCACCCGTGATCTCGTACAGCTCGATGAGCGCCTTGATCATGCAGCCGTCGATATAGTTCCAGGTGTTCTCCTTGCCGGCGCGAATCTTTTCGATATTCCAAGCCGGCGCCTGCGGCGTAGAGGTTTCGATCAACTGCTCGATATAACGGTCCAGGATTTGATTGCAACCCATTGCTGTCCCCTCTGACATAAACGATAGGTGAACGTTACCCCTAGTGTAACGCGAACGAGGAATATAGGGTGAACGTTAACCCTATATTCCTCGCGAACGGCAGACTTTTAGCGGCAAACGGCGGTGAGACCCGCGGCGATGCGATGCGCCAGGCGCTCATAGCCAGCCGGGCTGTAGTGCAGACCGTCCGGCATATAGAGCTCGCGGTGCTCCGGCAAAAACGGGCTGATACCGCTTTGCGCATACAGGTCAATCACCGGCACGGAGTAGCGGTCACAGACCTCGAGCATCGCTCGCACGTAGGCGACCTGCGTCAGGCCCAGGTGGTTGAGCTCGTCGCTTGCCGGGATATCCTTCTCGTGCTTGCCGCTCGTCTTGCACGGCGTCATAAACACGAGCTTTGCCCGAGGCGAGCGCGCCGTGATGGTACGGATCAGGTAATCGAGTGCACCATAGAACTCATGCACGTCCGTGCTGCCGAGCTCTCCAAGCGGCACGTTGCGGCTAAAGTCGTTGACGCCGCCAAAGACGATGTAGATATCGGCCGCATCGTCGATACCGTCAAGGCGCTCGACAAACGAATCGGTACGGTCGGCCTTGATGGCGATACGCGAACCCTTGATGCCAAAGTTCTCGACGACCGCGCCTCCCAGCAACGCGCCCAGATGCGAAGTCCAAGAGATGTCGTTGCCGCCTGCGCCGCATCCGTTATCGCCCCATGTGGTCGAATCGCCAAAGCAGCAAATGGTCGATTCACTCAAACTCTTCGTTTCCATAATCTTCTCCTCATCCGCCCATCGGCGGTCATACAGGAACGTACCGTTTATTCGCAGCATGCCGAGGGGCTATGCACGGGCGCATTCCGCAACGTGCGAATCGAGCCATTCGATATCCTCGACAAGATGTGCCACGCCCAGATGGTGTTCACCCGGACACACCTCGTGCCGCAGGCCATCTCTGCGACCCAGCAACTTGTAGGCATCGCGCACGATCTCGAGCTGCTCGTCAACATTTTTCAGCCCGCGCGAACCGTTCAGATGATCCTCTTCGCAGCTTTGCACTAACAACGGGCGCGGCGCAATAAGCGAGGCAATATCGCCCATGTCGAGCAAGCGCCAAAGTCCGGGTGTGTAGTTGCAGCTGCAATTGCCGTTGAGGTGCAGCAGCGAATCATCGACACCGTACAGGTAGCCCGAGACAAACGTCTTGCATACGCGTGGGTCGAGCGCCGCCAGATACAGCGTCATGTAT
>OJQH01001099.1_pt1 | contig 11089 bp, 20 predicted proteins | sample 1601421 | NCBI WGS metagenome assembly OJQH01 (sample SAMN03922503, study PRJEB24848) | human gut metagenome | isolation source: stool sample | host: Homo sapiens | place: Germany | collected 2011-11 | reverse complement strand
ACATCCTCTTTGGTGATGAAGCCCAGAGCCTGGCGGTAAGCAGCCAGGTCGTTCTGCTTGGCCAGGGTGATCATCTTCTCGGCCAGAGGAGCTACCTCCTTGGCGCGGGTGATGGTGGTCTTGATCTGGCCGTTCTCCAGCAGATAGGTCACCATAGCGCGGAGCATGGCCCGGCGCTGGTCACTGGTGCGGCCCAGTTTACGGTGTTTCAGAGACATATCAGACACTCCTATATTTCGCGCGGCGAAATTTCTGAATTCGTTCAGGGGCCGGACGGCCCCGGAGGACACCCTTGCGGGGACAGGGAGGACCCTGCCAGGCGAAGCGGAACGTTACATACCTCCGCCCTGTCCCGGGAGGCGGGACGCCTCTCAGCCGTTGCTGTCGTCGCTGGCCAGGGACAGGCCCATCATGGCCAGCTTGTTGATGACCTCTTCGAGACTCTTGCGGCCGAGGTTTCTCACCTTCATCATATCGTCCTCGGTCTTGGAAATCAGATCCTCGACCGTGTTGATATTGGCACGCTTGAGGCAGTTGAAGCTACGCACGCTGAGATCGAGCTCCTCGATCGTCAGCTCGAGCACCTTGTCGCGCTGCGCCTCGGCCTTCTCCACGACGGTGGACTTGCTGCCCATCGCGTCGGAAAGGTCGGTGAAGAGCGAGAAGTGATCGCAGAGGATCTTGGCGCCGAGAGAGACGGCGTCACGCGGACTGATGGTGCCATCGGTCCAGACCTCAAGCGTCAGCTTGTCGAAATCGGTCATGTTGCCCACGCGGGTGTTTTCCACGGTGTAGTTGACCTTGTACACGGGCGTGTAGATCGAGTCAACGGGAATGACGCCGATGGCAGTCTGCGCGGTCTTGTTGCGGTCGGCGGACACATAGCCGCGGCCGTGAGAAAGCGTCAGCTCCATGTTGAGCGTCGCACCGGCGTCCAGCGTTGCGATGTGCAGGTCGGGGTTGAGGACCTCGACCTCGCTGTCGCCCTTGATGTCGCCGGCCTTGACCTCGCACGGGCCCACAGCCTCAATATAGACGGTCTTGATGCCGTCGGTATTGTGCAGACGGGTAATGAGGCTCTTGACGTTCAGCACGATCTCGGTCACATCCTCCTTGACGCCGGGGATGGTGGAGAACTCGTGCTGCACGCCGGCGATCTTGATAGAGGTCGCCGCGGTGCCGGGCAGGGACGAGAGCATAATGCGGCGCAGCGCATTGCCGAGCGTGATACCGTAGCCGCGCTCAAGAGGCTCTACGGTAAACTTGCCGTAGGTGCCGTTCGCGGGGTCTTCCACGCACTCGATCTTGGGCTTTTCAATTTCAATCATGCAGTTACCCTCCATTTCCATTCTGTGGTCTCAAAGTCCACACCAAAATTCTGCGTGTGTCTGTTGAGGGCTCGCCGCCGATTACTTGGAGTACAACTCAACGATGAGGTGCTCCTCAACGGGAACATCAATTTCTTCGCGGGCGGGAAGGCGAACCACGGTGCCCTTGAGGCTGTTCTTATCGCGCTCCATCCAGGTGGGGACCAGGAACACGGGAGCGTCCTGACCCATCAGGCGCTTGAAGACCTCGGAAGAGCGGCTGCTCTCCGCGACCTCGATCACATCGCCGGCCTTGACGAGGTAGGAAGGAATGTTGACCTTCTTGCCGTTGACGGTGAAGTGAGCATGGCTGACGAGCTGACGGGCCTGACGGCGGGTCATCGCAAAGCCCATGCGGTAAACAACGTTATCCAGACGGCGCTCGACCGTGATGAGCAGGTTGTCACCGGTCTTGCCGGGGGCGGCAGCGGCAGACTCGTAGTAGCCGCGGAACTGCTTTTCGAGGATACCATAGATAAACTTGACCTTCTGCTTTTCAGCAAGCTGAAGGCTGTATTCGCTCTTCTTCTTTCTCATCTGGCTGCCGGGGTTGCGATTAGTGGTCTTCTTCGCATAGCCCATCACAGCAGGAGAAATGCCCAAAGCCTTGCAGCGCTTGGCGATCGGCTGCATATTCTTTGCCATAGTGCTTTTTACCTCCTCTTTCGATTAGACGCGACGGCGCTTCGGGGGACGGCAGCCGTTGTGCGGGATGGGCGTGACGTCCTTGATCATCGTGACCTCCAGGCCGACAGCCTGCAGGGCGCGAATCGCAGCTTCACGACCCTGGCCGGGGCCCTTAACGAAAACCTCGACCGTCTTGAGACCATGCTCCATCGCAGCGGTAGCAGCCGTTTCAGCGGCGCTCTGAGCGGCGAACGGAGTGGACTTCTTGCTGCCGCGGAAGCCGAGGCCGCCGGAGGAAGCCCAGGAAAGGGCGTTGCCCTGCGTATCGGTCACCGTGACCATGGTGTTGTTGAAGGAGGAACGAATATGAACCTGACCACGTTCGACGTTCTTCTTTTCGCGGCGACGGCGGATAACCTTCTTACCGGTTTTAGCATTGTTTGCTGCCATATTCTATTCTCCCTCCTTACTTCTTCTTGTTCGCAATGGTCTTCTTGGGGCCCTTGCGGGTACGAGCGTTGGTCTTGCTGCGCTGACCGCGAACGGGCAGGCCGCGGCGATGACGGGTGCCGCGATAGCAGCCGATCTCGCTCAGACGCTTGATGTCGAGTGCGGTCTGACGGCGAAGGTCGCCTTCCACGATGTAGCTGTGGTCGATGGCTTCACGAAGCTTGGCCTCGTCAGCATCGGTCAGATCCTTCACGCGGGTGTCGGGGTTCACGCCTGTCTGTGCCAGGATCTCCTGAGCACTCTTTCTGCCAATACCATAGATATAAGTCAAACCGATTTCGATTCGCTTATCCTTGGGCAGGTCAATACCGGCAATACGTGCCATACTTTAAAGCACCTCCACTTTCTACTTAGCCCTGACGCTGCTTGTGCTTGGGATTCTCGCAGATCACCATAACGCGACCTTTGCGGCGAATGATCTTGCACTTTTCGCACATGGGCTTCACGGACGGTCTTACTTTCATGTCAATAAACCTCCTACTTACTACGCCAGGTAATCCGGCCGCGGGTCAGATCGTAAGGGGACATCTCCACTGTCACCTTGTCGCCGGGCAGAATCCTGATGAAATTCATTCTGAGCTTTCCGGAAATATGCGCTAAGATCGTGTGTCCATTTCCAATGTCTACTTGGAATGTGGTGTTGGGCATAGCCTCAACGACAACGCCTTCCACTTCAATCATGTCGGATTTTGCCAAGTGTTATCCCTCCTGGTCCGGATTTTCCTTGCCGCTGTATGCGGCGATGGCTTTACGAAGCTCACTGTTTGTGATTTTTTCCTTGCTTCTGATCTTCTCGGCGACAGGCGCCGCGCTCTCTGCGATGAAGCGGACATGCTTTTGCTTTTTCCGCTTCGGCGCTTCGATCCTGCGGCTCTTGCCGTCGGCCAGCAGCAGGTACTCCCCGTCTGTTTCCAGCACGAAGAAGTATTTGCCCTGTTCTCTGCCGGCAGTTGCCTGAACAAGATTCGCAATGTCCATGGCGTCCTCTTACGGTGCCGGAGCCGTCAGAATTTCGGGCTCGCCGGCGGTGATGAGGATCGTGTTCTCGTAGTGCGCCGCGTATTTGCCGTCACGGGTCTTGACGGTCCAGCCATCGCTCATCTGGCGGATGGCTGCGGTGCCCGCGTTCACCATCGGTTCGACGGCGATCGTCATGCCGCGCAGCAGCTTCGGCCCGTGGCCCGGAGCCCCGTAGTTGGGGATCTCGGGCGCTTCGTGCATGTTTCTGCCGACGCCATGGCCGACATACTCACGCACGACGGAGAAGCCGTTCGCCTCCACATACGCCTGCACGGCGTGGGAGATGTCGGAGATGCGGTTGCCCTCGCGGGCCTGCGCAAATCCTTCAAAAAAGCTCTGACGAGTCACGTCGATCAACCGCTGTGCCTCTTCGGAAATCTTTCCGCAGGGGTAAGTGGCTGCGCAGTCGCCGTGGAAGCCGCCGATGTATGCGCCCACGTCCACGCTGACGATATCGCCCTCCTTGAGCACCCGGGGACCCGGGATGCCGTGGATGATCTCGTCATTGACGGACACGCACACGCTGGCGGGATAGCCGTTGTAGTTTAAGAACGACGGCTCGGCGCCCTGCGAACGAATGAAATGGAACACTGCTTTGTCAATTTCTCGGGTTGTTACGCCGGGCTTTACCATTTCCCCTGCTAACGCACGGGCAGCCGCGGTAATTTTTCCCGCTCGGCGCATCAATTCGATCTCGCGCTCTGATTTCACAATGATCATATCTTAACCATCCTGTCTCAGTATTGCGAGGATCGCCTTGGAGGTGGCCTCCACCGGCCCCATGTCCTCCACCGGATACAGAACCCCACGCTCGCGGTAGAAGTCCTTGAGCGGTTCTGTTTCTCTATGATAGACCGCAAGGCGGTTTTTCACCGTCTCGGGCTTATCATCCTTGCGGGTGACCAGCTCGCCGCCGCAGACGTCGCAGACGCCCTCGGCTTTGGGCGGCACTGCCACGATGTGGTAGCTTGCGCCGCACTTGCTGCAAACCCTGCGTCCGCTCATGCGCTCCATGATGGTCGCGTCAGCGATCTCCAGGGAGACGACATGATCGAACTTGATACCGGCTGCCTCAAGAGCTTCCGCCTGCGCGATCGTGCGGGGCACACCGTCTAAGATGAAGCCTTTCGCACAATCGGGCTCGGCGAGCCGCTCTTTAATGATGCCGATGATGACCTCATCGGGTACCAGGTGGCCTTCGTCCATATAGGTCTTGGCCTTCATTCCCGTCGGCGTGCCCTCTTGGATGGCCGCGCGCAGAATGTTACCGGTGGAAATCGCGGGGATTCCTAACTCGCGGGAGATGACAGCGGCCTGCGTGCCTTTGCCAGCGCCCGGAGCGCCCAATAAAATCAGTTTCATAGAAACGCCTCTCTTACTCGAGGAAGCCCTTGTACTGGCGCATCATCATCTGAGACTCCAGCGCGCGGACCGTCTCAAGTGCAACACCGACAACGATGATGACCGAGGTACCGCCGATGGCGAGGCCGGAGTTGCCCAGCAGTTTGCCGGCGATCAGCGGGCAGATGGCCACGATGCCGAGGTAGATGGCGCCGAAAAGGGTGACCTTGTTGAGAACCTTGGCAATGAAGTCAGACGTGGGCTTGCCCGGACGGAAGCCGGGGATGAAGCCGCCGTTGCGCTTGAGGTTGTTGGAGATCTCAACGGGGTTAAACTGAATGGTAGCGTAGAAATAGCTGAAGCCGATGATCATCAGGAAGTAGACGATCAGATACAGCACAGACTTGGTGTCGATCGCGTTGTAGATGCTGCGGCCAACGGTGCCCTCCTCGGGAATGCCGACGAAAGCCCAGATGGTGGCGGGCAGGGACGCGATGGTCTGCGCGAAGATGATGGGCAGAACGCCGGACATGTTCACCTTCATGGGAAGGGTGGATGCCTGGCCGCCGTACATCTTGCGGCCGACCTGACGCTTGGCGTACTGGACGGGGATGCGGCGCTCGGCCTCGTTGACATGGACGATCAGAACGACCATCGCAAGCATGCCGACGATCAGCAGCGCGATCCACAGGCAGCCGATGGAGCCCTTGGTGCGGATGTAGCTCGCACCCATCGTGACCATGTTGGGCACGCGGGACAGGATACCTGCAAACAGGATGATGGAGATGCCGTTGCCGACACCGAACTCATTGACCTGCTCGCCCAGCCACATCACGAACGAAGAACCGGCAACAAACGAAACGATGATCACGAGCGCCGGCCAGATGCCCTGCTGCTCGAGGATGTTGTAGTTCTTGCAGATCATGTAGTAGCCAAAGCCCTGAAGCAGGGCGATCGCCACGGTCGCGTAGCGGGTGATGGAGGCGATCTTCTTCTTGCCGGCCTCGCCGCCGTCGCGGGCGAGACGCTCGAGCGCGGGGATCGCGATCGTCAACAGCTGGATGATGATCGAGCTGTTGATGTAGGGCTGAACGCCCAGCGCGAAGACCGTCGCTTCTGCGAACGCGCCGCCGGACATGACGTTGTAGAGGCCAAGCACGGTGCCGCTCATGCTGTCGAGATAGTTGCCGAGCAGCGTCGTGTTGATATAGGGGACGGGAATCGCGTTACCGATGCGGAAGATCAGAAGGATCAGCAGCGTGAACACGATCTTCTTGCGCAGTTCGGGAACGCCCCAGGCCTTACGGATCGTCTGAATCACTTAGACCACCTCTGCCTTTCCGCCAGCTGCTTCAATAGCTTCCTTAGCAGACTGGGAAAACGCAGCGGCCTGAACAGTGACCTTCTTGGTAACAGAGCCGTTACCGAGCACCTTGTAACCATACGCGCACTTGCTCAGGATACCCTTAGCAAGCAGAGCCTCTGCGGTAACGGTCTCGCCGTCCTCGAACTTGTCGAGCGCACTCAGGTTGATGATCTCATAGGGCTTTGCAAAGATGTTGTTGAAGCCGCGCTTCGGGGTACGGCGTGCCAGAGGCATCTGGCCGCCTTCGAAACCGACGCGGACACCGCCGCCGCTGCGGGCCTTCTGGCCCTTGTGACCGCGGCCGCCGGTCTTGCCGTTGCCGCTGCCGTGGCCGCGACCTTTGCGGAACGCTTCCTTGGTGGAACCAGCGGCGGGAGACAGATTATACAGTTCCATATCTGTTCCTCCTTATTTCTCTTCAGTGACCTGCAGCAGATAGCCGATCTTGGCGATCTTGCCACGCGTCTGGTCGTTGTCGGGCTGCACGCTCGTATCGCCGATCTTGCGCAGACCCATGGAATTGGCAGTAGCAATGTGCTTTTCGTGTCTGCCGTTCAAGCTCTTGACGAGCTCAACTTTTAAATTAGCCATGACGCTCTGCCTCCTTAACCGATGATCTCGTCCACGCTCTTGCCGCGGATCTTGGCGACCTGCTCCGCGCTGCGCATGGACTTCAGGCCTTCGATCGCAGCGCCAACAACGTTGTTGGGGTTGTTGGAGCGCAGGCACTTAGTACGAATATCCTTGATGCCGGCAGCCTCAACGACGGCACGGACAGCGCCGCCGGCGATCACGCCGGTACCGGGGGCAGCGGGCTTCATCAGCACGCGGCCGGCGCCGGCCTCACCGATGGTCTCGTGAGGAATGGTGGTACCATCAAGGGTAACGGTGATCATGTTCTTCTTGGCAGCCTCGAGGCCCTTGCGGATCGCCTCGGGGACTTCAGCGGCCTTGCCAAGGCCGTAACCGACCTTGCCCTTGCCGTCGCCAACGACCATCAGAGCAGAGAACTTGGCCACGCGGCCGCCCTTCACGGTCTTGGAAACACGGTTGAGGAAAACGAGCTTTTCCATGTATTCGCTCTGTTCGCGTTCAAATCTAGGCATTGTATTTTCCTCCTCCCTTAGAATTCCAGGCCGCCCTCGCGGGCGCCTTCAGCCAGCTCTGCAACGCGGCCGTGATACAGGTAACCGCCGCGGTCGAAGACGACCGTGTCGATGCCCTTGGCCTTGGCGCGCTCGGCGATGAGCTTACCGACTGCACGGGCGGCAGCCTTGTTGCTGCCGTTGCCCTCGATCGCCTTGTCCAGGGAGGAAGCGGCGACCAGCGTGTTGCCGGCAACATCGTCGATGATCTGGGCGTAGATGTTCTTTTCAGAACGGAAAACGTTCAGGCGGGGTCTCTCGGGAGTGCCGGAGACTTTGGCGCGAACGCGCTTATGACGCTTGATGCGCTGTGCTTTGGTATCGGGTCTTTTAATCATATCGGCACACCTCCTTACTTCTTAGCGCCGGTCTTACCGACCTTGCGGCGAATGACTTCGTCAGCATACTTGATGCCCTTGCCCTTATACGGCTCGGGAGGACGCTTTTCGCGGATCTCAGCGGCAAACTGACCGACCTTCTGCTTGTCGCAGCCAGAAACGACGATCTGGTTGGGCTGGGGGACCTCGATGGTGATGCCGTCGATCTCGGGGACTTCCACTGTGTGGGAGTAGCCGATGTTCAGGACGAGCTTGTTGCCCTCCTTGGCGGCACGATAGCCAACGCCGTTGACTTCGAGCGTCTTCTTGTAGCCATCGGTGACGCCGACGACCATGTTGTGCAGCAGAGCGCGGGTCAGGCCGTGCAGAGCGCGGTTCTCCTTGCCGTCGTCGGGACGGGAAACGAGAAGCTCAGCGCCTTCCTGCTTGATGGTCATGCTCGGCTGGAGCTGCTGGGTCAGGGTACCCTTGGGGCCCTTGACGGTGACAAGGTTGCCGTCCGCGACGGTGACTTCGACACCCGCGGGAATGGCAACGGGCATTTTACCAATTCTACTCATTGTTTTATACCCTCCTTACCACACGAACGCAAGGACTTCGCCGCCGATGTGAGCCGCGCGAGCAGCCTTGTCGGTCATAACGCCCTTGGAGGTGGAGACGATGGCAATACCGAGGCCACGGAGCACGCGGGGCAGTTCATCTGCGCCGACGTAAACGCGGAGACCGGGCTTGCTGACACGGCGAAGGCCGGTGATGACCTTGTCCTTGCCATTGTACTTCAGGGTGATGTGGATCGTGCCCTGGGTACCATCGTCAACAATCTGATAGCTCTTGATGTAGCCCTCGTCCAGCAGAATCTGAGCAATGCTCTTCTTCATGTTGGAAGCGGGGACATCCACAGTGTCATGACGGGCACTGTTTGCGTTGCGGATGCGGGTGAGCATATCCGCAATGGGGTCAGTGATATGCATAGTGTAAATCCTCCTGATTTAGAGTTACGGTCATGGACCGTTTAGGTCACGAGGTATCAGTGCCAATTTGGAGCGTGCCCGCACGCGTGTGAACACGCGTAATTGACACTGACCTTTCGCGATCCTTTATCGCCAGAACGTCCATATCGCAACGTTCGTGGTTATGAGTTTGTTTCGGAGGCTCAAGCTCCGAGGTGTCGGGCTGTTGAAAAACTTCAACAGCAGGTCCTTCTTGAGATTTTTTCGTTAGACGAGGCGAAGCGACGCCGGCGTACTTTGTGTACGCCAAGGAGCTTCAACGAAGTATAACGGAAAAAGATCAGAAGGAAGCCTTGCGAACGCCGGGGATCTCGCCCTTGTAGGCTAACTCGCGGAAGCAGATACGGCAGACGCCATAGTCACGAAGATACGCGTGGGGGCGGCCGCAGATCTTGCAGCGGTTGTAGCGGCGGGTGGAGAACTTAGCAGGAGCCTGCTGCTTGAGAATCATAGATTTCTTAGCCATTTTTGATATCCTCCTACTTAGCGTTCAAAGGGAGCGCCGACCAGGGTCAGCAGCTCGCGGGCTTCTTCGTCGGTCTGAGCGGTGGTGCAGATGACGACATCCATGCCGCGGATCTTGTCGATCTTATCGTACTCGATCTCGGGGAAGATCAGCTGCTCCTTGATGCCCAGGGCATAGTTGCCGCGGCCGTCGAAAGCGTTGGCGCTGATGCCGCGGAAGTCGCGGACACGGGGAAGCGCAACGTTGAACAGACGATCGAGGAACTCCCACATCTTGTCGCCGCGGAGGGTGACCTTCGCACCGATGGGCATATCCTCACGCAGCTTGAAGTTTGCGATGGACTTCTTCGCCTTGGTGACGACGGCCTTCTGGCCGGTGATGGTGGTCAGGTCGCGCACGACCGCTTCGAGGACCTTGGCATTCTCCTTGGCCTCGCCGCAGCCGACGTTCACGACGACCTTGTCGATCTTGGGGATCTGCATGGTGGACTTATAACCGAACTTCTTGTAGAGAGCGGGTGCCACTTCTGCCTTATACTGTTCTTTCAGTCTTGCCATTGTGAACTACTCTCCTTTCTTAAAGCTCGGCGCCGCAGTGCTTGCACACGCGGGTCTTCTTGCCATTTTCGATCTTGTGCGCGATGCGGGTGCCCTTGTTGCACTTGGGGCACACGACCTGCACCTTGGAAGCGTACATGGCAGCCTCACGCTGCACAATGCCGCCGGTCTCGCCCTGCTTGCGGGGCTTGACGTGACAGGTCACCATGTTGATGCCCTCCACGACGACCTTGGCTTCGCTGGGGACGGTGCCGAGCACCTTGCCCTGCTTGCCCTTGTCCTTACCGGACAGGACGATAACGGTATCGCCCTTCTTCACATTCATAGCCATTCTTCAAGCCCTCCTTAGACAACTTCCGGAGCCAGGGAGAGGATCTTGAGGAAGTCCTTCTCACGCAGCTCGCGAGCGACGGGCCCAAAGATACGGGTGCCGCTGGGGTTCTTGTCGTCCTTGATCAGGACCGCAGCATTCTCGTCGAAGCGGACATAGGTGCCGTCTTCGCGGCGGACGCCCTTGGCAGAGCGGACGATAACGGCCTTGACGACCTCGCCCTTCTTGACCTGACCGCCGGGGGCAGCCTTACGCACGGACGCGACGATGATATCGCCGATGTTGCCGTACTTGCGGCCGGAGCCACCGAGAACGCGGATGCACTTGATTTCCTTGGCACCGGTGTTATCGGCGACCTTCAGAAAACTTTCCTGCTGAATCATTGTTCCGGTACCTCCTTACTTAGCTTTTTCGACGATCTCGACCACGCGCCAGCGCTTGTCCTTGGACAGGGGGCGGGTCTCCATCACCTTGACGGTATCACCGATACCGCACGTATTGTTTTCATCGTGAGCCTTCAGCTTGTAGGTGCGGCCGACGATCTTCTTGTACAGGGGATGCGCCACGCGGTCAGCGATCGCAACGACGACGGTCTTGTCCATCTTGTCGGAAACGACCTTACCAACGCGGACCTTACGGGAGGAAATTCTCTTCTCTTCCATCTTACTTCTCCTCCTTCTCACGGATCATGGTTTTGACTCGGGCAATATCACGCTTGGTCTGGACGAGCTTCTGGGGGTTATCCAGCTGATTCGTCGCGTGCTGCATGCGCAGCATAAACAGATCTTTCTTCAGGGCGTCGAGCTTGGTGTTCAGCTCAGCAACGCTCATGGCACGAACTTCACTTGCCTTCATCTCATTCACCTACTTCCTGGGTCTCGGCCTCGCGCTTGACGATCTTCGTCTTGATGGGCAGCTTGTGGCTGGCCAGACGGAGCGCCTCACGCGCGACTTCTTCGGAAACACCGGCGATCTCAAACATGATACGGCCGGGCTTGACAACTGCTACCC
>OJQH01001084.1_pt1 | contig 11247 bp, 7 predicted proteins | sample 1601421 | NCBI WGS metagenome assembly OJQH01 (sample SAMN03922503, study PRJEB24848) | human gut metagenome | isolation source: stool sample | host: Homo sapiens | place: Germany | collected 2011-11 | reverse complement strand
ACGATAGGCTTTCCTACGACATGGTCTTCCGGCACAAAACCCCAGTATCGGGAGTCGGCGGACTTGTCGCGGTTGTCGCCCATCATCCAGTAGTAGTCCATATTGAAGGTATAAGAGTCGGTCTTTTCACCATTGATGTAGATGCCGTCTTCCTTGACTTCCAGTTTGTTGCCTTCATAGGCAACGATGCAGCGTTCGTAGATAGGCAGGTTGTCCTCGGTCAGCTTGATGGTGGCGCCTTTGGCAGGAATCCATATCGGGCCGTAGTTGTTGCGGTCCCATTTAGTGTAAAGGTTCAGCGGATACATCTGTCCCGAGAATTCTCCCGGTTCAATGATAATATTACTGATGAGTTTCTTGTTGCCCGAAAGGGTCTCGTACATCTTTTTGGTGAGCGGAAGATGATAGACCGGTGCCAGCCTGCCTTGGGCATCCCGGCGGTCCAATCCCATTTCAATCAGATTCTCTTCCCAGCCCAGACCGTCGGTCATCAGTGTCTGGTCTTCTTTGCTGATGCCCAGTTCACGGAACATATCATCGGTGATATAAGGACCTGTAGTCTGTACAAAGTAGTTGAACTGCATTTCTGTAGGGTTCTCGATGGCTTTACCGTCGATGTATACCTGTCCTTTCTTGATTTGCAACGTATCGCCGGGCAGGCCTACGCAACGTTTTACATAGTTTTCACGACGGTCAACGGGGCGTATGACAATGTCACCGTACATTCTCGGATTGGAACGGATAAGATTACGTCCGGCATTGTAGTACAGGTCGTAGACAGTACGTTGCTGCTTGCGTGTCAGGCTGTCCATATTCACCTTGTTGGGATACACGCGTTTTCCTTCTTCGTAAGCAAGGGTATAGAAGTCTGTCTGCTGGAAATTGGTGGCTACCGTGTCGCCTGCCGGGAAGTTGAACACCACAATGTCATTCAGTTTCACTTTGCCGAAGCCTGGTACACGCTTGTATTCCCATTGGGGCCATTCGATGTACGATTTGGTGTTGAATACCGGTAGTGTATGTTGTGCCAGCGGCATGGAAAGCGGCGTATTCGGTACGCGCGGACCATAACTCATCTTGCTGACGTAAAGGAAATCGCCTACCAACAAGGATTTCTCCAATGAGGAAGACGGTATCTGATAATTCTGGAACACATAGATATTTACGAAGTAGACGGCTACCAGCGCAAATACGATGGCATCCACCCAACTCATGATGCTGCGTACGGCAGGATTCTCCGATTTCTTCCAGAATCCCCAGGGTATCTTCTTACTGATGTAGATGTCAAAAATGAAGGGTAGTACAATCAGTCCCAGCCAGCTTTTTACCCAAACCAGAAAGGCAAGGTAGAGCAGGGTGACTATACTGAATTTAATCCATTGGGTGCGTGTTGCTTTTCTCATGATGTTTTAGTCTTTTAAATATGGAAACAAGTCATTCCCAAAGCACCTTCGTGCTTGGCGGTATATTCGGCAGCAAGGACAGCTCCCAAGGCAAATCCCCTGCGATTCTTGGCATCGTGGGTGATAGTGATACTGTCGGCTTCGGAGTCGTAGCGGATGCTGTGGATACCCGGAACTTCCCCTTCGCGGATGGAGCTGACAGGCAGTTCGTTGGCGGCACAGTCGGTAGAACCCGATATTGTTCCGTCCGGTGCTTGCAGCGTACCTTTTACCCAACGCTCTTTTCGGTCGAGGTTGTCCAGAATACCTTCGGCAAGGGTGATGGCAGTGCCGCTTGGAGCGTCCAGCTTATGTATATGGTGCGTTTCGCTCATCGTTACGTCGTAAGCGGGGAAGCGGTTCATAATCTTTGCCAGGTATTTGTTGACGGCGGAGAATATGGCTACTCCCAGACTGAAGTTGGAAGACCAGAATAATGTTTTGCCACCTTCAGTACAGAGTCTCTTGACCTCTTCACCATGTTCTTCCAGCCAGCCTGTACTGCCTGAAACCAATTTCACGCCGGCTTTGAAAGCTTTCATATAATTGTTGTAGGCTACCATTGGGTTCGTAAACTCTATGGCGACGTCGGCGCTTTTGAATGCGTCCGATTCAAAATCCTCCTGATTATTAATGTCGATGATGCTGACAATCTCGTGTCCGCGGTTCAAGGCAATCTTCTCAATTTCCTTGCCCATTTTTCCGTAGCCGATTAATGCTATTTTCATTGTTTCTTTAGTTTTTATTCAGTTTATCAACCAACTATATGTCGCAAAGGTAATCTTTTTCTTACATTTGCGCACAACATTAACGATAAGTTAACAATGGAACAATTGCTGCATTACGTCTGGAAGCATAAGATATTCCCTCTGATGCCTCTCCGGACGACCTCCGGACAGCCGGTTGAAGTGATAGATCCCGGTTTGCCGAATCCCAATGCAGGCCCCGACTTCTTTAACGCAAAACTGAAAATAGATAATATGCTTTGGGTGGGTAACGTGGAGTTGCATGCACAGGCTTCAGACTGGTTTCGTCATGGACACGACCGGAATACGGCCTATGATAATGTAATCCTGCATGTTGTGGGTGTTTCCGACTGTGAGGTGCATCGTACCAACGGTGATGTAATCGCTCAGTTGCAACTGTGTTGTCCGGAAAGCATCCGCTGCCGTTATGCCGAATTACGGCAGGCGGAAGCGTATCCTCCTTGTCATTCCATCCTTAGTTCCTTACCGAAGCTGACCGTCCATTCCTGGTTGTCGGCCTTGCAGGTGGAGCGTTTTGAACGAAAGGCTCAGGATATCGCCGTACGTCTGGAACGTTGCAATAACCATTGGGAAGACGTGTTCTTTATCACCCTTGCCCGTAATTTCGGTTTTGGCTTGAATGGAGATGCTTTTGAAACGTGGGCGGGATTATTACCGTTTCGTGCGATGGATAAGCACCGGAATGATTTGTTTCAGATAGAGGCTTTTTTCTATGGCTTGGCGGGATTGTTGGAAGAGACGTTTCTGAAAAAGGAACAGGAAGACGAGTATAGTCTCCGTCTTTGTAAGGAGTTCCGTTATTTACAGCGGAAGTTTGAAATCGGGCAGGGGATGGACGCTACGTTATGGCGTTTTCTACGGCTTCGTCCGGAAAACTTTCCGCATATTCGCTTGGCGCAATTAGCTTATCTCTATCAGAAAGGGGATAAGTTGTTTTCACGTTTACTGGAAGCGGAAACTCTGGCGGATGTGAGAACGCTGCTGGATGCCCGTACGTCTCCCTATTGGGAAAATCATTATTTATTCGGACGACTTTCTTCACAAAAGGAGAAGGCGATGGGAGAGCGTTCCAAGGATTTGATAATCATTAATACAGTGGTTCCTTTTCTTTATACATACGGCTTGCATAAGGCAGATGAACGAATGTTTGAACGTGCCGGACGTTTTCTGGAAGAATTGAAGGCGGAGAGTAATCATATTATCCGTTCGTGGAGCGATGCCGGACTTGCGGTTGTCAGTGCAGCGGATAGTCAGGCATTGATACAGTTGCAAAAAGAGTACTGTGATAAGCGAAAGTGTCTGTACTGTCGTTTTGGTTATGAATATCTGAAACATACATAGATTTGGGAAATTGATTATATAGGCGCAAATATTTAGTTCTTAAAATAACCAAGATGCCAAACTTGTCATTATCTTTGCGCCGTCAATTAAACTCTTAATTTGTATAGTGTTATGAGAGCTAAAAAGTTTGTATGCTGCTTGCTGGCTATGCTGCTGCTCGCCGGTGTTTCGTTTATCTCCTGCGGTAATAGTTCCAAGGCAAAAGCCGATAGTGAACTGACTACGCAAAACGGTGAAGATTTCAAATCGTTTCTGGATAAATTTACTTCCAGTGCAGCCTTCCAGTATACTCGTATCAAGTTCCCATTAAAGACCCCGATTACTTTATTGGCAGATGACGGCGAAACCGAAAAAACATTCCCTTTCACCAAGGAAAAATGGCCGTTGCTGGATAGCGAAACCATGAAGGAAGAACGTATCACCCAGGAAGAAGGGGGAATCTATGTCTCCAAGTTTACGCTGAATGAACCGAAACACAAAATCTTTGAAGCGGGCTATGAAGAGTCCGAAGTGGATTTGCGTGTTGAGTTCGAATTGCAGGCTGACGGGAAATGGTATGTGGTGGATTGCTATACAGGCTGGTATGGATATGACTTGCCGATTGGGGAGTTAAAACAAACCATCCAGAATGTAAAAGAAGAAAATACCACATTCAAAGAAATACATCCGTAGAGATAAGTATTAAGTATCAAGTATTCAGTATTAAATGACTGGCTAATACTTAATACTTATTATTAGGGTTCTCCTACATAATATCCTAACTCCGATTCTTTTCCGTCCACCATCTCCCTGACAATACCGTTCTTAGTGTTGAAATCCTGATAGAGTTCTTCATAATCACGTGTATAATCTGCGTCGGGGACTACGTTAACATCAAATTTTAGTTCTGCTTTTCCATTTGGGAGCATATTGCCGAAAATCCGGATGCGGTGAACCACTTCGCCTACATTCTTGATACTGTTGTAGGTTGCCTTGAATTGTCTGATACCCTCTTCCGGAATGATGATATGTGAACTTTTATCCAGAATGATACAGCCACAGGAAGGTTGCATTTCTGAAATGATTAACGGAGCGTCTCCCGTGTTGGTGATGGTAAACATGATATCGAGTTGCTGACCTTGCTTGATAGGGTAATAGTGTCTGACGGAATCTTTTATCGTCATGCTGGTGGGACGTACTTCCTTCCTGCACCCTGTAAAGCAGAGCGGAAGTGCCGTCAGTAGTAAAATATAGAATATAGATTTATTCATTGTTGCCATTTATTTTTGTTATATCACTTTTTCAGCATCTAAGGGATGAATGCAATTTCATCGATACCCATTTGCGTTCCCGGTTTCTTTAAACAACTGATTTTTATGCTTAATTGTTCTGTTCCGTTCAGGTCTGCCGGAACAGTGGCTTTCATCATTTCTCCTTTTTCTGGGGAGTCTTCCGGTTTCAAGTCTATTGTTTTATAGGCTACTCCGTCTTTCAACAGTTGAACTTGCTGTGGAGCATAGATGCGGTGGCGGGGAAGATTCAGAAAACTGATATAGAATGTTCCTGATGCATTGAGTCCTTTAACCGGCAGGTTGATGGTACATTCTTCTCCCGGAATGATAACCCAACCGCAATGATAGTCTCCGGGTAAACCGTGAGTGCCGTCGGTCAGTTTCTTTGAATCATTTTTATTTAGTTTAGGGGTTGCGGAAGGATTCATTCCCAGAAACAAACTTTTCTTTATGTCGGAAGCAAGTATATATTGTTCCCATTCCTTTATATAATAGTCAATCTCATAAGCTGACTCATTATAATATTCCATTCCGGCAAATGCTTGATGCTCTTTGAGCTGGGTGACCCAATTACGAGCTTGGGGGAGCGGCTGAATATCCTTTCCATTCCGCTTGGCATATCCGTAAGCGTCGAAACCGTGGTCACGTGCCAATTCCATGCGTGTGAAAGACAAGGCGGTCTGGAGCTCGTGCAGCTTTTTGCGCTCTTTCCCTTTTGCTTCGGATACAAAATCTCCCATTTCATCATAGAATTTGATAAACTTCTCCGGATAGAGGAATCCTTTTTCCGATTCTCTGATACCGGCGTAAAGTCCGAGCTGCTTTCCGGATTGGGCGTTGTTTTCTAGCTCTGTGTAGTAATCGTACAGCCATTTTTTGGATACCGGGTATTCCTGATTGAAATAGCTTTTAATTAACTCATCAACCGGAAGTTCCGGGTTGATAAGAAGGGCTGATAATACAAAAGTCCTCATTTCATCGAAAGAAGAATAGCTGTAGCCGCTTCCGTTGAAAAATATGCCGCTGGCTCCGTGTTGTTTGAAAAGTTGGAGTCTTTGCTGGGCTATCTTTAATATGGGGAAAGGAGTGAGGTAGTCGTCGAAGTTGTTGATATAGTCCCATATATAGATGTTGTTCGTTACTTTCTTCCAGTTGTCGAGTTGTTCCGCAAATTTCTTGTCTTGCTCGTCCTTGCCGTCTGTCCGGCGGAGCGGGTAGTCGATAGCGCTGACAATTACCCCGACGTTAGGCGGAAGTTGCTTGTCTGTGACTTGTTGCGTAGTCAGGTAGGAAGTCGTAAAGAACGTGTGTTTGGGGAAACACTGCGACAGGCGGAGGATCAGTTCCGTAACGGCGGGAGTTGCGTTCTTCTCTGTATTTCCCAATGCGGTGCAGGTGGCACACGTACAGGCGTACGGAGTATCATCCGGTGCGATTACAAAACGGAAATTCCCCTTTTCACCGAAGTTATCTACGATGTAACTTTCTATCTGGCGATACATATCCTCGGAAGAGAAACACAGTTGTGAGTCATCTGTCTTCCCGTGAATGGTGGCATATACTTTCTCTGCATCTTTTCCCAATACTTTTCGCAGGTTGTGTCCCCATATTCCCCAGCTGTCGTCAAAGTTATTCAGGCCGATAACGCCTGTATGATCGGCGTTCAGGCCGTATGGAGAATAAATACTTTGATAGTCAAATGCAAAAGCTCCGCAAGTATCGTTGAGATTGATAAGGGCGGGAGGAAGATCTGAACCGTCTATACGCGGGTCTTCTTTGCTGATCTTCTTTATCAGTTGGTATTGCAGCCATAACATTTGTTTGTCGTCACTTGCGGTCAGTCTGATATCCGAACCTTTGCAGGCTACTTTGAATCCTCTCTGCAATGTTGGGTCTATCTGTATGATGATACGCCACATATCCATCTCGGAGACACCGAAAGCGACCATTTCATCGTCGTTTGCACGTTTCTTGAGGTGCTCGTACAGGTATTTGGCCCATCGGGTATCTCTGTCCGTCGGATCTTCGCCGATTGTGATGAGGTATCCTTCTTTAGATGGGAACATCTCCGTGCGTGCCTGCATGCGGCAGCCGGATAAAAGGCAGCAAATACATATCATTCCTGCCAATATGGGGCAAAGCGTGTCAGAATGAAATATAGACTTGTGCATAGATGTTATATAAGTTTTTATAGCGTGTCGATATGGATTCTATCGGGTTGAGCGGACTGCTCCCTCGCACGGTGTTGGTCTGGTTATAATAGGTATTCCAGGTACCCATCAGACCTATGGTAATATTAGGACTGACCATGTATTGGCCTCCCAGTCCTACCATTGTATTGGTGTGTGAGAAAGAGCCGGGCAGCGCGTAATCCAATACAGCCGTTTCCGGGGCCGATCCAATACTTGCCATGGCGTTGATATTTGTCTTTCCGTCATTAGCCGGAAAGTATTTGGCACCAATCTGTGCATTGTAGTAGAAGTTGGAATTGAAGAAATGCATATCTATCTTCGTGTTGAGGCGAACGACTTCGATAGTTTTGGCTAATTCTCCGCCTACGGTGAGCAGGTTGGTCTTTGACTCATTCCAGCCGGTAAATAGATAACCGTTATCTCCGGTGCCTCCTGCAAAGAATTCGTCGTTCCATTCATAACGTTTCGTATAGGCAGCTACACGTCTGTATCCCACATGTGCTCCTATTTCCCAGTCATTCTTGAGATAATGCCGTACGGCAACATCGGCGGTAATATCCGGGAAGTATTTGGTAGCAAAGGCGGCATTGACCGTAGTGCTCCACTTCGGTGAGAAGTGGTGCGTCCATTCTCCCTGTACCTGGATGCCGACCCCTCCCGGTGTCTGTTCTTCAGCCTCCATGCTGTCGCTTGCCGAGCCGCTTCGTCCTGCATAGTTGAGACGTCCCGTGTAGCTGTTCTTCTGGCCTTTTCGGGTGTATTCGGCGGTGGCAACGGAGGTAATGATGTCTTCTTCTCCGTAGCGTGCACGCAGGTAGGTCAAAGCGATCTCATTCTTGAGCATCATGCTTCTAAGGCCCGATAAGTGCCGTTGGAAAGAACGGTATTCCATGATGGAAGGCTCGTAATACTTTTGATAATAATAGGCTGAATCCGCTTGTCTGTTGGCTTCATATACCACGCCTTTGGTGTATTTCAATGACTTGTTCTGGCTGTCGTAAAGCAAAGCTGTATCAAGAACAGCGAGAGCTTTTTCGGGTTCTTTCGCCTTTGTCAGTTGCAGGGCACGATATTCGCTGCTTTGTGAGAATGCGCCTATAATCTCTTTGTTGCTCGGGTATTTATTGAGTATCGGTTTCAGGAATTCCAAAGAAGCTTCGTATCTCTTGTCGCGTTCAAGGACAGTAGCCCTCTTTGCCTGATAGAAAGGTTCTTCAGGATAGTAATTGATTCCTTGCGCTGTATATTTCTCGAATTCATCGTATTTTCCGAGTAAACCGGACGAGTTAATGGCATACCGTAATCCAAGATCGCTTGATGGATTCAGGCTGACCAGTTTGATGGCTTCTTCGTATGCTTTCTTCGTAGCTCCGGCTTCCATGCACTTTTTGATGTAGGGCACTGCCAGTTCCTCGTATCCGATGACGTAGAAGATACGCATATCCTCGTCGCTCTGCTCGATGGCAGACAAATATAGTTGCAAAGCCTCTTCGGTTTTGTCCATTTTATCGAGAATAAAGGCCCTTTTCAACGTACCATTCTCGTAATCCGGGAAGTGAAGGGTGATGGTGTCCAATGTGGCAAGTGCTTCATTGTAGCGTTTCATATTGATATAACAACTCAAGGCTTTTTCCCATGCGGCACCGTTCACGTCGTTGTCTACATGTTTTTGAGATACAAACAATACGTGCGGCAATGCTTCCGCATACAGACCGAGTTCCATCAGCTTTTCGGCTTTCTTCATGTGCTGTGCGCTCATGGCAAGCGTAATGTCATAATCATCAGGATACATCTCGTACATCTTTTTCAGCGTTGAATAGGCAAGATCATCCTCATTCATCTGGCGATAAAGCATATATTCTTTATAGAGAATTCCTTTATCATTGTTGCCATATTGTTTTTTAGCCTCTCTGATATAGAAGAGGGCATCGTCGGTATATCCGCGGGTGACGGAAGTGTTCAATAAATAGTCTAATGCTTCCTTGTTCTTGTTGCCTCCTTCGTAGGCCATGCCATATAATACATAAGGGTCCCGCTGTTTCTCTGCACGGGCAGCTTCCATCAATAAGTCGTTGTACATACGCCGTATGGCAGGACTATTGTTTCTCTTCATTTGCTCGCGTATAAATGCCAGTGCTTCCGGATAACGCGCCAATTCACTGAGGATACTTGCCCTTTTGACGATGAGGGCACCACTTCCCGGTATGGCAGCCAAACCGTTGGATGACCAGCCTAGAGCTGCTTCCCGGTTTCCTTCCTGTAAATGCAGGTTGATGATGTCCAGGTAATATTCTTCGTTTTGAGGAGATACTTTGATTAGCTCCGTCAGTCTCTCGATCGCTTCTTTCCGGTTACCGCCTTTTTTCATTTGTTGGTAGCCTACTTCCATGCTGTAGATGTAATCCTTCCTTAGAATGGTATCGTTCGGGTAAATCTGATTGATTCGTTTCAACAGGCGATCCGCTTCCACATCGTTGTTCTGCTTGCGGTATAGTTCAATCTTCCTTCGCCATAAGCCTCTCCAATACGGATTCACTTCCAGCAACTCATTAACGTAGCAAATGGCACTGGAGTAGTTTTCGGTAATATCTTCCACGTCTACCAGCAGGTGTTTGGCATTGACGTTGTTATAATTGTCGTCTATTGCTTTAACAAGATGATAACGCGACTGGTCATAATTCTTTTCGTGAAACCAGTATTTACCCATGAGCCATTCCAGATCGGAGACACCGGGATATTTCTGAAGTCCTTCGTCCAGCAATGCTTTCCCCGCATCCCATTCTTCATTCGCAAAATGCTCCTGTACAATCTGGGCATATTGCTCCGGTGTCTGGAATTCTTTGTCGCTACCTACTGATGAGGTAATCAGCAAAAGCAGACAGCCTAATAGGGTGATTTTATGGAGAAACTCTCTGTTCATTATATTTTGCTTTAATAATATATCTTGTCTTTATTATTCTTTCTAAATTAAACAGTTGCCGGTTCGGGCGTAACGGGGCTGTTAGTATCATCCGCCTTTTCTCTTTTCTTATTGAATCCTGTCCGTTCCATTTTCTTCCATTTGAAGTCTCTGTTGGTCAGATAACTTAGATATCCTCTCAATGAGCAGAAAGTGATGATCGGATGATAGAAAATAGGTTCCAATATGGAGGCGATGATAATCCATAGATACTCATATCCTCTTTTATAAAGCATTCCGACGTAATAGTCGTAAGTGATAACGACAATGGACAAGAACTGGCAGAACGTGTAGATTGTCAGATAGATCATCCAGGCCGTGTTCCAGTTGACGGCTCCCGTGAAGGCCAGGTAGAGGAATACGATAAAACCTGTAAGCTCGATGATGGGGGCCAGAAACTCGAAGATGAACATATAAGGCAATGTCAACATACCCATTTATTTATATGTCTTTTTGAAGATCATCTTGTGGTGGATACTGAGCGTTTGGAACAGTCCGCGTGCCCAGCGGGTACGTTGGCGATAGAGCATAGCCAGGTTAGAAGGTCCTTCCGTCCAGCAGCAAGTGTCGGGAATTTGTACAATCTTGTAAGGGCGGGAGAAGTCACACATATATCCTACCATACGTGTAATCAAATCCATGTCTTCTGCAAAAGAAGTACTGTCATATCCTCCGGCGGCAATGGCCACGTCACGGTCAAAAAGTCCGAATCCACCGGAAACATTCGGCATTCCGTTGATAGCCGACCAGCCCATTTTTCCAATCAGGTAAGAACGCATATATTCCAGATTCTGGAAAAGCGGGATCGGGGTATGGGGAGTTCTGACCACAACGATCTGGCCGTCTTTTACCTCACATCCATTGGCCATGAGCATTGTACCGCTGACGGCGATAACCTGTTTATCGGAGGAAATAATGGGAGAGATACAACGGTAAAGAGCATACTTTTCCAATATACAGTCCACATCCGTACAGATAAAGTAAGGATAGGAAGAGGCATTGATACCTGCATTAGAAGCATCCGCTTTGGTTCCTCCATTTTCTTTGTCAACAACGATAAGGCGGCTATATTGAGAATTGGTTGATTTTAAAAGTCTTTTGAAAGGCTTGGTTTTGATTCGTTCGATATAAGCATAGGGTACTTCCACCAATTCATAGTACTCTATCATTTTCTGCAACGTACTGTCCGTACTTCCGTCATTCACGATAATTACTTCAAATAGCGGATACTCCAGTGCAAGCATGGAACTTACATTGTCGATAATGGTTTTCTCC
>OJQH01001077.1_pt1 | contig 11300 bp, 9 predicted proteins | sample 1601421 | NCBI WGS metagenome assembly OJQH01 (sample SAMN03922503, study PRJEB24848) | human gut metagenome | isolation source: stool sample | host: Homo sapiens | place: Germany | collected 2011-11 | reverse complement strand
GATCTACACCTCTCTATTCGTCGGCAGCGTCAGATGTGTATAAGAGACAGGTCTCGATGAGGCCGAACGTCTCGTCGAGGTCTTTTCCCGCGCCGTAGATGCCATGCTGCGCCCAGACAACAAGCCGGGCGGTGCGCATCTTCTCAGCGGTGGCCTCACCGATCTCGTTCGTGCCGCAGAGCATCCACGGCAGCACATTCACGCCGTCCGGAAAGACGACGATGCACTCCGTGCACATCTGCCAGAGCGTGCGGGTGAACTGCTTTTCATCGAGCATGTGGACATAGGTCATGGCAAGCAGGTTTGCCGGATGGCAGTGCATAACCACGCGGTTCTGCAGGTCGATTTTCAGCCGTGCGGCATGGCTCATCATGTGTGCCGGAAATTCGGACGTGAATTTCCCGCCGTCCGCAAAGCCCCACAAAAGCTGCGCCGTCTCGCCGCCGTCCGTCAGACGCACGAGGCCGAGATTGATCTCCGGCGCATACTGGACATTCTTGAAATACTTGCCCGTGCCGGTGACGAGGAAGTACTTACCGTCCAGCTCTGGACAGGAAAAGCCCGTGGGAATCTCCCGCAGAACCGCGCCGTCCACATAATCGTTGACCTGCGATTCCTCCAGCAGCAGGCTCACGTTGCCGCCGTTGCGCTCGTCCCAGCCGTGGTCGTACATATTCGTCACAGTGCGGATCATTTCCGCCATCCACGGGGCTGTCAGAATATTTTTCATGCTCTCGCCTCCAGAATGTTCTTTTCATACGCCCACACCAGCGGCAGCCACGCGCCGTCCTCCGGCACGCCGCAGCGGCGGCAGTATTCCGCCCAGATCTCTCCGAAGGGCATGGTCTTCAGTTCCTCCTGCCGAACGAGCAGATCGGTAAAATTACCCGCGTTCTGTTCAGCCGTCATATCCGGCGTCAGCAGGGCGTTCAGCAGGGCCTTCTGCACATTGCGGAAGCCCGTGACCCACGCGGCGATGCGGTTGACAGAGGCATCGAAGTAATCCAGCGCCAGATACACCCGGCCGTCCAAGCCGCCGCAGCGGACGATCTCCTTGCAGAGCTCCTTCGTTTCGTCATCGAACAGCACCACATGATCGCTGTCCCAGCGCACCGGGCGGGTGATGTGCAGGGCGATCTCCGGGAAGAAGGTCAGCAGTGCCGGGATTTTGTCGCTGACCACCTCGGTGGGGTGATAGTGGCCGTTGTCCATCAGGGGGATGCACTTATCCCTGTTCATGGCGGCGTAGCTCAGGGCAAATTCCGCGCTGCCCACGGTATAGCTCTCCACGCCGATGCCGAAAACCTTGCTTTCGATGCATGGCTTGACCTTGGTAAAGTCAAATGGCTCCGAGAGAATTTCGTCGATGGACTGCTTGTAGCGCATACGCGGCCCCAGACGGTCGGCGGGGATGTCCTTGAAGCCGTCGCCCGTCCAGATGTTCATGGTACAGGTCTGCCCCAGCGCCTCCGCCAGATACTGTGAAATGCGCACGCAGGCTTTGCCGTGCTCCACCCAAAAGCGGCGGGTCTCCTCGTTGGGGGAGCTGAGCGTCAGCGGATCACACTTGCGATGGGAAAAGAACGTCGGGTTGAAGTCCGCGCCGAGGCCGTGCTTTTTGCAGAAGTCCACCCACGGTGCAAAATGCTTCGGCTCCAGCTTATCGCGGTCGACCCACTCGCCCTCGGCAAAAATAGCATAGCTGGCGTGGAGATTCAGCTTCTTCGTGCCGGGGCACAGCTTCAGCACTTCCGCGATGTCCGCCATCAGCTCCTGCGGGGTCCTCGCGCGGCCGGGATAGCTGCCAGTGGTCTGGATGCCGCCGGTAAGGGGCTTGGTGGGGTCGGTATCGAAACCGCGCACATCATCGCCCTGCCAGCAGTGCAGAGACAGCGGCACAGTTTTCAGCTTTGTAAGCGCCGCTTCGGTATCCACACCGAGGGCGGCGTATTTTTCTTTTGCTTCCGTATAGCTCATAGGTCTGCCTCCATTTGTATTTTCAGATTCCCCAGCGCCGTCGCCTCAATGGGCAGGGCAATGACCCGCTTGCCGGTAGCCTTGGCGGTGAGATGGTTGAGAAACTCATTTTTCGCGCCGCCGCCCACGATGTACAGCTTGTCGTATTGCTTTCCTGTGTTGGCTTCCAGTTCTGCAAGAGCTTTGGCATAGCTCTCCGCAAGACTGCGATAGGCACAGCGGAAATAGTCGCCGATGCTGATGAGCTTTCCGCCGGTCGCCACATCAAAGGCGGCCTTCATACTCTTGGGAGCCAGAAATTCCGGGGCGTTGGCGTCGATGAGGGCATCGCAGCGGCTCTCCTTTGCGGCGTTCACGATCTCCGCAAAGCCCAGCCCGCTGCAAAGCTCCTTTTGCAGCTCGTTGACCAGCCACATGCCCATGATGTTCTTCTGATAGCGGTTATAGCCCACGCCGCCCTCGTTGGAGTAATTGGCGGCACGGCTGGCGGTATTTGTAATGGGCTTCGGCGTTTTGATGCCCAAGAGCGACCATGTGCCGCTGGAAATATAGGGCGCGTTTTCCTCCATGGGGATGCCCTCCACCGCCGAGGCGGTGTCGTGGGTGGCACAGAGGACGCACTTTATCCCCTCATACTCGCCCAGCACCGTCCCCGGCTTTTGGAGCCTTGGGAAGATGGGCGGCAGACCGAGCGCTGAAATGATCTCCGGGTCATATTCGCCGATTTCGGCATTTACCATGCCGGTGGTAGTGGCGTTGGTGTACTCCCTGGACTTCACACCGCAGAGCTTCCAGAGGAGATACTCCGGGATCATCAGAAAATCCGTCACGCCCTCCAGCCGCCCCGCCAGCTGATCGGCATAGAGCTGGTAGATGCTGTTGAAGGGCTGGAACTGACAGCCGGTTTTGGCGTACAGCTCCGCAAACGGCAGAATTTCGTGAACCTTGGGAATGGCCGCCTCCGTGCGGCTGTCGCGGTAGGCATAGACGGGACGGACTTCTTCCTCGCCGCGCAGCAGCACATAGTCCACGGCCCAGGTATCGACAGACAGGCTGACGATCTCCGGGAACTCGGTCTTCGCCGCCGCGATGCCCGCCTTCACATGGGAAAGCAGCGCATCCACGTCCCAGACGAGATGGCCGTTCTGCTCCTGTACGCCGTTGGGGAAGCGGTAGACCTCTTTTGCTTTGATCTCACCGGCCTCCCGCCAGCCCACAATGTGCCGCCCGGAGGACGCGCCGATGTCGATAGCAAGATAATATCGTTTCATTTCCATTCATACCGATGCTGTCCGGCTCCGACGGTCCGGCCCGTTCCGTCCGGCAGGAGGATCTCCGCCGTTGTGTTCGCAGGGATGCCCACGGTCAGCCGATAGCCGTTCTCCGTCCGCTCCCAGCTTGTCGTAACGTTTCCACAAATGCTCCAATAACTAGCCCGTGCGAAGGTGATGTCCCCGCCGGGCTTCGGTGCAATTGTAACATGGTTTTCTCCGGTGATCCGGATGCCGCACATCGTGTTCATCAGCCACTCGCAGACCGCGCCTTTGGAATAGTGGTTCAGCGAGGCGATCCATTTGTCCTTCTGGTTGCCCTCCCAGGCCTCCCAGATCGTTGTTGCGCCGGACTTCGGCATAAAGAGCCAGCCGGGCATTTCCTCGTTTTCCAGCAGACGGTAGGCATAGCTGATATCCAGGCCCGCCAGAACGTCCAGGATCATCGGCGTGGAGAGGAAGCCGGTCCCGAGACGCCAGCCATAGTGGTCCAGCGCGGCGATGAGGCGCTTTCTGGCAAAGGCCTCCTGCTCCGGCGTCAGCAGCCCCATATACAAGGGCCGGACGAGCTTGGCCTGCCGGTCGGTATCCAGCGAGTAGCCGTCCTTCGTAACGAGTTCCTGATAGGCGCGCTTCGCGCCCTCGCTGTATTCCCGGATGCGCGCCAGCTGCGGCGTTTCCGGCTTGCCGAGGATCGAGGCGATCTCCAGCACACGCTTGAGCGTAAAATATGTATAGGCCGTGGATTCCTCCGGGTGCGGAATGAAAAAATCGATCCCGTGGAAGGCCATGACGTCATTCGGCTCGGCCCACTCGCCGTAGGACTTGCCGCAGTTAACAGCATACTTTCGATTTTTGTGAGAAAGATGCATGGGCTTGGCGAAGATCCCGCCCCATTTCCCCGCGCGGCGGATCATAAAGTCCGCATAGCGCAGCATGTTGTCGTAATACGCACGCAGCAGGCGGTCGTCGCCGTATTTCTGATAGAAATAGTACGGGATATAGACACCTGCGCACGCCCAGCCGACGGAGCCGTTCATTTTGTTGATGCTCGGCGACTCGTTTGCAAACGGCGCGATCTGCGGCAGGCGGCCGCTGCGCCACTGGCGGTCAAAAATGTCGCGCACATGCTTGCGGGCAAAGGCCGCATAGTCCGTGAGATAGGACGCCGTGTTGAAGAAGACCTGACTGTCGCCCGTCCAGCCCATGCGCTCACGCGTCGGGCAGTCCGTCGGCACGTCGGTGGAGTTGCTCTTCAGGGACCACAGAGTGTTGTGGTAAAATTGGTTGATCAGGCGATTGGAGCACTCGAATTTTGAAGTTTCCTCAAAGGCGCTGTACACAGCAACAGCCGTAAAGTCCTCTGTCTGGAATTCGACGTCCGTGTCGACCTGCGCATACTGAAAGCCGCCGTAATAGAATTTCGGCGTGTATTCGTTCACGCCCTCCCTGCAGGTGTAATCCAGCTCCTGCAGCGGTGAGGGTCTTCCTTTGGTAATGCACTGGATGTTCCGGAGCGTCAGTTCGCCGCTGTCATCGAGCGTTTCGCCCATCGTGATGTGGACTCGCTGGCCCTTGTGTGCCGTCACACGGAAGGACACATAGCCCGAAAGATTCTGCGCATATTTGAGGACAGTCTTGCCGGACGGCGTTGTGATCCGTTCGACCGGGGCAAAGCGCTCGCGCTCGAGGACCGGTACGTTGTCGGATGCTGTCAGCGGCGCATGCTCCTCCACGACGCGGACACTGCCGGAATAGGAGGGCTCGCGATTTGCATCCACGATCTCGCCGTCCTTGAGGTCGGCAAAGCGGATGGGGCCGTCATTGCTCCACGCCCAGCTCCCGTCGCTGCAGACGGTCTGCGTCGTTCCGTCCGCCAGCGTCAGCTCCAGCTGCGCCAGCAGCTTTGTCTGCGTGCCGAAGGTGTTCGTCTGCCCTGCGCCGCCGTTGGAGCCGCGGTACCAGCCGTCCGCCAGCTCGACGGTCATGGCGTTTTCGCCGCCCCGCAGCAGGTCCGTCACATCGTAGACCTGATACTGGATGCGCTTGCGGTAGTCCGTGGAGCCGGGCGTCAGCAGCGCGCCCCCGACGCGCCGGCCGTTGAGCCGCGCCTCATACAGGCCGCAGGCCGTAAGATACAGTCGGGCCTTTTGAACCTGTCCCGCGGAAAACACCTTGCGGAAGCAATCCACCGGGTAGCGCTGCTTTTTACGGACGGGATAGTCCCCCGCGATCCACAGGGCGCTCCAGTCCGAAGCATTCAGAAGCCCCATTTCGAAAAAGGCCTCGCTCGACCACGCGCCGGGATCGTCGTTCTCATCCCAGAGCCGCACGCGCCAGCTGACGCGCTGCCGGGAAGCAAGCGCGTTTGGATAATCCGCGTGCATGGAGCCGGAGGGCACCTTCCCGCTGTCCCATACCGTACGGCCGTCCGTCGCTGCAAGGATCTGGAATGCGCTCTGCGTGATCCCGTCCTCACAAGTCCAGAACAGCCGCGGATGCGGAATATCAATGCCCAAAGGGTCCTGCAGATATTCCGTTTTTAATCGTACTGCTTTCATGATTCACTCTCCTGTTTTCAGCGAGCAGAAATCGCTGCCGGTCTTGCCGGTATCCTCGTGCTCTGAAACAGAGTATCGGCCCGCCGCGGCAAACGCTGCGCAAGCCGCGCCTTTGTTCATCACTTTAATTCATTATAGAGAGCCGTCCGGAATTTGTCAATTGCTTTTGACAGCATTTTCCGCCGCCCAATTTTCAGAAGAACGGCCGGAAATTCCCTGACAGACTTCCGGCATATTCGATCTTTTTCGGGCAATGCTATGACTGCGGTACCCAAAATCACATTTCAAGGAGATGTACGCAATGAAAAATACGAACCAGATCAATATCCCGGAAGCTCGCGAGGCCATGGACAAGTTCAAGATGGAAGCCGCCAACGAAGTCGGCGTCAACCTGAAGCAGGGCTACAACGGTCACCTGACCTCCCGTGAGGCCGGCTCCGTCGGCGGCCAGATGGTCAAGAACGTGTGCCCCATACGAACCGCGAGATTTACAAGAAATAACCGGATCATGGAGGGGCATATGCAGGCGGTGCGGTACATAGTGCGGATCAGCGTATAAGAAAGTCAGCACGGACAAGTGGAAAGTCATCCGCTGTCCGTGCTGACTCTTTAGATTGACCTACAGTTCTTCTGTCTTGAACGTCGTATACCCCTCGTAATAATAGCTGTGGTCGATGCCCTTCATAAAGACCTCACGGCTATCCACGTCATCCGTCAGCGCGGCTTTCAGCAGCACCTTGATCTCCACGTCCTTAATCGGGCTGCGCTCCATGGCAAGCAAATAGTCCTCCTTATCGACCTTGCTCCAATCCACGACCTGAGCGATTCTGTTTTTCAGCATCAAATCGAGCCAAATGCGCATACTGCGCCCATTGCCCTCGCGGAACGGGTGGGCGACGTTCATTTCTACATACTTTTCGATGATTTCATCGAATGTACTCTGCGGCATTTTTTCGATGTTCGCCAGCGCCGCTTCCAGATACATGAGCGACGCGAAGCGGAAATTGCCTTTCGCCAAATTTACAGTGCGAAGCTCACCCGCAAAGTCATAAATGTCATCAAAAAGGTACTTATGAATTTCCTTGAGCGACGCGAACGTGCCGACAGGCAGCTTGTCCAGCGTGCCGCTTTCAAACAGCCACACGGCCTTTTTCTTGCTGATCCGTTCCTCCTCCCGCGCAAGGTCGGCAGAACTCGTCAGTCCCAATTTATTTTCCAGTGCCATTTTGCACCTCCAAATTATTTCTGATTATAAATCTCTTGTACTCCGTTGGTGTCCATTCTATCATACCTTCGCCCATTTTCCTGAGCTATTTCAACTGGAAATCGTTGTATATAGGCATTTCCAGCAATGTCTTCATAGCACACGATGAAAACATATTCTCCTTTAATTTCTTCAAACGCTTTTTCGGAAAATATATGAATATAGAATCGTTCATTTTGTCTTAGAATCATTTCTGTTTTGAAAAAACGCTTACCAGTAGTACAGGAAAAACAGACTCGCAGTTTCTTTGCAGGACCGTTTCCAATATTCTCTATCGTAAAAGGAATACTAACATATTCTGAGCCTCGCAAGTACATCTTTCCGTCTTTTGCTGCTCTAATCCACAAAACATCTGTACCCTTTGCTTTTTTCGCCTCATCTTCATGCAATGATTCAGTTGCTCTGATTTTACCTGTCCCATCTATCACAAAGAACAGGTGATTTTGTGCTTTCCCAGTCAAGCTGTCCTCGATAATTGGATCATTTCCCATCGAATCATAGTCCTCAAGTCCCATTCCCTCTGAAAACGGGTCTGGTTGCCGAACGTTAATAACATTGATGGCTATGTATGGAAGAATTCGATTTTTTGCATCATCCCGATAGTTTTTATTTGCTATGTATACAGTAAAATAAACGCCAACGATACCAATGCCCGCAGCAACAATTGTTCCGTAATAAGAGAGTAGGTCAGCTGCATTCCACACCGTTATGTATCCATCATTTTTCTTGTAGCATTCGTTAATTATGAATGGAACCCCGACAACAAGAATAATTGCAGAAAGTGTTCCAATCAATAACCATCTTCCCCTCGACTTATTCATCTCGACCTCTCTATTTCAGTTAAACTCGCATGTTCTCCCTATAGTAAGCTAATCACTTCAATCTATACGTTTTCTCCGCCCCTCTGCCGACGACCTCGATCAGCCCTTCCTCGCTCATCTGGCGGGTCAGCAGATAGGCTCTGGTCTTTTTGATATGCAGCAGCTCCTGCAACTCCTCGTCGCGCATTTCACCGTATTCCTTGAGGTAGTCCAGAACGATTTTCATCTGCGGCGTGATGACCGGCACGGCGGGCTTTGCTTCTGCCGCGTTTTCTGCGCCCGCAGAAACGGCGTTCATGTTCGGCAGCACGATTCTAAATGCATTTGTCGTTGCCTCGATGCTGGGCTGGACGGGGCAGCTTGCGTAGAGCTTGAAAATGCGGCGGATGCCGGTGCCGTAGCTTTCAATCAGGCGCAGGCGGTGAAAAATCTCTGCCAGCTTTTTATTCCTCGGCTGAGAAACGCCGAGGCGGATATCCTCCGTGGAAAGGCCGGGCAGGAGACCGCCCAGAGAAATAAACTCCATTTTGCTGTCGTTCACGTTGATGATAATACTGCCGCTGAAGCTGTAGTCCCGATGCACCAGCGCATTGAGCAGCGCTTCGCGGATGGCTTCCTCGGGATAGTCCTGTTTATCCGTGCGGATGACGCCCTTGATGGTAGAGGCTGTCCTGTTGCACAGCGCCAGATAGTTGATCGTGTTTTCAAACTGCTTGAAGATCGAGCCGCCAAACTCCTTGCTGTCCCGGAACTCTGTGCAGGATTCATCGTTGAATACGGCAATTTTCGTCGTGTGCTGGCACTGGTCGGACAGAAGCAGCGCCAGGTTGGTATACTGATCGTCGTGGATGTTCCGAAGCCCCAGCGCAATATACTTGTCCTCCAAAAAATCCACCTTGTATCGCTTGAACGCAGCCGCAGCTTCATCAAAGGTCAGATTCTGCTGTACGGTGCGCATTTCTTCGAACACGTCGCCGTCCGAATCTTTGATCATCTGCCGGATCTGCTCCGGCGATGCCTGCACACTCGTCGCGCCCTGCCGGACATAAACGCCAGCAGGCTTCAGCCCCTTGCCCTTCAAATAATACGGCTTATAGCTGCCCTCACCGACTTCAATGCGGATGACCTTGTTCTCCTGCAGCACATAGCGCACGAACATCGTCACATCCGGTTGAATGGCGTCGCGGATGCCGTTTGTCAGCCGCGTGTATGTCTCGTCCACATTGTCAATGCCGGTCACATTGCCCTGATCGTCAATGCCGATATAGATCACACCGCCGTCAGTATTCGTAAAGGCGATGACTTCCTTGTAAATATCATCTGTCAGCTGGGATTTAAATTCCATGCGCTCGTTTTCGTACTGCATTAATCACACCTCCGTGTTGGTTATTTTTATTATACCACATTTTTTATATGAAACAAGTGAAAATAGTGAAAATTCACATAAATCATGTGAATTTCTCTGCGCATCTCTAATAGCACAGAAATGCAGCAGCACGCTTTCGCGAACTGCTGCACCAATTATGCCTGACATAAAAGGTTATAAAATCTTGGATTTGATGTAATCTCCGCAGCGTTTATAGATCGTGAACAGCGCCGGGTCGCACTCCGGATAAATGGAAGCGATCAGTTTGCCCACCTGATTGAGGAGCTGCGCCGGCTGCATGCCGCAGGCGGCGATGATCTGCTCCGCAGTCACGGCGGTCAACTGGTGTGCAAGTGAATTGCGGCAGCTTTCGTTCAGTAGGTTGCAGCTTTTTAGCACGGGCATAGCATCTACAGGAACATCCGGCAGATGCTCCAAAATCCGATAGCATACTTCCATGCTGACATCGCTCTCCCGAAGCGGCGCGCCGAAATCCGTGCAGACGCTTTGATAGACGTCCGGCAGCTTATTTGCCAACATATCCGGTACAAAGCGCGGCCGCCGGGAATACGGACGGTCGATCACGTCTTCCAAACGCAGGTTTTTCCCCACCAGCACGGTTTTCATTAGCTGCAATTCCAGCCGGACAACAAGCGGATTAAGACGCAGGATCATCTCCTCATACTGTTGCCGGTGGCTGCGGTTGAGCAGCACCAGATACGCCTCGCTAACCTCCGCATAATCGCTGCGCGGCGCACCGGTGCGAACCGGGTACAAAGAAAACGGCAGCTTGAGATTCTGCGCATAATTCCGCGCCGCTTCGCTTTGCATCTTGTCGCGCGCGTCCAGATGCCCGATCAGCGCCTTCAGCTGGTTTGGAAGATTCTTCATCGTGTAAATCGCGCTGTAATCGCGTACGTCAAGCAGCGTCAGAAGCTGTTCTTTGGCTCTTTGCCTCTGCATGTGCATGAGCTCCGGCTCCGAGCAGCGGTTCGGAGCATCCGGCGCTTCATCCTCGTTGCACTCCAACTCGTCGGCGACACTGTAATCAGGGGCATTTGTCCGCTCGGTGGTACCGGAAGCGCGTTCAAAATTCTTGACCTGAATACCGCGCATACTGCGCCGCAGATCGGCGGCGAGAAATGCAAGCGCAATTTTCATCTGCGGTGTGCCGGAGCTGAGATTCAGCAGCACCTCCCCATTGGGAAACTCCGCTGTCAGCGCCGCCACAGCCTCCGTAATCGGCGCACCGACGGCGTCCATATCTGACGGATCCTCGATCTGTGTGCGCACGACACGCAGCTCCGGCGCATAGCCGCCCCAGTTGTTCTGAATATGCGATAAAACGGTGTCCAGCCGCGCGCCACAGCCGTCGAGCGCCGCAGCCTCGCCAGAAAGGAACACACAGATCACCTCCGGGCGGTAATGGCGGATGATATGCAGCATCGGGCCGTCGTGGTATCCACGCACAGGGTCTGACGTACCCATACAGGTAAACAATAGTCTCATCATGGATCGTTCCTCGCTTTCGAGTTTATGAACCTCTTTATGTGTGCGAACCTCTATTTTCGCAGTACAAATTAAGTCGCTGTTTTATGCGCTTCGCACGGCACTTTGCAGTTTCTCAGTTTGCTATTGATAAACATCTGCCAATATGATACAATAAAATAGCAGAGTTGACAATTCTTTTTCCTGTTGCACCAGAAAGAATGTGCAGCTTTGCCGAAACAACCCACACCCCGCAAGGGGACGGAAACTTCAGCTTCAGCTCCTGCCCGCTATTCACAACAGAAACAACCCACACCCCGCAAGGGGACGGAAACTACAAGTCCGTTTGTACATTCCCATCGACAGAGAAACAACCCACACCCCGCAAGGGGACGGAAACCCGAGCAGACTATCGTCACACTCGACCATAGGAAGAAACAACCCACACCCCGCAAGGGGACGGAAACTCGTCGACCAGGTAGCCGTCCGCACATTCGGCAGAAACAACCCACACCCCGCAAGGGGACGGAAACTGCGGAAATTCCCCGATTC
>OJQH01001053.1_pt1 | contig 11507 bp, 11 predicted proteins | sample 1601421 | NCBI WGS metagenome assembly OJQH01 (sample SAMN03922503, study PRJEB24848) | human gut metagenome | isolation source: stool sample | host: Homo sapiens | place: Germany | collected 2011-11 | reverse complement strand
ATATTGCCTTGCTCCATAGTTGAAACCGATAATCGGCTGTGTCCCTTGCGAGATTCCTACAACAATCGCAAGGATTATGGCATTTGTTTTCATAACAATTCCGCAAGCTGCCAAGGGAATATCCGTTCCATATTTTGTTAATGCGCCGTAATAAGTCAACGAATTGTACTGAATGATTTGAATCACGGTAACTGCAATCTGGTTTGAGCTGCTGCTGATTCCCATGCTGCAAATTTTCATGCTTTCTTTGATGTCCAATAAAAACGACTCTTTTTCAAAATGGATTGTTTGGAAACGCCATAGATAACGGAGTGCGAGTATGAAGGAAAAAATTTGCCCAATAACTGTTGCCCAAGCTGCGCCGGCAATTCCCCAATCGCAAACAAAAATAAAAATGGGGTCAAGAATGGTATTGATAATAGCTCCCACAACCATGCAGACCATTGAATACTTTGGTTTTCCATCTGCTCGAATCAAATTGCTCATACCATTCGTTACAATGAGAAACGGCATTCCAATCAATGTTATGCTGGCATACTGCTTTGCATATGGAAATACATCTGTCGTTGCCCCAAATGCCTTTAGGAGCAAAGACAGAAAAGTTTCTCCAACCAGCAAATAAATAATTCCGAAAATTCCCATCAGAACAATACCATTTCCCGCTGCTTTGGCGGCAGCTTTCGGCTCTTTGCATCCAAGACAGAGGGAAACACGGGAAGCACTGCCAATTCCGACCAGTAGTGCAATGGCAAGGCAGATGGTAGAAAACGGGTAGGCAACATTGGTTGCTGCATTTCCCAAATAACCGACCCCTTGACCAATAAAAATCTGATCCACAATATTGTAGATTGAGCCGACAAGAGACGCCACAATACTGGGAACAGCAAAATTTTTCAACAGCTTTGGAATTTTTTCATAGCCCAGAGGATTTTCAGTCATTGAACTCCTCCCCCTTTTTCTCTATATGGAGTTCCGATGTGATATTTCTGCCCGCCTGTATTAAGAAATCCATAAAAAGGTTCTGCTCGGATTCGCTCATACCTTGCAATAAAAGAGCTTCTGTCTTTTCACATACCGTCTGCACCTCATCAATTACAGACAGCGCACGTTCCGTAGGATACAGCTTACACGTCCGCTTATCCTTATCATTTGGGGAACGCATAATCATTCCCTGCTTTTCTAATGCCGCAACTGTCCGTACAATATTGCTCGGATGAACATACACATTCAACAGGTACATTCCTGATCGGGGGCGAAGGCCCCAGCCGAATGAAGGTGCGCCACGAACTTCCTGCCAGAAAGGGTTATCACGGAAAGCAAGGTTGGTAGCGATTCCGAACCATTCTGAAATATCCGCTTGCTACGGATAAGGCGATGAAACGATTCAGGGACAATGATACTTCCCTATGGGGCTGGCGGAGTACCCGGCAGAGGTGAGATTCCTATGAGTTCGGTCAGCAGCCGAACGCCTGTTGATTTCCTTTTACGCATTTGGGGGATGAGATCGAGTTAAATGCGACCACCAAAGCACAGGACTCCGCTTCCTGTGTTTTGGTGGATCAAGCGATCCAAATCTAATAAGAAGGAGGAAAAGCGAAATGCCAAACTGTAAAACCATTGCTATCTGCAATCAGAAAGGCGGCACAGGCAAAACGACCACAACGGTCAATTTGGGTGTCGGGCTTGCACGACTCGGCAAGAAGGTACTCCTTGTAGATGCCGACCCGCAGGGCGACCTCACAACTTGCCTTGGGTGGCGAGATAATGACAGTCTTACGACGACCATTACCGATAAGCTATCCGGGGTTATCCGTGAGGATCATTCAGACCCGCAAAGCGGCATTCTGCATCACGAGGAAAATGTCGATCTGCTCCCTGCCAACATTGAGCTGTCTGCTATGGAAATGATGCTTGTCACCGCAATGAGCCGTGAAACCATTCTGAGAAGCTATCTGAGCAAGGTCAAAGACAATTATGACTATGTACTGATTGACTGTATGCCTTCACTCGGTATGGTAACTCTGAATGCTTTGGCGGCGGCAGATAGCGTAATCATTCCCGTGCAGGCGCAATATCTTCCGGCAAAGGGAATGACCCAACTGATGCAGACCATTGGAAAGGTCAGGCAGTACATCAATCCGAGCCTGCGAATCGACGGTATCCTATTGAACATCGTAGATAACCGCACCAACCTCGCAAAAAGCACTGCCGACGCACTGCGAAAGAACTTTGGGAGCGTTATTAAGATATACCGTTCCTCCATTCCTATGGCAGTGAAAGCCGCAGAGGTTGCTTCCAAGGGCGTAAGCATCTACAAGTATGAGCCGAGCAGTCCTGTTGCAAAGGCTTATGCTGAGTTCGCAAAGGAGGTGTCTGCCGATGGCAGGAAGAAAGAGCGACTTCACTCTGCCGACGCTCGATGACCTGTTTTCTACACAGGAGCTTCGGGACGATGCCAAGCTCAGTAAAATCCGAGATATTCCCCTTGAGCTGATCGACGATTTTCCCGACCACCCCTTCAAGGTGAAGCTGGACGAGGATATGGATCAGCTTGTCCAGAGCATCAAGGAGCGTGGGATCATCACCCCTGTCACCCTTCGACCCAAAGAGGATGGACGATATGAAATCGTATCGGGTCATCGCCGCAAAAAGGCTTGCGAACTTGCCGGGTTTGAAACCGTAAAAGCAGAGGTGCGGGAGATGACCCGTGATGAGGCCATCATTCTAATGGTCGAAAGCAATTTCCAACGGTCGCAGATACTTCCCTCGGAAAAGGCGTTTGCCTATAAAATGAGGCTTGAGGCTATAAAGCGACAAGCTGGCAGACCGAGCAAAGATAATTTAGTCCCAGTGGGACTAAATTTTTCACGGGTTGAGCTTTCCGAACAGAGTGGTGAAAGCCAAACGCAGATCCAGCGCTATATCCGTCTGACAAGTCTTGTGCCTGAACTGCTCGACCTTGTGGATGAAGGCAAAATTAAAATGCGTCCTGCGGTGGAGCTTTCCTATTTGGACGAGGACAGTCAACGGGCGGTGGTCGATGAAATCGACCTGAATCAATGCACCCCTTCCCACGCACAGACCATTCGGATGCGCCAGTTCTTCACGGACGGCAAGCTCACGCCGGAGGTGATCTCCGCCATTATGGGCGAGGAAAAACCAAATCAGCGTGAGAAAATCGTCCTGCGTGGGGACAAGGTGCGAAGCCTGATCCCGAAGAATATCCCGCTGGCGCAGACGGAGGATTATGTGGTCAAAGCACTGGAGCATTACAACCGCTTTCTTCGTCAGCGGGCAGAGCGTGACAGCCGCTAAATGCAGGCGGAGTATGTTTCCTGCCGTCCCCTTCCTCACACTCCATCCCCTGAATAACTACCAGACTATCCGAGAATAAATATCTATCTCTTAAATTCACTCTATCTCTCTAAGCTAAGTCTATCTAAGAGTGAGGCAGAGATCGCACAATTCAGGATTCAGCCCTTTGGCGGTATGATGAAAAGTTGCGTCTTAGAACGCACCTTTGTCTGAATGGAGTGTATCGGGTAGAATGTTGACGAAGGGAGTGAAGCGTATGAAATCCAAAATCGCAGTTATTCTACTCGCCGTGTTTCTGTGTCTGACTACGGGATGCAACAACGCCTCGCATATTGCAGAAACGCCCAATCCTATTTCTTCTTCGGACAGTAACATCGTCCCCAGCGAATCAGAAACGGCTCAGGCAGAAAAGAAAACGGAGGTTGATCGTCCCCAAAGCACAGAATCACAAACGGATAGCCGTGCCGCAGAGTTCCCGGCAAGCGTATCGGAAAGTGACACCCAAACAACAGAGGTTCCCGATCAGGCTGACCACAGCACGGCGGTGCTGCCACAGCCGAGCGAACCTGAAAAGAAAACAGACGAGTCCGAACGCCGACCGGAAACCGCTGCCCCGACAGAAAAAGAACAGCCCACACCTCCGGCAACGGAAGAACCAAAACCGGCAGAACAACCTCAACCGACCGAACCGCCGCAGGAAGAACCAACAGAGCCGGCATTTGACATCGGCTATTGGATCTGCTTTGCCAAGAGCTATGCCGAGAGTGTCGGTCTTACGCTGAACAGCGAAGCCGTGTACTGCTGGGACAATCCCATTGATGCAGATGTCGGCTGTATCTATCTGGAACGGGACATACAATCTCGACTCAATCGCTATGCGGTAGATGCGGACATCACCGATGTGTGGGTCTGGTATGAACCCGTCTCCGCAGGCAGTTATCTGATCTACATCGGATACGCATAAATCAAACATTTTGAAATCAGCATCGCAGCAATGCGGTGCTTTTTTCGTATCTACAAGGAGGTACGCAAATGAAAAAACTCTATCGCAGAAGCATTTCAGGGCTTATGGCGCTGCTGATCTGCTTCACAACCATTCTCGGCGGGGGTATCACCGCATTTGCCGCTTCTTCTTCCGGCGAAGTGGCAAAATCCTATTCCATTGGCTTCCCCCGCAGTGGGGATGCTAATCTTGATTACAGCGGCACTTGGGGGCATGATGAGCTGCATTATATGAACGGCTGGACCTCCGGTGAGGCAACATGGATGACCACACTGCACACCATCGGTTCCTTCGATGGACCTGCCTGCTACTGCATCGAGCCGGGGGTTCCCCGTCTGCTGGAGAAAACCTATACAAGATACGGCGAGGATTATTGGAAGAACTATCCATCTGATTACAACAGCACCATTGATGCCGATACCATCAAGACACTGCTGGGCAGAATCATGCAGTATGGCTATCAGGGTGACTTGTCCCTCGATTGGCGCTCGCAGAATGAATCCGATGCTGACAAAATGGCGCACATGATGGCTACGCAGGTGCTGGTATGGGAAACGGTTGTCGGAGAGCGGGATGCAAACTTCAACCATATTGACCCCGGCAGTGCTGATGCCGTGAAATCCATGTACCGCACCGCTCACCCGCTGTATAGTCGCTTCTCTGCTTACTACGACAGCATCGAAGCCAGCGTTCAGAGCCATACGGTCATTCCCAGCTTTATGAGCAAGTCCCCCAACAAGGCGCAGACGGTCGAGCTGAAATGGGACGGTAATCAGTACACAGCTACCTTGACCGACAGCAATCATGTGGTATCGGACTATACCTTCAGCAGCAACCTGTCCGATATTGTCTTTACGAGCAATGGCGACACACTAACCATTACCGCTAAGACTGCACCTGCGGAACCTGTGACCATCTCCGCCAGCAAGAACAATATCCGTAAGGGCGTTGTCGTATGGAGCGACGGTCACTATGGGCCTGACGGAACCATGCAGGATGCGGTCACTTACGCAGCCACCGTTATGGACCCCGTGCAGGCATTTCTCAATCTTAAGGTATCCTACGGTTCTGCTAAGATCATCAAGACCTCTGAGGACGGAAAGGTAGACAACCTTACTTTCACCGTTACCGGCAATGGCGTCAATCAGACCGTCAAGACCAACGCCAAGGGCGACATTCAGATCGATAACCTGATGCCCGGTGTCTACACCGTGACCGAGATGGATTACGACAAGTATGAGCCGCAGGAGTCCCGCCGTGTGACGGTCGTTTCCGGTCAGGTTGCCACTGTGACCTTCAACAACAAGCTCAAGCGTGGAGATTTGCAGATCGTGAAGTCCTCGGAGGATAATCTCAACGAGGGCGTGACCTTTCACCTTCACGGCACTTCACTCTCCGGCATTGCCGTAGACGAGTATGCCGTGACCGATGAAAACGGCGTGGCGACCTTTGAAGATGTCCTCATTTCCGGCTCTTCTCCTTATACGGTGGAGGAAGTGGACACTGCCGTTCGCTATGTTGTTCCCGAAGCGCAGTCTGCGCCTATCAACTGGAACGAGGTCACGAACCGTAGCTTCCTCAATATTTTGAAGAAGTTTTCCGTGACCGTTACCAAGAGCGACGCTGAAACTGGCACGGCGCAGGGTGATGCTTCTCTTGCCGGTGCTGTTTACGGCATCTATAAGGGCGAAACCCTTGTGGATACCTACACCACCGACAAAAACGGGCAGTTCGTTACCAAGGAGTATATCTGCGATAACGACTGGACGGTGCGAGAGATCACACCCTCCGAGGGCTATCTGCTTGATACCACCGTTCATAAGGTCGGTGCAGAGCCGCAGCTTTATACCGTGGAGCATAATCAGACGGTAAATGATGTGACCGAACAGGTCACAAAGGGCAATATCGCCATCATCAAGCACACCGATAACGGTGATACGCAGATTGAAACACCCGAAAGCGGAGCTGAGTTTGCCGTGTACCTGAAATCCGCAGGCAGCTACGAGGTTGCCGAGGACACCGAGCGTGATTATCTCACCTGTGACGAAAACGGCTTTGCACAGACCAAGGATATGCCTTACGGCATCTACACCGTCCATCAGGTTTCCGGCTGGGAAGGCAGTAAACTGATGCCCGACTTTGATGTGTTCATCTCTCAAAACGGGGCGACTTATCGCTACCTTATCAACAACGCACCCTTTAACAGCTTCATCAAAATCGTGAAGCAGGACGCAGAAACCGGAAAGACCATCCCTTATGCCGGTGCAGGCTTCAAGATTTATGACCCGGATGGCAACCCCGTAACAATGACCTTCACTTACCCGACGCCCACCACCATTGATGTGTTCTACACCAATGCAGAAGGTTCTCTTGTCACGCCGGAAAAGCTGCCCTTTGGAAAGGGGTACTCTATTGTCGAGGTACAGGCTCCCTATGGCTATGTTCTCGATGAAACGCCCGTGTACTTCGATGTCACGGAGGATAATTCCACAGAAGAAAGCGGGGTTACGGTAGTAAAAGTGGATAAGCCCAATATGGCACAGAAAGGCACCATCACCGTGGAAAAAACCGGCGAGGTGTTCTTCGGCGTTTCCGTCATCGGCGGCGTAGATGAAAGCGGCAAGGAACTGCCGACCGTCTATCAGCCGCAGTATGAAAAGCGTGGACTTCCCGGTGCGGTCTATGAGATCATCGCCGCTGAGGACATTACTACGCCGGACGGCACTGTCCGAAATCAGAAGGGCGAGGTCGTGGACACGGTTACCACCGATGAAAACGGCGTTGCCAAGAGCCGTGAACTCTATCTCGGCAAATATGAGGTACGGGAGATTACCGCACCTCATGGTATGGTGCTGAACAGCGAGCCTCATTCTGTTGAACTGGTCTACGCCGGTCAGAATGTTGCCGTCACCGAAACGGCGACTTCGTTCGAGAACGAGCGTCAGAAGGTGGAAATCAGCCTTGTAAAGTCCATCGAGCAGAATGAGCGCTTCGGCATTGGCACAAACGGTGAAATGAAGAACATTTCCTTTGGGCTGTTCGCCGCCGAGGAAATCGTATCTGCCAGCGGCACTTCCATTCCCACAAATGGTCTTGTTGAGATCATCTCTCTGAATGAGGACGGAACGGCAAAGGTTAAGACCGAGCTTCCTTTTGGAAGCTACTATGTGCAGGAGCTTGCTACCGACAGTCACTACAAGCTCTCCGATACCAAGTATCCCGTTACCTTTGGGTATGCCGATCAGGATACGGCAGTTGTCAAGATTGCCGCTAACGACGGCAAGGCAATCGAAAATGATCTGATCTACGGTTCTGTTTCCGGTAAGAAGGTCGATGAAAACGGCGATTCCCTCGGCGGTGCGCTGATTGGACTGTTCCGCACGGATGACGGCGAGTTTACAAAGGAAAACGCTCTGCTGACTGCCACTTCTGCTGAAGATGGCAGTTTTTCTTTTGAGAATATTCCTTACGGCACTTGGTATGTCCGTGAAATCGAACAGCCCGCCGGCTTTGTGCTGGACGATACCGTCTATCCCGTGACGATTGGTGCAGACGGTCAGGTCGTGGAGATCAAGATCGTCAACACATATGTCCGTGGAAACATCCATCTGACCAAGGTGGATTCCGAATATCCCGATAATAAGCTGACCGGAGCGACCTTTGAGGTCTATAAGGACAGTAACGCAACCGGCAAGCTGGACGACGGCGACGAGCTGCTCGGCACACTGACCGAAAATGAAAAGGGCGAATACAGTATGAGCGGCTTGTTCTACGGTCGCTACTTCGTCAAGGAAACCAAGGCCCCGGAGGGCTTCGTCCTCGATACCGGCGTGTATGAGTTGATGATTGACACCAACGGCAAGAACTACGAGGTGGAAAACAAGGCAGGTGTCGGCTTCATCAATGAAGCTATGCGAGGCAACCTGAAAATCGTCAAGACCTCCTCTGACGGCAAGGTTAAGGGCTTCGCTTTCCGAATTACCGGAGCAAACGGCTATGACATTATCCTTGAAACCAACGACAAGGGTGAGATCTTCATTGATGGGCTTCGCATCGGGGACTACACCATTTCTGAGGTAAGCAACTCGGCTTCTTCGATGTATGTCCTGCCTGCCGACAAGAAGGCAACGGTCAAGCTCGGCTCCACAACCATTGTGGAGATGCACAATGTTCTGCGTGATACGCCTAAGACCGGCGATACCACCAATCTGCCACTGCTCTATACCCTTGTAGGACTGTCCGCAGTGGGCATCGCTGTGTGCGGCGTTATCGGATTCAAGAAAAAGAAAAAGGAGGATCGTAACTAATGGAACCTAAAACCATCGTGGCTATCGTTCTGGTAGCCTTTATCATCGGCGGATTTATCTTCTTGCAGATTAGATCGAAAAACAAGAAGTGAGCTGATTATCCAAGGGGCGGAGCAAAAACTCCGCCCCTTTTCTACTACCCGAAGGAGGGATTCAATGAATCAACAGAATACCGTGGAAAGCCGTGTGCTCTCCATTTTGAAGGACTGTCCGAGAGCAAGGTTCGACGATATGATCCTTATTATGCACTACTACAACCGCTATGCGACTTATCTCAGAGCCGGTGAACTGCCTCTCAATGACCTTGCATTCAACTACAAAGTCTACGGACTGCCGTGCTTTGAAACCATCCGCAGGGCAAGGCAGCGTGTGCAGTCACTTTTCCCTGAATATTCCCGCAGCGCCAACCCTGACGATGACAGTATGGTTATCATCATCGGCACTCTCTGAGGTAACGGCTATGGAAAATGAAAAGAGAAAGGTCGGTGATTACACCGTCCTCTGCGCCGTGAATATCGGTTCCCGTGAAATCATTCTTGCCGAGAATGAGCAGGATAGCAATGGAGAACGCTTCCTCTGCTGCTACGGAGAGCGCAACGACATATTTGAAAAGTTTACCGAGTGTGCTGTTGGTGACGATTATATTGATGCAGCGCTGTTCTTTGCAGAGCGCATCAAGCAAGACGCCGAGAGGTTTCGGGCAGAGGTTGAAAATCTGGATATTCCCGTGACGGTAATCACCCAAGCGGACTGCATCCCCGACCACTACAAGAACGACATCAACGGCAAAATCATCGCCATCAACCCGGCAATCCTCAAGCCGGAGTATCAACGAGCTGACCGGCAACTCTATTATGTGACCGGTGGCTTCGGCGCTTCAGCAAATGCCCGTGGCAGCGCCGTATTTTGCAAAAATCTCTATGATGGCAAGAATACCCGTTATGAGCGTATGGATGTGCTGGGTGAAGTAAAGCCGGAGCGTATGCCTGATTGGGCAAAAGAAAAAGCGGTTGCTATCAGCCGTAAGCACAAAACCAAGGGACAAGAACGATAAGGAGGTAAACATCTATGGCAGCAAAGAAAACCGCAGCCGAACAGGGCTTGCAGCAGAAAATGAAGGTGCTGGCAAAGCTCTTTGACGCAGGCTGTAAAACCGAAAAAGACTTGAAGGCGCTGACCTTGCCGACGATTCTGAAAATCCCCGATGTGACCGTGCCGGATATGACGGTCATCACCGAGCTTCAGGAGCAGGTCGCAAAGAACCGTGTTTTCTCTTACTTGGGAGGTGGAACAGATGAGCCAAGCGACACGACCGAGTGACCGCCACATCATTTGGAGCAACCAGAGCCTTGATGTGGACGACTGGCGAGAGGACTACAAGGAGTTCCTTGAAGCCAACGAGCTGGACGATGACCCGAATGATGAGCAGGCACTCTATGAGTGGATGGAGGAAACCAATTACGACTACCTCTCCGATGAGCGAGTCAACCTGAATGTTCAGCTTTCCCAGCCGATCATTGTCATTGGCGACATCGGCAGATGGAACGGCAGAGTGATGGGCTACAAGGACATCCCCTCCGGCAATATTAAGGACTGCTTATACGCCGATACCGACTATACCGAATGGTATGTAGATAAGTACGGCGATCTTCGTGCCGATGCAACTCACCACGACGGCACGAATCACTATCTCTACCGTGTGTTCAAAGACGGCGTTTCCGAAACGCAGATGGAGAACCTGAGAGATAAAATCTATCACGGCAAAGCCACACGAGCCGATATTACCCGGCTGACCCGGCGACTTGGGGATGAGATCGCCGCCGTTTACGGCTTTGACATCCCGAAACAACGAACACCGCAAGAAAGGGGCGCAAGATAATGACAGATTTCACACTGCGACCGCTGACCGTTCCCGAACGCAAATACACCTACGCTCAAAGCTCGCAGCTTCAAGGGCAGACAGGCAATATCGGTTATCTGCGTGGGGACTTCGGCTCAAGCGGCGATCAGTTTTATACCACTTGGTTTGATACCCGACCGCAATGGAAAAGCGATGAGTTCAAGCGGGACTTGGATGATGTAATCAACGCCCTGCGCTCCGAGGAGTACGGACTGCTTCAAAGCCGTTCTCAGATGGTGCGTTATGGGCGTGAGAACAAGGAAAGCGAAATGCAGGGTGCTTATACCACTGAGTTCGGCTTCCGAGCAGATACCGAGAAATATGCGTTCGTGCTTCGCTGTAATCCAACGAGGGGCGACTATAACTTCTACTGCCTCTGCTATGTAAAGGAATGGCTGGACAAGCACATCGAAGAAGCCAACCGGGATATTCGCTTTATTGACAGCCACTATAGAGAGCTGTTCCGTATCCCGGACGGTGAGCGCATCGTCGTGACTGATCGTGACGGTAAGACGGAAAGCTATCCCTGCCGCTATATTGACAACTATCACACAGAGGTCGGACGCAATCTCTTTCACATTTGCGAGTTTGCCGAGCGTATGGAGCAAGGCGGCTGTACCTACGCTCCTATGGAGCCACCCTTGCCTCCGATGTGCTATTCCATACTCCCGTCTACCGGCGAAGTCATTCAAATCGACCGCTGGCAAAAGGGCTATACCGCCACAAGTTTTAGCGACGGGAACCGTGCGGAGAACGAAGCAATCAAAGACAAGTTCAATGAGAAGCTGGGCGTGACTAAGGCACAGGAGCAGGCGATGCTTGCCGGTTCTATGATCCGGTGGGACTCCATTGCCGCCAAACCCAAGAGCTATGACGAGAACGGCAAAGCCATCAAGCCAAAAGACTATGAACGATAAGGAGGTGTCCGCCGATGGCACGAAAATACGACTTCATTTCGGAGCTGTATAACCGAACCTGCAAA
>OJQH01001050.1_pt1 | contig 11544 bp, 12 predicted proteins | sample 1601421 | NCBI WGS metagenome assembly OJQH01 (sample SAMN03922503, study PRJEB24848) | human gut metagenome | isolation source: stool sample | host: Homo sapiens | place: Germany | collected 2011-11 | reverse complement strand
ATCTACACCTCTCTATTCGTCGGCAGCGTCAGATGTGTATAAGAGACAGGATGCGGATGCACGAGGCACTGAAATGATTGGCATACAGGAGTGCGCCTAGCATCTCGGCCAGCGCGCAGCATTTTGCGCCCAGTGCCGTGCGGCAGAGCTCCCGTTTCACGTTGGCGGAAAAGGAGATCATGCGTTTCCCTCCCGGCTCAGATCGCGGTGGAAGACCGTGACGGTATGGCCATGCTCCCGCAGCCCGGCGGCCAGAAATTCTGCGCCTACTACGGAGCGGTGACGGCCGCCCTTGCAGCCGACGCCGACGGTCATGTCGTTGCCCCAGCCGCGCTCGGCATACAGGTCCGCCTGCAGGAGCAGCATGGACAGCGCGTAGTTCAGTACGGTGCGGCTCTGCTCATTGTGCAGGATAAAATCGCGCACAGGGGCGTCCTGACTGCAAAGTTCACGCAGCTCCGGCTCCCAATAGGGATTTTTCAGGCAGCGCAGATCGAATACCTCGTCAGCCTCCGGTGCGCCGTAGCGAAAGCCGAAGGAAAATATCGTAAAGCTCATGTGTTCCTCAGTCCCAAAGGCGAATTTCCGGCTCGAGCCGGATGCCGCTGTGCTCCAGAACGCGCTGCTGCACCTGACGGAGCAGCTCCAGCACGTCTGCGGCGGTCGCGCCGCCGCGGTTGACAACAAAGCCCGCGTGTTTTTCCGAGACCTGCGCGCCGCCGACCGTCAGGCCCTTCAGCCCGGCAGACTCGATGAGCGCGGCGGCATAGCCGCCCTGCGGGCGCTTGAAGGCGCTCCCGGCCGAAGGCAGGTCCAGCGGCTGCGAGGCGGTGCGGCGCGTCATCAGCTCGCGCATCGTCTCGCGGATGATGCCGGGGTCGCCCGGCTGCAGGGCAAAGCACGCCCGGACGATCACGCCGTCCGTATGCTGGAAGACGCTCGTGCGGTAGCCGAAGCCCTGCGAGACGCCCTCCCGCCGGACGAGCGTCCCGTCCGGCAGCATCTCCTGCGACCAGCGGCACACGGCGCGTATCTCGCCGCCGTAGGCTCCGGCGTTCATATAGACGCCGCCGCCGACGGTGCCGGGGATGCCGTGGGCAAATTCCAGACCCGTCAGGCCGTTGTCGCGGGCAAAGCAGGCGAGCCGCGCCATCGTGACGCCGGACATGGCCTCGATATGCGCTGCATCCGGCATGGAAAGGCCGGTCAGCGCGCCGCTCGTCACGATGACAAGCCCGCGCACGCCGCCGTCCGGCGCCAGAATATTCGTGCCTGCGCCGAGCAGACGCACGCGGATACCCTCCTGTGCGCTCAGGCGCAGCAGGGCCTGCAGCTCTGCAAGCGACGACGGGAAGGCCATCACCTCGGCGGGGCCGCCGATGCGGAACGAAGTGTGCGCCGCAAGCGGCTCCTCACGCAGCAGGCGGAGCCTGGGCAGCGCGAGGGAAAGACGGTCAAACAGATCCATGAGATATCCTCCAGAATATCAAAAAACAACAGGGCCATCCTCCGGCGGAATTATCGCCGGGACGCGGCGGCGGGTAGATAAACAGTTCATTATAGTATACCACAGTCTGCCGTCCGCAGCAAGCCCCAGAACGCGGCGCATAAAAAATGGACCGCCGCAGGTCCTGCGGAGGTCCATATCAAAAGCATTTAGAGCAGCATCGCCCAATTCAGCGAGAACGTTCGGCGAAAAATAACCGGCGAAGGCCGAAGCTGCAATTGTGCGGTGTTGCCTTAGAAGCTCTGCCCGGCCGTCTCGTCGAAATGGCGGTTGATCTGCTCCGTGAACTCCGCCGCGGCGTTGTAGCCCATCTTTTTCTGGCGGTTGTTCATGGCGGCGACCTCCAGAATGATGGCGAGGTTGCGGCCGGGGCGGACGGGGATGGTAATGGCCGGGACCTTCACGCCCAGCAGGTCCATATACTGCTCCTCGAGGCCAAGACGGTCGAAGATCTGCTCATTGCCGACCGGAACGATGTTCACGACGAGGTCAACGGTGGATTCGTCCTTGATGGCGGCCATGCCGAACAGCTTTGCCACGTTGATGACGCCGATGCCGCGGATTTCGATATAGTTGCGGATCAGCTCCGGCGACGTGCCGCGCAGCGTGTTCCCGGCGACCTTGCGAATTTCCACGGCGTCATCTGCGATCAGGCGGTGGCCGCGCTTGAGCAGCTCGGCTGCGGCTTCGCTTTTGCCGATGCCGCTTTCGCCCATGAGCAGCAGGCCCTCGCCGTAGACCTCGACGAACACACCGTGGCGCGTGATGCGCGGGGCCAGCGCGTTCTTGAGGTAGGTGATGAGACTGGAGACGACATAGGACGTGGATTCCAGACAGCGCAGGATGGTGATATCGTGCTTTTCTGCCATCTGCATGCACTCGGGCATCGGCTCGATGTTGCGCGCGAAGACGAGGGCGGGGATGTGATAGGAGAAGAGCTGGTCGAAGGTCTCGGCGCGGCGCTCCGGGGTGAGGGAGTGGAGATAGGTCGCCTCGGCGTTACCGATGACCTGCAGGCGCAGCGGCTCAAAATGCGTAAAAAAGCCTGCCAGGGGCAGACCGGGACGCATGACTTCTTCCACCATGAGATCGATGCGATCGTAATCGCTGGATTCACGGGCGACGATGAGGTTAAATTCCTCCACGACCTGCTTCAGCCGAACGCTGTAGGAATTCATGGGCATGACTGCGATCCTCCTGCACCGGGCGTACAGGCCCGGAGATAATATCGTTATTATAACGTTTTTCGGTAGGTTTGGCAACCGTTTTTGCGCTTTTTTTCGAGCAAATTCGGGAAAATCGCCAAAAGGAAAATTTTTTTGCATTTTTTCGATTTTCCCCTTGCATTCTTGCGATTTCTTTGCTATTATGTATAGGCGTCTTTTAGCGCGATCTAGAGCGTGATTTTGCGATGATTGGAGGTGCAGCAATTGGCAAAGTGCGATTTTTGCGGCAAGGGTGTCACGTTTGGCATCAAGGTTTCTCACTCCCACAGACGTTCCAACCGTGCGTGGAAGCCGAACGTGAAGCGCGTCAAGGCTATCGTTGACGGCGCTCCCCGCCATGTTTACGTCTGTACGAGATGCCTCCGCTCCAACAAGGTTGAGCGCGCCATCTGATCTCAGCGTTATGGTACAAAAAAGACAAGCCTGCAGGCTTGTCTTTTTTTCATGCCCGCAGACCGGCACAAATCGGTCATGACCGCAGGCGATTTGCGGTATAATTCGAGCAGAGAAATAGTTGAGCAGGAGAGAAAAACGGCGCCGGAAAACAGATCGGGGATCACGGACTCCGTTAAATTTGGGAACCGCTTCCGGGCAGGAGGCGGTTCCCATGCTCTTATCGTCTGCTGCGCGCATTTGCGGCATTTGTGGTGCCTTCAGAAGCCTCCGTCATGCCGCTTTCGGACTCGGTACGGCTGTCGTCCGTTGCGGCGGACGGCTCCGTCATGATTTCCGAGGCTGCCGTCGGGATGAGGGCGGATGGCTCCGTGCCGTCCACGCGGCCGTCTGTCGTGCTCGAGACATTGCTGCGGCAGCCCGTGAGCAGCGCGGCGCATAGGGCGAGCGTCAGAAAGAGCAGAGCTTTGGTTCGTTTCATTGATCAAGATCCTCCTGATATTATGATTGTCCCGCTTAGTTTGCCCGGCTTTGCATGGCCTACGCAGGGAAATTTGTCGAAAACGTAAAATTGGGATTGATTCTTTTTGCATTGCCTTGTATAATGGGATGGTACGCCAAACTTTTTGCTTTGGCCCGTCTGCAGAGGCGGAGAAATGAAACAACATATCACCAACCGAAGGGGAAGCTGACATGAAGAAACTTTTCGTCAAGAAGGATGTTCCGTGCATGGCATGTCTGGAGTGCGTCCGCGCCTGCTCGACCGCATTTTATAAAGAGTTCCATCAGGACAAGGCCTGCCTGAAGATCGTTGAGCGCAACGGCAAGGTCCGCCCGATGACCTGCGTCCAGTGCGGCAAGTGTGCTGCGGCCTGTGAGCACGGTGCGATCACCCAGAATCCGAAGACCGGCGTGTACATGGTCAATAAGAAGCTCTGCGTTGGCTGCGGCAAGTGCGTGGAGGCTTGCCCGTTCGGCGTGATGCTGCAGGTTGCCGGCGCGCCCGCCGCCTCGAAGTGCATCGCCTGCGGCATCTGTGTCAAGGCCTGCCCGATGGAGGTCCTCGAGATCCGCGAGAGCTGATTTCGGCTATCCGGTCTTATCGGCTTATATCGAAAAACTGCCATGCCCGGAAAACGGCATGGCAGTTTTTCGTGCTTTCGCCCGGAAATATGGTTGAGAATCCGGGACCGATATGATATGATAACCAAAGAACACCGAAATATTGATATGGAGGTTATGAATCACTATGGCAGAAACCAAAAAGATCCCGGAACGTGCTGAGCTTGCACAGCAGGACAAATGGGCGATCGAAGATATTTACGCAACCGATGAGCTTTGGGAAGCCGACCTCGAAAAGGCGAGGGGCTATATTCCCAAGATCGCTGCGTTCGCGGGCCATCTGGGCGAATCCGCACAGATGCTGCTTGCCTATGCGCAGATGGAGGAGGAGATCGAGGTCCTTGCGAGCGACCTCGCGAATTACGCCATGCGCCGCGCGGATGAGGATGTGCGCGTTGCCAAGTATCAGGCGATGACCGGCCGCCTCATGAGCAGCTTTGTCGAGCTGAACGCAGCGGGCAGCTTTGCCACGCCGGAGCTCATGGCCATCCCGGACGAGACGTTTGAGGGCTTCTTCACCGCCTGCCCGGAGCTGGAGCGCTATCGCCGCTATCTTCTGGATATCCGCCGCCGCCGTGCCCATGTGCTCAGCCCGGCCGAGGAAAAGCTGCTGGCCGCCGCGGGCGAAATGGCCCAGGCTCCGGACAATATCTATGGTCTCCTGACGGATGCCGATATGAAGTTCCCGGACTGCACGGATGGCGAGGGCAACAAGCATCCGCTGTCCCACGGCACCTATATCTCCTACATGGAGTCCGGCGACCGCGCGCTGCGCAAGAGCGCCTTTGAGAATCTCTATCACACCTACGGCAGCTTCGGCAACACCATCGCCGCCGTGCTGGCCTCTCAGGTCAAACAGCTGCAGTTCTTCGCGCAGGCCCGCAAGTACGGCTCTGCCATGGAGGCTTCTCTCGATGTCACAAACGTTCCGACGAGCGTCTACACGAACCTCATCGAGGCCGTTCACAAGAATCTGGACAAGATGTACCGCTATGTCGATCTGCGCAAAAAGCTCCTCGGCGTGGACGAGCTGCATATGTACGACCTGTACTGCCCGCTCATTGAGGGCGTGAGCGGCCGCACACCCATCGAAGAGGCCAAGAAGACCGTTTACGACGCGCTGGCTCCGCTCGGCGAGGACTACCGCAAGGTGCTGCAGCAGGGCTTCGATAACCGTTGGATCGACGTCTATGAAAACGCGGGCAAGCGCTCCGGCGCATATTCCGCAGGCGCGCGCGTCCATCCGTATGTTCTGCTGAACTACACCGGCACGCTCGACAGCCAGTTCACGCTGGCTCATGAAATGGGCCATGCCATGCATTCCTATCTCTCCAACCACAACCAGAACCCGCTCGACGCCGATTATGTGATCTTCGTGGCGGAGGTCGCCTCCACCTGCAACGAGGCCCTGCTCATGGAATACCTCCTCGGCAAGACGACGGACAAGAAGGAACGCGCCTACCTCATCAACCACTTCCTTGAGCAGTTCCGCACGACGCTGTACCGCCAGACCATGTTCGCCGAGTTCGAGCTGAATGTCGGCCGTATGGCGCAGGAGGGCACGAGCCTCACGCCCGAGGTGCTCAATGCCGAGTATCGCCGCCTGAATCGCCTGTACTTCGGCGAGAACATCGTGCTCGACCACGAGATCGACACCGAGTGGATGCGCATCCCGCATTTCTACTACAACTACTACGTCTTCCAGTATGCCACCGGCTATGCTGCAGCCATCGCGCTGTCCCGCCGCATCCTGCGTGAGGGCGCGCCTGCTGTGAAGGACTACATCGGCTTCCTGTCCGGCGGCTGCAGCAAGAGCCCGATCGACCTGCTGAAGGGCGCAGGCGTGGACATGAGCACCACGAAGCCGGTCGAAGAGGCCCTGAGCCTGTTCGGCGAGCTCATCGGTGAGATGGAAGAGCTGATGAAAGACTGATGGAGATCTTCCTTCCTACGCTTCACACGTTTGAGAACAACAATATCTTTACCGGCAGCTGCGGCCTGCTCCGCTTCCACATCGCCCCGACGGTCGTGATGGCCACGCCGAAGGAGGTCGATCTGGCTGCCAGCTCCATCCACGCCGAGCTGTGGCACGGCGAGCTGTGCTATGAGCTCAGCGAAATGGAACAGGAGCGGACCTTCCCCATGTCGGACGAGGGCCGCGCCGCCATGCAGCAGTGGCTGGAGGAGAATATCGAGCCAATCGAGCCAAAGACTGTGGAATAAAGGCAGCACCGCATGATTCAGCGAGAGCATTCGGCGAGAGATTTTTTGTCGAGACAAGGTTTGAAAAGTGCAGGAATACTTTGTGTATTTCAAACTTTTCGGACCGATGGATCGGCGAAAAATGTCCGGCGAAGGCTGAAGGCGAATTATGCGGTGTTGCCTAAAAAAACTCGGGGCTGCTGCACTGCGCAGCGGCCCCATTTTTCCGGAGAGGATCCTATGAAAACTGCAATTGTGACCGGAGGGACCTCCGGCTTGGGCCTTGCCGCGGCGCAGACGTTGGCGGAAAAGGGCCTTCGGGTGTATGCCCTGTCGCGGCACGGCGCGCCGGTGCCCGGTGTGACGTCGCTGGCCTGCGATATCACGGACGCGGACGCTGTGGAGCGCACGGTCGCCGCCATCGAGGCGGAGGCCGAACGGATCGACCTTGTGGTGAACAATGCGGGCTTCGGCATCTCCGGCGCTGTGGAGTGCACCGCACCGGAGAAGGCACGCCGCCTGTTTGATGTTGATTTCTTCGGCGTCGTCAATGTGAACCATGCCGTTCTGCCGCGCATGCGCCGCGCGGGCGGCGGGCGGATCGTCCATGTCAGCAGCGTCGCCGCGCCCGTCGCCATCCCGTTTCAGGCGTATTATTCTGCGGCAAAGGCGGCGATCAATGCCTACAGCAGTGCGCTGCGCTGCGAGGTCGCGCCGTTCGGCATCGACGTCTGCGCCGTGATGCCCGGCGATCTGAAGACCGGCTTCACGGCGGCGCGCGAGAAAAATGTCCGGGGTGACGCCGAGTACGGTGGGCGCATCAGCCGCTCCGTCTCCCGCATGGAGCATGACGAGCAGACCGGCATGCCGCCGGAGAAGGCCGCGGCCTTCCTGTGCCGCGTGGCGCTCCGCCGCAGGACGAAGCCTCTGTATGCCATTGGGCCGCAGTACAGCGCGGCGGTCCTGCTGAGCAGGCTCCTGCCGTGCAGGCTCGTCTCGTGGATCGTATCCCGGCTCTATGCCGCGTAAGGAGGGGATGACCATGCCGGTTGCAACGTATTATCTGCATGATCCCGCCGCGCCGAGGCCGAACAGCCCGACGCGCATGGGAACGAACGTCCTGCTCGAATGCCGCGGGCGGCTCCTGCTGGAGCAGCGCTGGGACTGCGGCGCATGGGGCCTGCCCGGCGGGCGGCTGCGCCGCGGGGAGAGCGAGGCGTACGGCATTGCGCGGGAGCTGTTCGAGGAGACGGGCCTGCGCCTGCCGGAGGCGGCCTTTACGCGGGTGCGTGTCGTGGACGATGCCGACCGCATCGCCAGCTATCAGGACGGGACGGTCTGGCGCATGGTCATCGTCCTGTTCCGCGCGCAGCTTCCGCAGGAGCCGGAGCTGCACTGCAGCCGGGAGTCCTGCACGCTGCGCTTTTTTACGCCGGAGGAGCTGCGCACGGCGGACCTTGTGCCGACGCACCGTGACCTGATCGAGGCCTGGCGGCCTGCGCCGCTCGAGGTCGCCGCAGCCATGCTGACGCGCGGGCAGACCGTCCTGCTCTGTCGCCGCCCGGAGGGCAAGGCGCGCGCCCTGCAGTGGGAATTCCCCGGCGGCAAGCTCGAGCCCGGCGAGACGGGTGAGCAGGCGCTGGCGCGCGAATGCCGCGAGGAGCTCGGCGCGGAGGTCCATGTCGGCCCGCGCGTGGACGAGCTGGTGTTCGACTATCCGGATCTCTCGGTCCATCTGACGCTCTATCAGGCCGAGCCGCTCACAGAGCCGCGCGCACTGGAGCACAGCGCGCTGGAATGGGCTGCGCCGTCCGAGCTGGCGCAATATGACCTCTGTCCGGCGGACCGGCGCTTCGTCCCGGCCGTGCAGCAGTGGTTCCGGGAACAGAAATGAAAAAAATGCCCCCGCGCGGCAAGCTGCGCAGAGGCCTCAGACCGGGGAGTAAATTACCGCACCGGAGCAGTCAAAGTGCTGCCTCATGCTGCATACGGGTAAACAGCGCTGCGCCGCAGGCGGCCTCCTCCGGGACGGCAGCCAGCGTGAGCGGCAGACCGAAGCTCCTCTCGACGGCACGCTGCAGGGCGGGATTGCGCCGCAGGCCGTTGCCGGAGCCAAGCAGCCGCCCGGCGGGCGCACATCCGGCTTTGAGCGCAGCGCGGTAACAGGCGGAAAGCTCGTCCGCCATGCCGCGCAGCAGAGCGTGCAGCAGGGGAACGGGGGCAAAATTCTCCTCATCCAGTCCGCTGAGCACGGCGCGCTCCGCCGGGTCCTGCCGCGTTCCGGCAAACGTCGTGCGGAACTGCGGCACATCGTCCGGCATGGGAGCCTCCAGCGCGCGGAGCATGGCGGGGTAGGCGGACGGGCAGGGGGTTCCCGTGACCAGCTCGGCTGTCTGGCGGAAAAAACGCTCCAGCAGGGCGAAGCTCCGCCCGCCGCACAGCGGCGCGCCCGTCAGCAGCCAGCCGCCGGGGAAGGGGCGCGTTTCCAGCCCCGGCACGGTGAGGCGTTCTTTCGTGAAGAACGAAAACTGGCTGCCCGTGCCGATGTTGACGAGCGGCGCATCGAGCCGTCCATGCCCTGCTCCGAGAAAGCTTGCCTGATTGTCGCCGAGCGCGGCAAAGACGCGCAGCCGCCCGCCGCCCAGTTCTGCCTCCTCCGAGACTTCCGGCAGGAGCTGTTCCGGCAGTCCCGCCCGGCGGACGGCCTTGCGGTCAAAGTCCGTTCCGTCGAACAGACCGAGGCTGGCGGCCATGGAGGGCGTGAGGCGCGGGGCCGTCCGGCCGGACAGCCGCATGGCGAGGTAATCTGCGATCGTGCAGACGGCGGCGGCTCCGTCCGGGATGCATCCGGCTGCCTGATGGCAGGCAAGCGTGACAAGACCATAGCCGGAGGCGAGGGGATAGCCGGTCCGCTCCGTCAGGCGGGCCGCCGTGCTTTTCCCGTCCGGCCCCGGCTGCGCGCCCGTCTCGTCCTGCCAGGTGTAGAGCGGCGAGAGCAGCTGCCCCGCCGCGTCCACATAGACGATGCCGTGCATCTGGCCGGTCAGGCCGACGCAGCCGATGTCCGGAAATTCCTGCAGCAGCCCGTCCAGCAGGGACAGGGCTGCGTGCTCGATGCCGCGGGCATCCTGCTTGCGCTCCCACGGCTGCCCGGCGACGGCAGTGCCGCCCGGTACGGTGCGCGTGCACAGGAGCCTGCCGTCCGCGTCCAGCACGGCGGCGGAGATCGTCGTCGTCCCGAGATCAAGGCCCAGATGATCCATATCGATCCTTCTTCCGTATTTCAATGGGAATAGTATAGCAGAAGGTCCGGGAGCTGTAAAGCTCAGGCCTCTGCTGACCGGCAAAAACGCTTGACGGCACGGCGGATTTCGGCTATAATCTCTTCATCATATCCAATTCTCAGGAGGAGGACGATCCCAATGGCCTTTTACTATTCCGAACCGAGCCACACCTTCAGCGAGTATCTGCTGATCCCCGGCTACACGGCGGAGGACTGTGTCCCTGCCAATGTTTCGCTCCGCACGCCGCTGACGCGCTTCCGCAAGGGCGAGGAGCCTGCCATTTCTCTGAATATCCCCATGGTGTCTGCGATCATGCAGTCCGTTTCCGATGATAAGCTGGCCATCGCGCTGGCGAAGGAAGGCGGGCTGTCTTTTATTTATGGCGCGCAGTCCATTGAATCCGAGGCGGCGATGGTCGCCCGCGTCAAGAACCACAAGGCTGGCTTTGTCGTCTCTGCGTCCAACCTGACGCCGGACAGCACGCTGGCGGACGTTCTGGCGCTCAAGGCGAAGAACGGCTATTCGACTGTCGCCATCACGGACGACGGCACGGCGAACGGCCGCCTGCTCGGCATCGTTTCGAGCCGCGATTACCGCGTCTCCCGCATGGACGGCAGCCAGAAGGTCAGCACGTTCATGACGCCGCTGGAAAAGCTCGTCACCGCGCCAGCGCAGACGACGCTGAAGGAAGCAAACGACATCATCTGGGAGCATAAGCTCAACTCCCTGCCTATCGTGGATGCCGACGGCCGCCTGCTGTACTTCGTGTTCCGCAAGGACTACGCTTCCCATAAGGAGAACCCGCTTGAGCTGCTTGACGATCAGAAGCGCTATCTCGTCGGCGCGGGCGTCAACACGCGCGACTATCAGGAGCGCATCCCGGCTCTGCTGGCCGCGGGCGCGGACGTGCTGTGCATCGACTCCTCCGAGGGCTACTCCTGCTGGCAGGAGAAGACCATCGCCTGGGTGCGCGAGCAGTACGGCGATTCCGTCAAGATCGGCGCGGGCAACGTCGTCGACCGCGACGGCTTCCTGTTCCTTGCCAAGGCGGGCGCGGACTTCGTCAAGGTCGGTATCGGCGGCGGCTCCATCTGCATTACCCGCGAGACAAAGGGAATCGGCCGCGGTCAGGCTACGGCTCTCATCGAGGTCTGCGCCGCCCGCGATGAATATTACCGCGCCACCGGCGTCTATGTGCCGGTTTGCTCGGACGGCGGCATCGTCTATGACTACCACATGACGCTCGCACTGGCCATGGGCGCGGACTTCCTCATGCTCGGCCGCTATTTTGCCCGCTTTGACGAGAGCCCGACGGCCAAGGTCATGGTCAACGGCGTCTATATGAAGGAATACTGGGGCGAGGGCTCGAACCGCGCGCGCAACTGGCAGCGCTATGACCTCGGCGGCGCGGGCAAGCTGAGCTTCGAGGAGGGCGTCGATTCGTTCGTGACCTACGCAGGCTCCCTGCACGACAATGTAGAGATCAGTCTCTACAAGGTCAAGAGCACCATGTGCAACTGCGGTGTCAAGACCATCGCTGACCTGCAGAAGAATGCCCGTCTGACGCTCGTCTCGGCCACGTCCATCGTGGAAGGCGGCTACCATGACGTCGTCCTCCGCTCCGGCTCGCAGATCAAATAATTGGTAAAATACCTGAAGAAGCTGCTGTTTCTTCAGGTGTTTTGCATATAAAAATCTCCCGGCGGGATTTCCCGCCGGAAGCACAGCTTGTCAAAAAGTCCCTTCGGGCTTTTTCGCCAAGCTGCTTTCAGAATTGCAAAATCAAATTTTGCAGCATGATTTTGCAATT
>OJQH01001047.1_pt1 | contig 11560 bp, 10 predicted proteins | sample 1601421 | NCBI WGS metagenome assembly OJQH01 (sample SAMN03922503, study PRJEB24848) | human gut metagenome | isolation source: stool sample | host: Homo sapiens | place: Germany | collected 2011-11 | reverse complement strand
ATACAGGCAGTGATTTCTCCGTTTTTAACACCTTCAACAAGTCTGTTCCATGAAGGTCTGTCAAAAGTCGCTCCACTCCAACCATCATCGGTAAAATGAACAAGATTCGTAAAACCATGTTTCATAGCATAATCTTCAAGCATTTGCTTTTGATGAACTATACTGTTACTCTCTCCAGCATTATCATCATCACGAGACAGTCTTTCATACAAAGCAGTAATGCCATTGCTTCTATCTTTTTTTCTTCTCATGCTGAACTCCTTTCTTCAATTCCTATCCACTCCTTACGCTCACAAAATATCACATCGGTGTGATGTGCCGGAGGCGTAGTCTTTCCCTCCCGGATTGCTGCCTTGGGGAACGGAAACTCGAAACCTTCGGTCATCTCTTCCGGAATCGTCAGGGGATTGTCCTCATCCTTTTCATCGGAACCTGCGCCGATGCTGCCGCGGAAGGCGTACCAGATGCGCTTCCAGCCCATCTGCACAACGCGCTTGCCTTTTGCGGTGAAGTCATGCCCGGCGCACTCGATATGCAGGATGGTTTCCTCATATACGCAGGGATCATCCAGCGCACAGAGCAGTCTTGCACAGACCAGAAAAAGAAGATCATGTTCGCCAGTAGTCAGCGCCTTAACGGCTGCTTCCTGACCGGGCATCGTGGCCGTCGGGATCAGCGCATGGTGATCCGTCACCTTGGCATCATTGATTACCGTTTCAACGTGGATTGCAGGTTCAAGGCCATCTGCAAAAGGGAGAGCTCCGCAAACCCTGGAGGCCAGCTCAGGCAGCCCGGCTTCCATGTCGTGTGTCAGATACCGGCTGTCGGTTCGCGGATAGGTCAGCAGCTTCTTTTCGTACAGTCCCTGAGCATAGTCAAGCGTCTGTTGTGCCGTGAAGCCGTAGAGCTTGTTTGCGTCCCGCTGCAGGCTGGTCAGGTCATAGAGTGCAGGCGGATTCTCCTTCCGCTGCGTATGTTCCACCGTCCTCACGACCGCAGGGCTGTGATTGCAGACATCCATCAGCCGACGGGCTTCGTTGAGGTCGTCAAAGCGTTCCGATACTGCACAGATTTCACGCCCTGTATCAAGAGCAACCTTGTAATAGGTCTCCGGCCTGAACTCCGCAATGGCTTTCTCTCGCTGCGAAAGCATGGCCAGCGTCGGAGACATGACGCGCCCGATGTGCAGCGTCGGGCCGTAGAGCAGGGAGTACAGGCGCGTGGCGTTCATGCCGATGAGCCAATCCGCCTGGGCGCGGCAAAGCGCCGCCTGATACAGATTGTCGTAAGCGGACATGGGCTTCATGGCGCGGAAGCCCTCACGGATGGCGCTTTCCTCCATCGAGGAGATCCACAGACGGCGTACAGACTTCCGGCACTGCGCCGTCTGATAGACCAGCCGGAAGATCAGTTCGCCCTCACGTCCGGCATCCGTTGCGCAGATGATGCCGGTCACGCGGGGATCGTTCATTAACGCCTTGAGGATGTCAAACTGCTTTTGGGTCTCGTCGGTGACGGTGTACTGCCATTTCTCGGGGATGATCGGCAGATCTGTGTAGCGCCAGCGGGCGTACCGGGCATCGTAGACCTCGGGCAGCGCCAGCTCGACGAGATGCCCGACGCACCAGCTGACCAGAAATCCCTTGCCCTGCAGGTAGCCGTTCTGACGTTCGGTGGCTCCCACAACCTCCGCAATCGCCCTTGCGACGCTCGGTTTTTCTGTAATAATCAGTTCCATATTGTTTTTTCCTCCATGAATGCGTTACCCCGGAGCAGGTGCTCCGGGGCTGTGTTACTTCTGTTCGGTGCTCTCGTCCTCGTCATCGTCGTCGAGATCAAGCTCGCTGTCTGCATGGCGCGCAGCCGGCTGATTCCTGCCCTTCAGGAAAATGACCGCTCCAACGACGCCGATGCCCACAATGGCAAAAAGCGCGAGCAGCGCCGTGGTCTTGTCGGTCGTGGACTGCGCGGGAGGTTGCGTCGGCTGCGGCGTGATGATGGGTCCAGCAGTTGGTTCAGGGGTCACATAGATGATCTCCGGTGTGGGCGTGGGCACGGCTTCCTTCTCCTCGTCGGACATCAGCGCCAAAAGGTCGCGCTCATCGACGAGGTTCAGGAAATATGTCTCGTACATCTCCGCCTCTTCGTCAACCGGCTTGTCGTAGTCGATGACGAGATAGAAGGTGTTGCCGTTCTTCGTTTGCAGCGTAATGAACTGTTTGTTGGTCGCCGCAGAGTACAGCACATCCAGCGTATGGCTGTTGCCGTCCGCCTGATAGGGCATACCGGGACCGATGGTGATGTACTCGGTCTTGATGATCGTCTCCGGCGTGGGCGCGGCGGTCGGTTCCGGCGTGGGATCAGGCTCGTCCTGCACATAGATGAGCGAGCTGCCTAGGCCGTTGTAACGGTTGGACGCAGGCGTCGGCGTAGCTGTGGGTGCAGCAGTCGGGGCGCTTGTCGCGTCATCAGCCGGCTTCTTGGTCGGCTTCGGCGTGGCTGTCGGCACGGGCGTAGGATCAGCGGGCTTTTGGTAATGCGGATTGGTCAGCGTGACCGGCTCGGAGAAGTTGCCCGCGTAGTCAAAGGCGCGGAATGCCAGCTTCTCAAACAGGTTCATGTTCGCATCCAGCTCCACATTCAGTGTGCCGTTGACCAGCGTGGTGAACAGCATACTGTTGACCTGCACACCGGCGACGCCGGACAGATCATCCTTGGCATCGACCTGAAGGGTCGTGCCGTTGATGGACGCGGTCAGCACCGGCGCTGTCAGGTCGATGCACTTCACGTCCGCGCTTTCCTCGAACGCATGACCATGCGGATCGGTCACGCGCAGGGTGAAGGTACCGTTTTCGTGGAACGTCAGCTCTGCACGGCCATCTGCAAACAGGTTTTCACAGTCCACCCAGTTGCCGTCGTTCATCCGGTACTCGATTTTCTGCCAGCCCAGCCTGTCCTTGTCCGTGATGGACACCTTCATGACGGCTCCGTTGCCGCTCGTCCAGCCGCCCGGCGCAGTCAGGATGATTCTGTACGGCGAAACACTTTCCATGGGCACCTCTGCGGGCGTGGCCTCCCCCTCTGCGATAGCCCAGACAGGAAAAAGGGCTGTCAGCAGCAGAAATATCGCCATACCCAGCGGCAAAACACGCTTACGCATCGTCATCATCATCCATCACCTCCTCATCAGGCAGCGGCACAGGGGTATCTGACTTGGCAGACGCAGAGGTTACATCCTTGGGCAGCTCCGGCACCAGCCTGTCCCCAAACATGGACTTCATAATCTCCGCAAGCTGCTCCGGGGTCACGTTGTACAGCTCCGCCGTTGCATGGATGGCTGTGCGATCCGCCTGCTTGACAAGCCCACGCAGGTCTTCCACTTCTTCCTGAAGCTCAAGAAGCTCTTGCTCTCTTCTGTCAAGCAGCGCATGGAGCTTCTGGCGGTCGGCGGGATAGCGTTTCTTTTTCTTTTCGGTCATGGTTCCTCCTTAAAGTGGCAGGCGGCCAAAGCCATACAGTCGCTTGGACCATTTCTCGCTTTTCAGATCGGCAAAGCCGACCGGGTCACCTGCGTGAATCATCATGTCGTTGCCCACATAGATGCCTACATGGGTGATGCCCTTGACATCCGCACCCATCGTTTTCTCGAAAAAGACGAGATCGCCGGGACGAGCGTTCGCCTTGCTGACATCACTGCACAGAGAGTAGAGCCCATTGGCACCTGTCCGCCCTACATCGCATACGCCGGAGTTGTTAAAGACCCAGCAGACGAAGCCTGAGCAGTCAAAGCCGGTATCGGGATTGCTGGCACCGTACACATAGGGATAGCCGATGTACTTCTCGGCCTCGACCATCAGGGCAAGGAAATCGGGATCAGCCCGAAGAAGCTGCTCCGGGATGGTGTAGTTGACCAGCTTGTACTTCGACTGCACGCCATGGATTTTCACGTTCGTTTTGCCAACCGATGAAATCACGGGGATGTCATCGTCCTCAATCTCCATGAAGTACTGTGGATCTTCCAGAATCACGGTCTCGCCATTCCAGTTGTCCATGTCAAAAGTGCTGGTATCTTCCGCCACAGCATCCCGAGCAGAGAAAAACAGGGAAAGCAGGAACAGCGCCGCGATGGCGGCGATCACCTGACGGGTGAAAGTCACAAAACGGTTTTCGTTGTTTCGATTCATCATCAATGGAATGCTCCTTTCAAATCTGCGCATGGAAAAGGAGCCCTGCCAAATGCAAGGCTCCTTTCAGCCGATGGTCAGTTGGGTACTCGTCCAAACGAGTGGAAATGCGTCTGCCAATAGGCATCGCTGAGATCGGCATAGCCGATGGGATTGCCGCAGTGCAGCATCATCCCGTTGCCCACATAGATGCCGCAATGCGTGATTCCGGCGACATCTTCGCCCATCGTGCCCTCAAAGAACACGACGTCTCCGGGCTGCACCTGGTCATCCGGCACGGTGCGGCACAGGCTGCGCAGCCCCTTAGCGCCCAGCCTGCCGGTGTTGCAGACGCCGCTGGTTGTGAACACATACGAGACAAAGCCGGAGCAGTCGAAGCTGGTTTCCGGGCTTGCACCGCCCCAGACATACGGATAGCCGATGTACTTGGTTGCTTCCTCCATCAGCGCAGCGAATGAAGGATCGGCATCCAGGGTTTCCTGCGGGATGTCATAGAGCGTAGGGTCACGGAGCGGCACCGCATACGGATTGCCGGAGAAGATGCCCTCCATATTGCCATGCGAAGCCATGTACAGCGCGTACATGCCCATGGCGTGATGGCTCATGCTGACAACCGGCAGATGGGATAGGTTCTTGTTCTCCAGCTTCACGTTGCAGATGTTGTGCGCATAGGGCACCTGCACGTCACAAGTGTAGGTTTCGGTGTACTGCCGCCCAGTGACTGGGTCAGTCACGATGCGTGTGCCGGTTCTCGCTTCCGTCCGATATCGGGTTTCTGTTGAAACAGTCTGCGTGACAATGTATTGAAGATCAAAGTATTTCTCGATCACCGGATAGGCGGTGTCCAGCGTCCACTCCTGTCCGTCGAAACAGGCGGAGATGATGGCGATGAGCACATAGGGATCGTGCCAGATTTCATCGGCATCCACATTGTATTCGTCGTAGCCTGGGTGGTACTGCTCGTAGCGGTCCATTTCGTCCTGCAATTCACGCTCCTTGGCGGTATAGGCGCGCTCCGCGGCGCGTACATCGTCCTCCGTCGCCGGATAGGTGCCGATGATGAGTGATTCCAGCACCGATTGAGCCAACGGCGTACAGGATTGCAGGCTGCCCATGAGGATCAGCAGCATCGCGCACAGCAGGATGATCAGCCTGGAGGAAGGATGGCTTTGGAAAACCTCTGCCACCCGTTCCGCGATGTCACCCGCTCCGCGAACGGTCTTGCTCGTAGCGACAGCACTTTTTTCCGCATCGTCCACGGCATTTCCGGTAGCCTTCATCGCGGCATATTCCTTGCGGATGGCGCGTTTTTGCTGCCAGCGGGACAGCGGATTGCTGGTGAATTGCGGATTCTCCACGCGATGTTTGGCTTCCAGATACCGTATGTTAGCTTCATCCAGCGCACGTTCAGCATTTTGCGCCTGTCTATAGGGACGCAGCTTGTGTGCATGATAAGCATGTTCGCCCCTCTGCAAGGCGGAGGTACTGAGCCTGTCGCCTTGCAGCACCGCGCTTACCGCGGCGTTGTCATCTTCATTGGCCTCTGCAAGCTGCTGATGCAGCTGATCGTGTACCGATTCCATCGGACGCTGAACAGGATGCCGGAGACGGGAGGGCGGTTTTGCTTCGGTTTCCTCAAACCGGAGATGGATTTTCTTTTTCCTGGCATGGGGCGAAGAAGCATCACCCGCCTCCACTCCTGCCTGTGGAGCAGGGGACGTGGGCGCAGGCACTTTCCCGGAGGGCTTTGGAGAGTGCCCTTCCTTTGCTGCCTGCTTCTTCTGCTGAGAAGGCTCAGGGGATGGTGATGCCGGTTCATGCAGTTCAGCCGCATCCGCTTCAATCTGCTGCATGGCATCCTGCTCGGTTTGAATCTCCTCGGCGGTCAGCTTCAGGCGGCGCGTTTGCAGCTTCTTCTTGGCTGCATCGTATCGGTCCGCAGCTTGTTCTGCCTTTTCCGCCTTTTGTGCCAGCTCCGGGTTTTCCAGCTCCTCCTTCGAGAAGCACAGCCGGGGAGAGCCGCGGTTACGGGTTTCAGTCAATCAACAGCACCTCCTTGGGGTGTCATTATGACGCACAAGCCCATGCGGGCTTTGTTTGTGGACTGTTCCATGTCGTGTTCCTTCAAAAGGGTACAGAAAAACCGGCATGGATCGTACATGCCGGTTTGAGGGGATAGATGCGCTATATGCTCTGCAAAGCGCTGTGTGAATTGCCATTACTCCATAGGGTTTTCTTCTTCGTCCTCCATTGGGAAAAGGTACCCCATCAGTTTCCATACAAGCTCTTCTGCCCGATCCGGCAAAGAGTCATAGGACACGACCTGCTGAGAAACGCCGTTGCGATAGGTGATGTCGAGCTGCCAACAGACCGGTGTATCGCCGATCTCCGATTCATCCTCTGCATCATCCCACTCGTCATCATCATTCCAATCATCTTTGCCTAAAGCGTAGTCCTCCTGCCAGCAAAAAATCTCCAGATGCTGAACTATCCATTTGAGCAGCTTCGTCATCTTATCCGACGGGATATGAACAGCGTGTTCCTGCCCATCCTCCGTCATGCTGATACTGGAGTCCTTCCTGCTGACACGAAAAATGGCGTTCAGAAAGATTTCATCGCCGTACTCATCATAGACATCGTCGTTCACCATGAGCGACAGGTGATCTACATGGTACTGCTTTTTCTGCCGATTGCGTTCTTCAAACGGAAAACGGCACTCGTAGGCTTGTTGAGCCGCCTCTTTGATGGCCGGGCGATCGTCATGGCAACGCTTTTTCAGCCATGCGCATTGCTCCTTGGACAGATATCATGGCAAATTCAGGATACGCGTCAGCGTCATTGCCTGATTGCGTTCCTCAAGGGGCATAGCAGCGCAGCTTTTGCAGATGTGAGCCGCATGGCCTTTGCCTGAGAATTTCTCATTGGCCTTGTGCTCGCCGCAGATTTTACAGTAGTGACCGGTCTTCTTCATTGATTTAGCCCTCATGGCCAATGATCGCCTTGAAGCGATATTTCCCATAGTCTGCGCCATTGAGACGCTCAAGCAAGTCTGCTTTGCGCATCTTGGTCAGCAACGCACTGGCAGGAGAGCCGGTCAGTCCTGTAGCCTGCATAACATCGCTACGATTAAAAGCCGTTTCTGTGCCATACCGCTCATACAGTAAGTAAATTTTTTCGAGCGTAGGCTGCTTGTAGGGCAGCACCCGAATCCATTGAGGAACGGCACCTTTCTGACTTCCCGTTTTCCTGTTTTCCTGTTTTCCTGTTTTCCCGACTTCAACGCCGTAATTCAGATTGAAAAGTGTCACGATAAAATTCGTGCGATCCGAGTAAAACTGCGGCTCCAACGCCTCGCGGAAATTGACCGCCCGGTGGTAATCTGTCTTGATCTTCTTAAAGCCGCTGCCCCGGCGCTCCATGTAGTTCATCCTGCTGAACACGTCTGCGATTACAGGATTGCGGCGCTTGGAGGGAACCGTATCGGTATTCAGGTCCTGCACCAGCGAGCCATCCATCATGCCGCCGGGAGAGTAAATCTCCATCCGATCATCAAAGATGTCAATATGCACCTCGCTGCCGGTGATCATGTAATCTCTGTGAATGAGAGCGTTGACCAGGCACTCGAGCACCGCGCGTTCCGGATAGTCGGGCATTTCTGCGCGCCCGGTATCCGTCTTTTTCCAGCGCTTCTTTGTGTTGTTGCGTACAAATTCCTCTCCGCCCTGCAGCAGAGCAATCAAACTGCCGCTGAACTCTTTGTCGTCCAGCGCTTCCATCACGCCGGACGCCTTGTCCAGCCCGTTCCAGCGGGTGCAGAACAGCCGGGAGAACCGCATGGGCGATTCGTCGGCCAGCAGCGCACCCGCATGGGTCAGGAAGCCCTTTTCATCCACCAGCCCGAACGAAACAAAATCCTGTGCGTCCAATTCAAGTCCAGTGCGCTGGCGGTAAACAGAGCGGAGCTTGGTAAAGGCAAAGTTCTCAAACTGATACAGCGTGGGGAGGCTGTCATAGGTGCTGTTGCTTCCACGAAGAACGAGCCGTTTCAGATCGGTGGCTGTGGCCTGTACGCTCTCATTGCCCACACGGATATAGGCGATGCGTCCGCCATCTCCAATATAGTAGTACGGCGTTTCAGCCCCTGGGGCGACGTGAAGCAGAATGAAGTCCTTTCCTTCCTCCTGCCTGATCTGCAGCTCAATCGACGGAATGGGATCCATCTTGCTTTTGACAGCCTCGCTGATCTTCTCGCTGGCTGTTTTCACATCAGGAAGCCCTTTCAAAGCGTCATCATCCGCAACACCGAACAGGAGAACACCACCGTTGCCATTGGCAAAGGCGCTGACGCTCTTCAGCCAGCTTTTGGGTCTGCGCTCTTCCAGCGTTTCCTTTTTATCGTATTCCGTTGCTTCGCCAATATAGGCTCTGATCTTCACCACATACACCTCTTGCACTGTTTTCATCAGCCATAATGAAAAGCTCATTTCCTTTATATTATAAGCGGGAAAGCCATGAATATCAAGCGCCGTGAAGGCGGTCTATCGCAGCGCGCCATAAGCGGCGCATTGCAGGCTCACGGAAGGGCGCTGTTCGCCGGAGTTGCCGCATGACCCGCGAGATCAGACAAGCGGGTCGTCATGATGCGGTACAGCCTGGTATTCTTCGGGAACCGATCCTGGAACGGCAGGATGACATTGCCATAGAACAACAGGCCCTCGCCTTCGCCGCTCTGGGTGACGTAGGACAGCTGATGCGGAGAAATGCCCAGCTTCTTCGCCAGAATCTCACGGTCACCCGCTGCCTGGTTGAGCATATAGATGTAGTCGGAGTTCTCGAAAATGTTCTCGATCTCCTGACTGGCAAGCAGGTCTTTGACGTTCTGCGTGATGCCCGTTGGAATGCCGCCCCACTTGCGGAACCTCTTCCAGATTTCCACGGAGTATGCCGCCGTCTGCTCCTCCTTGAGCAGCAAGTGGAACTCGTCCATGTAGTACCGGGTGGATTTGCCCTCGGCGCGGTTGGCGGTGACGCGGCCCCACACCTGATCCTGCACGATGAGCATCCCCAGCTTCTTGAGCTGCTTGCCCAGCTCCTTGATGTCGTAGCAGACCAGCCGATTGTTCACGTCCACGTTGGTGCGATGGTTGAACACGTTCAGGGAACCCGTCACATAAATTTCCAGCGCTGTCGCCAGCGTCTGCGCTTCCTTTTCTTCCTGCTCTCTCAGGGCGTTGTACAGATCCTCCAGAATAGGGATATTTTCCGGCCTTGGGTCGTTCAGGTAGGGCTGGTAGATGATGTGAACCGCGCGGTCGATGATGGTCTTTTCGATAGGCTGCAGGCCATCGCGCCCGCCGACGATCAGCTCGCACAGCGACAGGATAAAGTCGGACTTGAGTGCCAGCGGATTGTCATCATCGCTGTAATTGAGGTTGATGTCCATCGGGTTGATGTAGCTGTTGCTGGTGGGCGAAATGCGGATCACCTGTCCGCGGAACGTGTTGACCAGCGGGAAATACTCACCCTCGGGATCGCAGATGATGATGTCATCATCTGTCAGCAGAATGACGTTGCAGATCTCACGCTTTGCCGCGAACGATTTGCCGGAGCCCGGTGTGCCCAAAATCAGGCCATTGGGATTTTTCAGTTTCTTGCGATCCACCATGATCAGGTTATGAGAAAGGGCGTTCAATCCGCAATACAGCGCCTCGCCGCTGGACTGAAACAGCTCCTGCGAGGTAAAAGGAATGAAAATCGCGGTGGACGAGGTCGTCAGTCCGCGCTGAATTCTGATTTTGTTGAGGCCCAGCGGCAGGCAGGAAACCATGCCGTTTTCCTGCTGAAAGTCCAGCGGAACCAGCTGGCAGTTGTGCTGCTGGGCAAGGCTCTGCGCCTGCTTGACGTTGAGGGCAAGCTGTTTCTTGTTGTTTGCCGTGTTCATCACCAGAAATGTAATGAGGAACATGCGCTCGTTGCGGCTCTGCAAATCTTCCAGCAGCTTCTTTGCTTCGCCGCCGTAGGTGGCCAGATCGGACGGAATGATGTCCATATCATATCCGGCACGGACGGCCTTCTTCTGTTCCTCGATCTTCATCTTATCGAGGTCGGTGATCTTGCGTTTGACATTCCGGATGGCTGCCACCTGGTCGATAGCCTGAATGTGCAGGGACACGACGAGGCTGGATTCCATAGCGAGGAAATCCGCAAGGCAGCGGTCGTTGAGGTCGGAAGCCAGAATCGAAAAGAAACTGACTGCCGCCTGCTTCTTTCCCATGCCAAAGCTGCGCTTTTCGCAGAAATCAAAGCTGGATGGCGCGATGAAGTCCTTGGTAGAAAGGCCGGAGGGCGGGAGCCACTTCCAGTCGAACAGGAAAGGTGCTTGGGTGTCCATGTGAAACATGTCATGCATGAGCTTCAGCCGCTCACGCCCGTCAAGCGGAGATGCAGAGACACCCAACCGCTTGAAGCTGTTCAGCAGATCAATCTCGATGCGATCCAGCCTCGGCTTAGCGATCCTGATATTCTCCGCTTCGATACCGAAGGTGATGAACTTGGTCTTGGTCAGGCCGTTGTTGCCCTTGGCCTGCTGGTTCTGCAGCATTTCCGCATACTCGCTGCGGATTTCATTGTTGCCGTCATCCCTGTCGGGAATCAGGATGCTCTGCTCAAACGTTTCCGTGCTGGCAGTCAGGTCGAGGAACGAAAACTGCAGGTGAATGCTGCTGTCAAAATAGTTGAGGAAATCGCACCAGCCCTCGAAGATTGCCGTCTTGTCGTCGTTCTGCGCGAGCTGATAATTGATGTCCTGAAATTGAATGGTCTTGGTGTAATACTGATCCGAGACGCGGCAGATGCCGTCCGGCCACATGCGCTAATAGGGAATAGTGTCCTGCGCGGAATACGATCCCTTCTTTCCCTTCTGCCGATTCCGGGCCATGAGCGACTTGAGCTGCTGCTTTTCTGCGCGCGTCAGCTTGATCTTGTTAGTGCGGTGATTTGCCATGAAGGATTTTCTTCACCTCCCGCCTTGTGCGGATATTCTGGTCGATGGTTGCATAGAAGTTTTCGGTCTGGTACACCCTCGTGCGGGGACGGACGAAACGCGCCTGAATATAGTGCTGCAGAAGCACCTCAAGCGGCTGCCCGTGCTGCTCATAGATGGCGAACATGAAAAAAGGCATCATGGCCGCGATCATGATCAGAGCAGCCATGCTGGAGCCCATGGTGTCCTTGGTTACAAAAAACAAAGGCACGCCGACGAGCGCGCCCAGACCGAAGCAAAAGACCTGACGCTTGGTCAGGTTAAACAGGAACTTGGTTTTGACCCTTGTCAGATCCTTGGGAACAGGCACATATGCCATGTGAATTCTCCTTTC
>OJQH01001033.1_pt1 | contig 11661 bp, 8 predicted proteins | sample 1601421 | NCBI WGS metagenome assembly OJQH01 (sample SAMN03922503, study PRJEB24848) | human gut metagenome | isolation source: stool sample | host: Homo sapiens | place: Germany | collected 2011-11 | reverse complement strand
TTGCTTTTCCCTCCGTCAGCGGCTCCTTCCTGCGCCAGGGGACGAGCGGCGCGCCATACTGGTCGTCGCCCGCAGAAACCTTGAGCGCAATCGGCGCATTGGGCGAGAATGCGCAAGCCGCCGACAGCGCAAAGCTCGGCGGCCAGCTGCCCGCCTATTACAGCAATTACAACAATCTAACCAATAAGCCTTCTATCCCTTCGGCGACCAGCACGACGCCAAAGCCGCTCGGCACAGCAACGGCGGGAACATCCACTTACTACGCCCGTGCCGACCATGTGCATAAAATGCCGAGCGCGGCGGAGGTTGGGGCTGTCGTCCCTCAATATTACGGAATTACTCCCACTGGAGGATGGACGGTGGACTCAGTTGGACTCGGGATATGGCTTATTACATTCGGCAAAATTGGAATACTAATGGGGAGAGTAATAATTCCATCAGCGTCTGTTACTCCCACCGATAATCCAATTTGTACGCTTCCATCCAATATAGACGTCTACGCCTACATAGACGCCCCCATGATTTTATCAAACGGAACAGGAAAGATAATTTCTCTCCAGCTAAGTAACGGAACAAACGCGCAATTAGTGCCTTTCGCGGCTTCGGGTCTTACTGCGGGGCAAAAATGCAGCTTTTCATTCGCGTTTATGCTGAATTAATTTATGGAGGAATTATCATGCAAGCAAAAGGAATCGACGTAAGCACGTGGCAGGGGATCATTGACTGGCCCAGGGCAAAGGCGTCCGGCGTGGACTTCGCCATGCTGCGCGCGTCCTACGGCTGGATGAACAAAGACAAGCAGACCGATGCGAACAGCGAGAGCGGGAGAATATCGTTTGCGGAAAACGAACCCGCCGAAGCGGTAAGCGCCGTGCTCGCCATATGGGGAGCACCCCCAACTATTACAGATGAAATAATGGAATCAGCGCCTAGTTGGGAAACACATTGCTGAAAAGGAGGAAACGCTTATGCCTACGCGCGATTTAGGACTGATCAAGGGTCCGAAGGGAGACACGGGACCGACCGGCCCGCAGGGCCCGCAGGGGATTCAGGGCGTGCCGGGGCCGCAGGGGCCCCAGGGACTCAAGGGAGACCAGGGCGAAACCGGTCCCCAGGGGCCGCAGGGCATTCAGGGGGAACAGGGGCCCGAAGGCCCCAAGGGGGACCAGGGAGAGCCCGGTCCGCAGGGGATTCAGGGTCCGCTGGGACCCGTGGGGCCGACCGGACCGGCGGGCGCCGCCGGGGCGACGCCCAACATCCAGGTGGGAACCACCACGACGCTGGCCGCGGGAGAAAGCGCCACCGTCACCCGGCGCGCGGGTTCGCCCAACGCCGCGCCCGTCTTCGATTTCGGCATTCCGAGGGGGGACAACGCGATTCCGGTCGCAGCCACCAGCGGCACGGGTTCGGCCTATACCGCGGTCATTGAGGGACTTTCCTCGCTGACGCCGGGACTGCTTGTGAGCATCATCCCGCACGCGACGAGCACCAACGTGGCCCCCACGCTGGAAATCAACAGCCTGGGCGCGAAAACCATCTACCGGCTGTCGAGCGAGGGGACAGGCTCCTTCGCGCAGGGGTATACCAACGGCTGGATTGCGGCGGGGACCCCGACGCTGCTGCTGTACGGCGGGTCCTACTGGATCGCGCTGGGGCAGATCAAGCCCAGCGCGTCCGACCTGGACGGCACGCTTGCCGTGGCAAAGGGCGGCACGGGAAAAGCTGCGTGGTCTATCAACCGGCTGCTCTACCCCACCTCTTCCGGCGTGTTGGGGCAGCTTGCTTTTCCCTCCGTCAGCGGCTCCTTCCTGCGCCAGGGGACGAGCGGCGCGCCGTATTGGTCCTCCCCTTCCGCCGTGCTGAGCGCCATCGGGGCGCTGGGAGAAAACGACCAGGCGGCCGACAGCGCCAAGCTGGGAGGCCAATTGCCCGCCTATTACAACAATTACAACAACCTGACCAACAAGCCCTCTATTCCTTCGGCCTCCAGCTCCACGCCCAAGCCGCTGGGGACGGCGGCGGTGGGCAGTTCCAACTACTACGCCCGCGCCGACCATGTGCATACCCTCCCCTCCCTTTCCACGCTGGGCGCGCAGAAAAAGATCGGCTACGGCACGGCGTCGCCCTCCGGCGGTTCGGACGGCGACATCTACATCCAATATTAAGGGGAGGCGGCTTGATTGGCAACCTTCTATGCGAACGGCACGACCACCAGTCCGGACCTGTGGACCTACCGGCTGAGAATCGACGAAACCGTCGATACCGCCGGAAACAAAAGCAGCCTTACAGTCCGGGCGCAGGTGGGGCGGCTGCAGTCCGGCTCCTATGTGTATAACTCCGCGGGAAGCGTGTCCATCACGGCGAACGGGGAAACAAAGTCGAGCGGCTCCTTTTACTACAACCTGACAGTGCCGAAGGAGCAATATGTTGATCTGTGGTCCGCCACCTTTTCGGTGGCCCACGAATCCGACGGCACAAAGACCATCAGCGTCTCCTCTTCGTGGGACAATGGGGAATGGCATCCCAACAGCGCTTCGGTCCCAAGCACGTCCATCACTCTCACCCCGATTGCGCGAACGCCTTCCGCGCCGACCTCGTTTACGGCAAAGGACGGAAACGACAGCGTCAACTACAGCTACGGGGACACGGTGACGCTCGCCTGGTCGGGCGCGGGCGGCACGATCACGGGTTATGAAATTCAGTATGCCGCCGCCGACCCGGACGCCTCCGCCTTTGGGGCGTGGACGGCCCTGAAAACCGTAACGGGCACGAGTACCACCGACTTCTCTTACCGCCTGGCGGGCGCAAGGTTTAAGTACCGCGTGCGCGCAAAGAACGGATCGCTCGCTTCCGGCTGGAAGGAGAGCAACACCCTGACCGTCCGCGGCGGCGTGAGAATCCGAATCGGCGGCGCATGGAAAACGGGGACCGTGTGGGTCAGAGCCGGCGGGGTATGGAAACGGGCGAAGAACGTTTGGAGAAATTCCGGCGGCTCCTGGAAAAGATCGATTTAATCAAAGGAGGCATCATCATGCAGACAAAAGGAATTGACGTAAGCACGTGGCAGGGGATCATCGACTGGCCCAGGGCAAAGGCGTCCGGCGTGGACTTCGCCATGCTGCGCGCGTCCTACGGCTGGATGAACAAAGACAAGCAGACCGACAGTCAGTTTTGCCGCAATATGAAAGAAGCAAAGGCGGCGGGCGTGGCCTGCGGGGCCTACCACTACAGCTACGCCGCCACCGTGGAGGAGGCCAAAAAGGAAGCCGCCTTCTTCTTGGACATCGTCAAGGGCTATTCCTTCGAGTATCCGCTCGCCTTCGATATGGAGGACGGCTGCCAGAAGCATCTCGAGCGGGAGCTGCTGACCAGCATTGCTTACGCCTTTTTGGAGGAAGTGGAGAAGGCCGGCTATTACGTCTGCCTCTACACCAACCTGGATTGGATCAAGAACCGGCTGGATATGGACAAACTTTCCCGCTTCGACCTGTGGCTTGCCCAGTGGAACACTTCTCCCACCTACGAGGGAAACTTCGGTCTCTGGCAGTACACCAGCAAGGGGAACGTGCCGGGCATCGACGGAAACGTGGACATGGACCTCTCCTACAAGGATTACCCGGCCATCATGAAGGAGAAGGGGCTCAACGGCTTCTCCGCGGAATCCGGCGCGCCGCAGGAGCCGAAGCCCGCCTTTGTCAGGGGCGACCGGGTGCGCGTGAAAAGCGGAGCCAAAACCTACGACGGCGGGGGACTCGCCTCCTTCGTCTACAATACGGTTTACACGGTCATTGAGGCCAAAGGCGACCGCGTTGTGATCGGCCTGGGCGGCGTGGTGACGGCCGCGGTGAAGGCGGCCGATCTGTACGCCGCGGAGGCCTCCGCCCCCGCTGAACGGACCTACACTGTAAAGGCCGGGGATACCCCCTGGGGGATTGCGGAGAAGTTCTACGGCAACGGCAACGAGTACATAAGGCTTGTCACGGCCAACAATCTCAAGGCTCCCTATACGATCTACGCCGGGCAAACGCTCAAAATCCCGGAATAGGCCGGGGAAAAAGCGGGCGGCGGACCTTTTTCGCCGTCCGCCCCAGTATGGAGAGGAGGATGCGACATGCCCACGATCAACGAAGTCATCGAGCGGGTCGACAGGATAAAGCTCAATTCCTATGAGGATTCCGCCAAGGCGGCCTGGCTCATGGAGCTCGACGGAAAGCTGCACGCGGAGGGCTTTGGAGAAGAGGGGCGCACGCCGCCGAAGGAGTACCCGGAGGACGGGGACGAGCCCCTTTTGGTGGACGCGCCGTACGACAATCTTTACGACCTCTACCTGTACGCGATGATCGATTTCAACAACCGGGAAATCCAGAACTACAACAACTCCAGGGAGCTGTACGACGCGGCGCTGGACGAATACCGGAAGCGTTTCCACCGGACCCATCTGCCGCCGTCGGCGGGCTACCGGAATCTGTTTTAGAGAGGGGCGCGCGCATGAGATTACCCTATCTTTCCCACAGTCCCGGAAAAAACCGACAGCAGATCATCCGCTTCGGCGGAATCCGGTACGGCGAGGGGGCCTCCCCCGGCGAGCTTTCCGAGAGCCTGGGGCTTTCCTCCGAACGGTTCCCGGCGCTCTCCCAGCGGGCGGGCCGGAAGACGGCCGGGACCTATGAGAGCCCCACCGGCCTCTACGCGAGAGGGGCGCTGTGCGTGGTGGACGGAACCAGCCTGCTCTATGACGGGGAGGTCGTTGGGACGGTGAATCCCGGGGAAAAGCAGTTCGCCGCCATCAACACCAAGATTGTCATCTTCCCGGACAAGGTCTATTTTGACACGGGTACAAAGGAGTTCGGTCCGTTGGCGGCCGAGTATCCGGCGTACCCCAATACGCTCGTGTTCTCAGCGAACGCGCTGACCCTTCCCGCCTCGTGCTACTACGACGCCGAGGGGGCAATCGCCGAGGACGGACCCTGGGCGGAGGACATGGCCTTTACGGTTTACGCCTCCGCCGCGGTGAACGCGGAAGACGGGACGCTGACGCTGGGAGACTCTTCGGTGAAAGCCGTGACCCTTCTCGCGGCGGGAGACGTCCTCCTTTACGGCTGCGGAGAGAGGCAGTACAGGGAGGTCACAGGCTGCGAGGCGCGCGACGGAGGCTACGTGATACAGTACCGGACGCACACCTCTACCCACCATGTATACCAACGGCTGGATAAGGTGTTTTTCCCCGGGGACGCGGTGGAAATCTCCGGCTGCGAGACCTATCCCGCGAACAACCGGACGGCCGTTGTCATAAAGGAGGTCGCCGAAACCAAGCTGACCTTCGGCGCCGATACGTTCGAGGCGGGAGACGAACAGGGCGCGGTCACGATAAAGCGCAGGGTTCCCGACCTGAGCTGCATCTGCGAATGCGACAACCGCATCTGGGGCGCGGAGGGAAACGTCATCTACGCCTCCGCGCTGGGCGATCCGAAAAACTTCTTTGTGTACGACGGCGTGGCCACCGACAGCTATGCCGTGGCGGTGGGAACCGACGGCGACTTTTCCGGCTGCATCGCCTACGGCGGCAGCGTCCTTTTCTGGAAGGAGCACTGCGTCCACAAGGTGTTGGGCTCCATGCCCGCGAACTATGAAATCTACACCTACTATGTACAGGGCGTACAGCAGGGCAGCGAAAAAAGCATGGCGGTCATCAACGAGACCCTGTTCTACAAGGGGAGAAACGGGGTGTTCGCCTACACCGGCGGGGCGCCGGCGCTGATTTCGGAAAATTTCGGGGCGCGGCAATACCGCGACGCCGTGGCCGGAACCGACGGCGAACGGTATTACCTCTCCATGCGCGACGGCGCGGGCGAATGGGGGCTTTGGGTGTTCGACACGCTGCGCGGCGTGTGGCTCAGGGAGGACGACACGCACGTCTCCGATTTCGCCTATTGGAACGGCGCTCTGTATTACCTGGACGAGGAAAAAAGCGCGGTCATGACGACCGGTCAGGACGATTCCGAGGAGGGGGCTTTCCCCTGGCGGGCCGACTTCGCCCCCTTTACCGAGGAGATCAGCGGAAGAAAGTGCTATTCCCGGCTCTATTTCCGGCTGGAGCTCTCCCCCGGCGCATGGATGCGCATTTCCCTTTCCTGCGACGGCGGTCCCTTTACGCCCGCATGGGAGACTCACAACGCCCGCAAGCCCACGGTCACGGCCTATCTGCGGCCGACGCGGTGCGACAGCTTCCGCGTCCGCCTGGAGGGCAGGGGCCGGGCGACGGTGCGCAGCTTTGTCCGCGAGTTTGAAACCGGGAGCGAGGTATAGCCGGCTGCGCCGGAGCAAGACGCGCCGAAGACGCACGGGACGCGCGAGGGAAGCGGCGCGAAGAAGCCCGCGTGCAGCCAAAAACGGTACAAGTCCATGGGCTGCGCCGGAGCAAGACGCGCCGCACATCGGCGGTAAACGAGAGAAAGTCCGCGCGGATGGACCGTGCGGGCAAGACAAGGAGGAAGCGATGTGGCGAAGATACTGCCCAAGCAGCCGCCGCTGTACGACCCGAGGAACCTGCCGGCGGACGTAAGGGCCGTGATTGAATATGAACGGCAGCTCTACGAACAGCTCGACTACCTGCTCGGACAGCTGCAGCAGACGTGCGCGGACCTTTCGGACAGGGTTGCGGCGCTGGAAAAAGCAACAAAGGAGTGAAGCACATGGCACAGAAAAAGGAAGACGAGCTTTTGTATGATCCGCAGGAAGGCGTGGCGGGCGGCGGGAGCAAGGCGGACGGGTCCGCGGCTTCCGGGACGGGGCAAAGCGCGGCCGGGAAGTCGTCCGGCGGCGGAACGCAGATAAAATACGGGGACAATTTCACCTACCAGAGCGCGCCCGATTACGTCAGCAAGTATCAGGACCAGATCGACAAGCTGACCGAATCCCTTTTGAACCGGGATAAGTTTACCTACGACCCTGAGACCGATCCGCTGTATCAGCAGTACGCCGATACCTATACCCGCAACGGACAGCGCGCCATGCAGGACGCTTTGGGGCAGGTCTCCGCCCGCACCGGCGGCCTTGCGAGCTCCTACGCCGCGTCCGCCGCCCAGCAGACCTACGACAACTACATGACCGAGCTGGCCGATAAAATCCCCGAACTCAGGCAGCTGGCCTATTCCATGTACATGGACGACTACAACACGCAGAGGGGCAACCTGGAGCTGCTCAACGCCCTGGAACAGGGGGATTTCGGCAAGTACCAGAGCCTCTTAAACCAGTACAACGCCGACCGGAACTTCCAGTACGGGGTTTACGCCGACGACAGGCAATGGGATTACGCCGCCGAGCGGGACAAGATCGCCGACGAGCGCTACGACCGCGAATGGGAGTACAACGTAGGACGCGATCAGCTCGCCGATGAACGGTATGACCAGGAATGGAACTACGCCCTCGAACGGGACCAGATTGCGGACGACCGGTACAACACCGAATGGAACTACAATCTGGAGCGCGACAAGCTCGCCGACCAGCGTTACGACCGCGAATGGAACTACAACGTCCAGCGCGACAACATCGCCGACCGGCAGTATTACGCGCAGCAGGCAAACGCCTCCTCGCAGAGCAAACGGACGGCTGCGCAGGAGGAAATCGACGCCATTCTCGCTATGGGCGGCATGCCCTCCGACAGTCTCCTCTCCGCCGCCGGTTACTCTCAGGACTACATTGCCGCGCTCAAGGATTATTACGGTTCCGGAAACGAGGCGCCGCCTCAGAGCTATAGCGACTATGTAAACCGCACAGGGGACAACGGCATATACACGGAACAGCAATTTCTCAGCGCAAGAAGTTCCGGGCGGACTTGGTACAGCAGCTATCAGGAATATCTTGACGCCATGTATCAACAATATCTGGATCAATAAGCAGGAGGGGTATCCATGAGAGCTCCGTTCAATTTATACAATCAAAGCAGGACGCCGGTCGAGCTGCTGGAGGCGGCCCGATGGAAGGCGGAGACCGACGCGCGCAACAGGAGCTTAGCCGGGCAAAAGGACGAGGAATCCAATTCCAACGCTATTCCCAACAAGCGCTCCATTCTGCCGCACGAGCGCGCAACCCTCCCCCATGAGCGCGTGGAGCTGGTGCAAAGAAGGGAGCCGTGGGCGAACAGGATGACCGATCAGCGGACGGACGATCCGATCAGGCAAGCGTCGAAGACCGGCAACCTGCCGCTTGCGCAAACGTCCGACGGCGGCGCGAACGGGAACGGACTCTTCAAACGCCTTGCCCGCAAGGTAGGCGCAGCCGCACTGACGCAGATCGGGGAATACCGGAAAAGCGCCGCCTACGACGTGGAGGCGGGAAAGACGCAGCTGAAACATTTGCAGTCCAGGCTGACGGAAGTGGAGGACGCGCTCCCCATGGCGCAGAAGGAAGCCATGGGGAGCGGACGGCTCGACAGCGTCATTCTGGCGAACGCCGTGGACAACCGGGCGCTCTCTCTGGAAAGCGAGCGCGACGAGCTTAAGGAGCGCATTGCCGCCCTCTCCGGCGAAATCTCGCGCGCGGAGGAAATCCAGCAGGCTCAAAAGCAGCAGGAGGAGGCGCTGAAAGCGGACGAGGCCTTCGCTTCCTACGACGTGGACGCCGCGAGGCGGCGGCTTGAGCAGTTGCAGCCTCAGCTGGAAGAGGCCAACGCGCAGTATGACAACGCCAAGTGGGAATACGGCCGCCAGGGCGCGACCCTCCTCGACGGCAAGCTGCACGCGGATGATCCCGACTGGCGGTTCCGGGAGCAATGGGAACGGCTGGCCGAAAATGAAAGGCGGCGGGATGAGCTCCAGGCGCAGGTGGACGCCCTCGCCCAAGAAATCGCTCAGGCGGAAAAGGTCCAGATGCGCAACAAGTACAACGCCCTGTTGGACGAGCCGGATTTCGAGGAGTATTCGCAAAAGGGCGCGGCAATCGAAAATCCTTCCATGTATGACGCGGAAGGGTGGATTTCCTTCGGCGACTGGCATCCCTTTGGGCAGGAGCCCGGCAACATCGTAACCTATTCGCGCGACAACTGGGAAAGCATTCGGGACGCGGAGAACGACGGCTCCCGTGTGCCTGGAAAATCTCTCTATCACTATATGACGGATGATGAAGTCGATGTTTATAACTACCTGCTTGCAAAAGAGGGGAAGGATTCCGCCGGAACTTATCTTAACTCTCTAACGGAAACGCTCAACTATCGTTTGGGGACGGAACAGGCGACCAACATCAAAAATATCGACAACTCGCTTCTGCGCGCTTTGGCGACCGGGCTTTACGGCGTGCAGGCGGGCGCGGACCAGTTTGGAACCGGCATGCACCAGCTGTTTTCAGACGAGGCCCTGCCCGCCACCGCCACGCAATACGGCTCGGCGCAGGTGCGGGAGGACCTGGCGGATACGGGCTGGAGACTGCCCGACTGGCTCGGCGGCGCTTCGCTGGGACAGATGGCCTATGACGCCGTGACCACAACGACCAACATGGCCCCTTCGATTCTGCTTTCCGCCGTAACGGGAGGACTGGGCGCTCCCGCCGCGGTCGCTTCCGGCGTCGGCGCGGCGACGCTGGGCGCTTCCGCCGGGGGCAACGCCATCAACCAGGCGTTGAAAGAGGGCTACAGCATAGAGCAGGCGCGAAGCTACGGCCTGCTTGTGGGCGCGTCCGAGGCCGGGCTTTCCTACCTGCTCGGCGGCATCGGCAGCCTGGGCGGCAGAGCGAGCGGACACGCGATTCAGAGCACCGTGCAAAACATAGACAACGCCCTGCTGCGCATTGCGGCGGACGCCGGTTTACATATGGCGAGCGAGGGCGCGGAGGAATATTTGCAGGACATCCTGGAGCCCGCCTTCCGCAACCTGATCTTCGATGAAAACAACGAAATAAAACTCGTCTCTTCCGACGCGGCGTATTCCTTCCTGCTGGGTTCCCTGACCGCGGGACTGCTCGAGGGCGGACACATCGCCCGGGCGGACGTCAACCTCAATCGCCTGGGACAGAGCATCCGCGAAAGCGGCAACTACGACGCCCTTGTGGAAAGGGCGCTTGCGCTGCCCGATTCCACCGAAGCGCACCAGACGGCGGTCAAGCTGCGCGACGGCAGCCTGCGCGCGAACAACATCAACATCGGCGAGCTGTTCGCCGGATACGCCGAGGCGGGCGGGAGCGCCGATTTTCTAAAACCAACGGAGACGGCCGCCTCCCCGGCGCAGGATGAAAACAGCGTTTCCGGCCAGGCCCTCCCCTCTGCGCTGCGGGAGGCCTTGGACGCGGAAAGCCGGACCGGCTCCATTTCCAACAGCGCGACCGAGCGCATTTTAAACGATCCGCAGGCGACCGACGCCCTCGCTCAGAGCGCCGGGCTGACTCTTTCTCAGGGGATGACCATGAGCCAGCGGAGAAACGCCGTCAGGGAGGCCGTTAAGGCGCTCGCTTTGCGTTCTGAGACGACTCCCGGGACGAGCCGGGTCTACTCTCGCCCAAACGCCGAAAACACTCCTGCGGCCGCTGAAGGCGCGATTCCCGGCGCCGCCGGGCGCGTTTTGAGCGGTCCGGACGCAAGGACGGCGCGGTCTCTGGAAGAGCTGGCGGCAACCATGGGCAAGGCGGGCGGCCGGGCGCTTACCGCCCTTTACGACCCCGCCGTGGATTTGGAGGTCTACTTTCCCGCCATGGCCGCCTATTACAACGCGGGCGGAAACGGCGCGGACTTCTCTTCCGTGCGGACGGAAGCCGCGGGCGTTCTGACCCCCATGCAGCGGGAGGCCGCCTACCTTACCGGTCAGGCCGACGCGGCGGCGACGCAGCGGCAAACCGGCGGGCAAGCGCTGCAAAACCTGAGCGACGGCTCGAACGCGCGGGAGGTCCACCGGCGGGCGGCGGCCGACCAGACGGCGCTCAACGACGTGCTGCGGGAAACCGCGGACGCGCTGGGGCTTTCTTACGAGCCGGGGACGCAGAAGAGCCTTAACAGCATCCTTGGAAAACTCAAGCGCAAGAATCAGGGAGAAGAGAGCTACGGCATTCTGGACATGAAGGACCACGCGCGCGGAAAGTTGGAACTTCATGACTTTTCACAAATTCCGAAGGCTCTGGACTTTTTGGCGCAAAAAAATATCCCCTACGCCACGGAGGCCGTTGGGCCTACGCAGTGGGGATACAGGGGCTTTCATATCACCTGGAAAAACGCCGACGGCACGGGCAGCGAGGTACAGCTGACCCGCCCGGACGTATGGCAGGTCAAGCTCAAAAGCGACGCCATCTATGAAAAATGGCGGGATGTGGAATATAATTCGTTACCTCGTTCTGAAAAGCTTGCTTTCAGAGAAGATAGAAATCGCTCTAAAAACATGTGGGATCAGCTCGACTTGCCCGATTTTTCCATGTACGAGCGCAATTCCTCGTTCGATAACACGCGGGCGTTAAATAACTCATCACACATAAGAGGCGACCTAGCGGGAATCCAATGGCCATCAACTAATTCAAACACATCGACATCAGACGTATCCAGCACTCGGCCGGATTCTGTAAGCACAAACGACATAAAAGCGCCTCCTCACTCTTTCTTTAATTCCAGTATAACGGGCGCGGGGACGGAAGTCAACCGGAGTTCCGGCGGGCAAAATTCTTCCGTTGCGGAAGCAAGTGATCGGAGGT
>OJQH01001030.1_pt1 | contig 11669 bp, 10 predicted proteins | sample 1601421 | NCBI WGS metagenome assembly OJQH01 (sample SAMN03922503, study PRJEB24848) | human gut metagenome | isolation source: stool sample | host: Homo sapiens | place: Germany | collected 2011-11 | reverse complement strand
GGTTGAGAGAAAGAAAAAGAGTATTTTTGATAAAATTTCGCAAATGAAGCAGCCGCTTTTGGCGGAAAAGTGGAAATTTTTTCATTAATCAAAACACCGGTTGAAATTTAGAGAACGCTTGTTATAATAGGGGTGCAGCGAACAGACATCCCGTGTGACGCGTGAATCTCTCTTCCTATTATTAATGAGGCGCGTTCATACACCACATGGAGGAAAAAAAGCGATGGATTACGCAAAAGAATCATTAAAGATGCACTATGAATTACGCGGAAAGCTCGAGATGACATCCCGTGCAGCCGTAGATACAAAAGATGCCTTAAGTCTTGCCTATACCCCGGGTGTGGCAGCGCCGTGCCTGGAAATTCAGAAAGATGTCAACAAGAGCTACGAGCTGACCAGAAGATGGAACACGGTAGCTGTTGTTACAGATGGAACCGCAGTTCTCGGACTTGGAGATATCGGCCCGGAGGCCGGCATGCCGGTCATGGAAGGAAAATGCGTGCTGTTTAAAGAATTCGGTGGTGTCGATGCAATCCCGCTCTGCGTGCGCAGCAAGGATGTGGATGATATTGTCAATACCGTGCGTCTTCTCGCAGGAAGCTTCGGCGGTGTCAACCTGGAGGACATCTCCGCACCGAGATGTTTTGAGATCGAGAAGAAATTAAAGGAATGCTGTGATATTCCGATTTTCCACGATGATCAGCATGCAACAGCCGTGATCACACTGGCCGGTGTCATCAATGCGCTGAAACTGGTTGGAAAGAAACTGGATGAAGTCAAAATTGTTACCTCAGGAGCCGGTGCAGCCGGAATCGCCATTATCCGCCTGCTGATTTCGATGGGTCTCAAAAACGTCATCATGACAGACCGCAAAGGTGCGATTTACGAGGGACGCGACGGCCTCAACCCGATCAAAGAGGAGATGGCGAAGATCACAAACTACAACCATGAGAAGGGCACGCTTACAGAGGTAATCAAAGGAGCCGATATTTTTATTGGCGTTTCTGCGCCGGGTACGCTCACTCCCGATATGGTACGTACGATGGCAAAAGATCCGATCATCTTTGCCTGCGCAAATCCGACGCCGGAGATTTTCCCGGACGAGGCGAAAGCAGCAGGAGCAGCCGTTGTCAGCACAGGAAGAAGCGATTATCCGAACCAGGTGAACAACGTACTGTGCTTCCCTGGCATCTTCCGCGGAGCGCTCGATGTGAGAGCATCTGATATCAACGATGAAATGAAGGTCGCAGCAGCTTACGCAATTGCAGGACTGGTAAGCGACGAGGAACTGAATGCAGACTATATCCTGCCGGCAGCGTTTGATCCGCGTGTAAAAGATGCTGTGGCAGCAGCCGTTGCAGAGGCAGCAAGAAAGAGCGGCGTAGCGAGAATCTAAACAGAGTTTGATACAAAAGAAAACGACAGAAAAAGGCTTCCCGGACAGCAAGGAAATCCGAGAAGCCTTTTTGCGTATCGTTAAGAAATTATGAAGGAAAGCAGCAGTTACATTCAGCCAGCCAGATTGTCTTCTGCCGGCAGTTCCGGTCCGGTCAGAGCGTACGGATCGAGAATGTCGTCGAGCTGTTTCTGTGTCAGCAGTTCGTCTTTCAGAACCAGAGAAGTAACACTCTCGCCCGTCTTCAGCGATTTCTTTGCAATCGAGGCCGCTTTCTGGTATCCGATATACGGGCAGAGCGCCGTTGTGATGCCGACACTCTTCGAAACGAGATCCTCGCATCGTTTCTCATTTGCGGTAATGCCGAGAATACAGTTCTTCACAAGCGTATTCACAGCGCCTGTCATCGAGGTGATGGAAGAGAACAGGGAGTAGAAGACAACCGGCTCAAACGCGTTCAGCTCCATCTGGCCAGCCTCAGCCGCCATCGTGATTGTGGTGTCGTTTCCGATGACATGGAAGGCAACCTGTGTCACAACCTCCGGGATAACCGGGTTGATCTTGCCCGGCATAATCGAGGATCCGTTCTGCATCGGCGGCAGGTTGATCTCGCCGAATCCGGTCCGCGGTCCGCTGGACAGCAGGCGCAGATCGTTGCACATCTTGGAGAGGTTGACGGCGCAGGTCTTTAACGTGTTGGAGATCGTCACAAATCCGTCGAGGTTCTCCGTCGCGTCAAACAGATCGTCCGCCTGCATCAGCGGATAGCCTGTCACAGCAGCGAGGGTCGGCACGATGTGGTGGAGATAGTAATCGGAAGCATTGATCGTCGTACCGATGGCTGTTCCGCCGAGGTTCAGGGTGAACAGCTCTTTTCTGGCGCGTTCGATCCGGCGGATATCACGCTCGATCATCGTTGCGTAAGCGTGGAAGCTCTGGCCGAGACGCATCGGAACGGCATCCTCAAGCTGGGTTCTTCCCATCTTTAAAATGTGGTCAAATTCCTGGGACTTATCGAGCAGTGCTGCGTGGAGTGACTCGAGCGCATGCAGAAGATCCGGGAGCAGATCGAGTACGGTCAGTTTTCCTGCACTTGGGATAACGTCGTTTGTGGACTGTGCCATGTTGACGTGGTCATTCGGGTGGACAATGGTATAATCACCCTTGGTGCCGCCCAGGATTTCGATGGCGCGGTTTGCGATGACTTCGTTTGCGTTCATATTAGCACTCGTTCCGGCGCCGCCCTGGATGCCGTCAACGATGAACTGGTCTTTTAATTTGCCGGCAATGATTTCATCACAGGCATAGATAATGGCAGCCGCTTTTTCCTCCGGCAGTCTCTGTGCTTCGCGGTTGGAGATGGCAGCTGCCTTTTTAATTTTCGCCAGATTCTGGATCATGACCGGGTGGATCGACGTTCCCGTGATGGGAAAATTCCGTTTTGCCCGCAGGGACTGTACCCCGTAGTAGGCGTCGGATGGGACTTCAAGGGAACCAATGGAATCTGCTTCAATTCTTGTCTTCATAATAATCTCCTTCTTTCTGCACGCATTGAGTTGTGTATATTGTCTGAAACAATTCTTGCTTTGCCTTTCGATACCGGAAGAATAACACCAGGGCAGAAATTTGTAAATACCGCCGCCGAAGAACTGTGGAATCTTATTTATTTTTGTATTTGATTTTAAATACCAAGGGAAAGAGGCACTTTTACTTATTTTTCGAAAGCAGTTTCCGCGAGGACACGTTTTCGTAGACAAAAAACGGCGAACGTGATATGCTGAACAGTATAAAAGTGAAAAAACAGGAGAGCAGCGTATGAAACATGAAAAAAGCAAGAACGATGCGATGCGCCATGAGCTCGATCACATCGATGCAAAAATCTTGAATCTCCTTCGGGAAAATGCCAGGATGCCGCTGAAAGAAATCGCGGAACACGTATTTTTATCCTCCCCGGCAGTTTCCGCCAGAATTGAGCGGCTGGAGAAGGAAGGCTACATTACAGGATATCAGGTCAAATTAAATCCGGCGCTTTTGGGATATCCGATCAAAGCGTTCATCAACCTCGAGGTTGAGCCGGTTCAGAAAAAAGAATTTTATCCCTATATTGAAAAGGTCCACAATGTCGTGGAATGTAATTGCGTTACCGGTGATTACTCCATGCTCATTGAGGGCCTTTTTGTTAGTACCATTGAGCTCGACCAGTTTATCGGCGAGCTGCAGCATTTTGGACGGACGCGGACGCAGATCGTGTTCTCGACCTCCGTGGAGCACCGCCAGGTGACCGCACACGAGGCAGAAGAATAGGCACCGGTCCGCTCCGGCGGCTTTGTGTACCGAAAAAAATGCTTTGCAGGAGAATGCTTTTGTGTTATAGTGATAGAATACACAGAGCATTTTGCGCCCTTTTCGGGGCAGTGCTCCAAACGAAAAGATTCGAGGGAGGCCTGACCTTATTATGGAAGAAAAAGAAGTTGTTTCCAAAAATTTTATCGAGCTTGCGATTGACAAAGATCTGGCAGAGGGCGTTTACGACCATGTATGCACACGATTCCCGCCGGAGCCAAACGGCTATCTTCATATCGGACATGCAAAATCCATCCTGTTAAACTACGGTTTATCACAGGAGTACAACGGAGAGTTCCACATGCGTTTCGATGATACAAACCCGACGAAAGAGAAAACCGAGTTTGTTGATTCCATCAAAGCCGATATCCAGTGGCTTGGTGCAGACTGGAAAGATCATCTGTACTACGCATCCGATTATTTCCCACAGATGTATGAGGCAGCCGTAAAACTGATCAAAAAAGGAAAAGCATTCGTCTGCGATCTGTCCGCAGAGGAGATCCGTGAGTACCGCGGAACCTTAACCGAGCCTGGAAAAGAGAGCCCGTACCGCAATCGTTCCGTGGAGGAAAACCTGGACCTGTTCGAGCGCATGAAAAACGGCGAATTCGAGGACGGAAGCAAAGTACTCCGTGCGAAAATCGATATGGCATCACCGAACATCAACATGAGAGACCCGGTTATCTACCGTGTAGCCCATATGCATCACCACAGAACCGGCGATACCTGGTGCATCTACCCGATGTACGACTTCGCGCATCCGATCGAGGACGCCATCGAAGGCATTACCCATTCTATCTGTACGCTGGAGTTTGAGGACCACCGTCCGCTGTACGACTGGGTTGTACGCGAGCTGGAATATCCGATGCCGCCGCGCCAGATTGAGTTTGCAAAGCTGTATCTGACCAACGTGGTTACCGGAAAACGTTACATCAAAAAGCTGGTAGAGGACGGCGTGGTAGACGGCTGGGATGACCCGCGTCTCGTATCCATCGCAGCACTCCGCCGCAGAGGCTTTACACCGGAGTCCATCAAGAAATTCGTAGATCTGTGCGGTGTATCAAAAGCAAACAGCTCCGTTGACTATGCGATGCTGGAGTACTGCATCCGCGAGGATCTGAAGCTGAAAAAAGCCCGTACCATGGCAGTCTTAAATCCGGTGAAACTTGTCATCGACAACTATCCGGAAGACCAGATTGAGATGCTGGAAGTACAGAATAACCTCGAGAATCCGGAGCTTGGCAGCCGTCAGGTACCGTTCGGAAGAGAACTGTACATCGAGCGCGAAGACTTCATGGAGGAGCCGGTCCGCAAATACTTCCGTATGTTCCCAGGCAATGAAGTCCGCCTGATGAACGCATACTTCGTCACCTGCACCGGATGCGAGAAAGACGAGAACGGAAATATCACCGTAATCCATGGAACGTACGATCCGGAGTCCAAGGGAGGAAATTCCCCGGACGGAAGAAAAGTAAAAGGAACGATCCACTGGGTAGCAGCAAAGACCGCCGTCAAAGCAGAGTGCCGTCTGTACGAAAACCTGATCGACGAGGAGAAGGGCGTTTACAACGAGGATGGTTCCATGAACCTGAATCCGAATTCCCTGACCGTATTAAAAGAGTGCTATCTGGAGCCGTCTTTAAAAGATGCGAAAGCATATGACAGCTTCCAGTTTGTCAGAAACGGATTCTTCTGTGTAGACGCAAAAGATTCCAAAGAGGATGCGTTGGTGTTCAACCGTATCGTATCTCTGAAGAGCTCTTTCAAGCTGCCGGCAGCGAAATAAATAAGAATTTTGAAATGGAACAGAGCAGCCGCCTGGATGAAACCGACATCCCAAGCGGCTGTTCTTTTTGTCAGGGAGATGGGAAGATGAATGAATTGACGATTTCGCTGGATCCGCATCGGAAGACACCGCTCTATGAGCAGATCTACGGTTTTATCCGCGAGGAAATCCGCGGCGGACGGATCCGTGCAGGGGAGCGGCTGCCGTCGGCGCGGGCGCTTTCGGGCTATCTGTCGGTGAGCCGGAGTACCGTGGATCTGGCGTATGAGCAGCTGGTATCCGAAGGGTATCTGGAGAGTGTGCCGTGCAAAGGCTACTTTGTCTGTGAGATTGAGGGGCTGTACCGCCTCGATGAAAAGAAAGAGGAGACAAAAGAGGATGATGCCGCGGAACAGATGCCGTTCAGCTACGATTTTGCCGTGACCGGTACGGCGCCGGGCGGATTTCCGCAGAACAGCTGGAAGAAGATCTCGAAAGAAGTCCTGCTGGACGCAGATGACAGCCTGTTCCAGCTCGGGGATGCGAAGGGCGAGCACGGTCTTCGGGAGGCAATCCGCGACTATCTGCACCACGCACGCGGCGTGAACTGCCGCACGGAGCAGATCATCGTCGGAGCGGGAAATGATTATCTGCTGATGCTGCTTTCGGTGATCTTAGGGCGTGGCCATAAAGTGGCGATGGAAAATCCGACCTACATCAGTGCCTACCGCTGTTTTGCGAAGCTTGGCTATGCGATGTGTACGATTTCGATGGACGAAGCGGGCATGCGGCCGGCGGAGCTGGAAAAAAGCGGGGCGGATCTGGCGTACATCATGCCGTCGCACCAGTTCCCGATGGGCATGGTCATGCCGATGAAGCGGCGGATGCAGCTCCTTGCGTGGGCATCGAGGGAAAATGGGCGGTATCTGATTGAGGATGATTACGACAGTGAATTCCGCTACAAGGGCCGCCCGATCCCGGCACTGCAGGGCAATGACACAGAGGGAAAAGTGATCTATCTTGGAACGTTTTCGCGGGCGATTGCGCCGTCCATCCGCATCAGCTACATGGTGCTGCCGGAGACGCTGCTGCCTGCCTACGAGGAGAACGGAAGATGCTTTTCCGCGACAGTTTCGAAGACGGACCAGAAGATTCTGGAAGAGTTTATGCGGAGCGGCGCGTTCGAGCGCCATCTGAACCGGATGCGTGCACAGTATAAAGGGAAACACGACCTGCTGATCCGGCTTCTGAAGGAGTTTGGGCGGGAGTACACGGTGTCCGGCGAGAATGCGGGCGTCCATGTGCTGGTCCACCTGCCGAGAGGACTCTCCGAAGCGGAGGCGGTGCAGCGGGCAAAAGAGGATGGTGTGCGCGTGTACGGGCTGGAACGGTACTGCATCGGCGCTGCCGCAGATCCCGCACAGGGCGGCACAGTGCTGCTTGGGTACGCCGGGCTTTCTGAGGAGGAGATTGCAGAGGCAGCTGCGATTCTGAAAAAGTGCTGGAATGCGTGAAAAAAGATATGAAAAAAACGGATTGCTTCGCCAGTAACAAAAACTGACGGAACAATCCGTTTTTACTGTTTGATAGAGAGTTACAATGCGGACAGGATCAGCAGCCCAGCTCTTCGGTCAGCTCGCAGATCTCATCGATGATCGATCCAATCGTCTCGATCGTATCGAGAAGCGGTGCATCCGTCGAGATATCAACGCCGGCCATTTTTGCCAGCTCTTCCGGTGTCTTCGTGCTTCCGGCGGTCAGTACCTTTTTCCAGTCATCGACAGCGGTCTGGCCTTCGGTTTCGATGCGCTTGCAGACCTGTGTGGCAACGGTCAGTCCGGCGCTGTAGGTGTAGGAGTAAAGTCCCATATAGTAATGCGGCTGGCGCATCCAGGTGAGCGCTGCGTCATCGGAAATTTCCACATCATCGCCCCAGAACTTCTGCAGGGTCTCTTTCATAATGCTGCTTAACGTCTCAGCCTGTACGCTGTCGCCGGCATCGATGAGCTTGTAAACCTCGCGCTGGTAAGCAGCCTCCATCAGATGGGTGACGAAGTTATGATAATATGTGTTGCTGATCATACAGCTTAAAACCCAGCGGCGGAACCGTTTGTCCGGGGTCGTTTTCAGCAGATAATGAGCCATCAGAAGCTCGTTCATGGTAGACGGCGCCTCGACAAAATAAGAGGAAACCTCGGTATCGAGAATCGCCTGTGCGCCGTTGCAGAGACGGAAATGGCCGGCGTGGCCGAGTTCATGCGCCAGCGTGAAAACATCTGCCATGCGGTTATTCCAGCTTAAGAGAATAAAGGAACCTTTTCCGTACGGGCTGGCACAGAAGCCGCCGGTGGATTTTCCCTGGTTCTGTGCAAAGTCAACCCAGCGTTTTTTGTAGGCCTCCTGAATCATGGAAACGTAATCATCACCGAGAATGGCAAGACCTTTTTCGATGTACTGTTTTGATTCCTCGATCGTGACAGACGGATCGTACTCCGGGTCGACGGCGATTTTCAGATCGGCGAAGGTCATGCGGTCAAGGTTGTGAACCTTTTTCAACAGGCGGGCATATTTGCGCATATGCGGAGCCAGGCGGGTGGTGATGAGATCGATCTGGCGGTTGTACAGCTCACGGCTGACCTGCTGCGGGAACAGCAGAGAATCGATGACGGAATCGAAGCCGCGCAGCGTGGCCATGGTCTTTTCTGTCTGCAGCTGGGCATTGTAAGCAGCTGCCGTTACATTTTCGTACTGTCTGATTTTTGCAGAAAAGGCGGAGAATGCACTGCGGCGGATATCGGTGTCTTTTTCGTACTCGTAATTATCCTCAAACAGGGAGTAGCCGAGCGGATATTCTTTTCCGTTTACGGTGAAAGAATCAAATTTCATATCGGCAAGCTTTGCCATGTTGTAGATCTGGTACGGAGCCGAGAAGGTCTGGGACAGAGCGGAAATGGCACGCTCGGTTTCCGGGCTCAGGCGGTGTGCCTTGTTGCGGAGAATCTCGGCGAGATAGCAGCGGTTCGTATCTGACTGCTGCATGGCCTCGTTCAAAACATCCTCGGACTGTTCGGAAAGCTCGCTCTCGATAAAGGTGAGACGGCTGAAAATCTCAGAGATCAGGCTGTTGATGCGGTCGTTGCGCGTCTGGTTTGCACTGTTGTAATAGTCGACAGAGACGGCGAGATCGCAGTAGTTGGCGGTCAGTGTGATCAGACGGTAGACCTCCTGGTAATCGTCGAGGCAGTGGTTGATCGTGGCTGCATCGGTGAGGTTTCCTTTGTAGGATGCTTCCATAGAAAGACTTAATTCTTTCATTTTCTGCGCATCAGCCAGCATGGCCTCCTCGGTTGGATAAATTAAAGACAGGTCCCAGGTAAGTTCTACAGGAACGTCATCGCGTTTTGCAAGTTCCATAACAATCTCCTTTCCATAAAAAAGGGGAGGTTTCCCTCCCCAGGAATTACTTCCTTATGTTTCTATATTCTGTTTTTGGGTTTTATTCTGCGGTTACTTCGCTTTCTTCCTGCGGAGAAACTTCACGATCCGCAGCAGACGGTGTTTCTTCTGCGGCGCCTGCAGTTTCTTCTGTTGTTTCTTCCTCGCAAGAATCCGCTTCATCATCGCCAGATTCAGCTTCCGGCGCTTCACATGCGCTTTCGTTATCGTCCGCACAGCTTTCTTTTTCAGCGTCTTCTTCTTCGGACTCTGCGGTTTCGCTTTCAGCTTCTGCATCAGCTGTTTCGGAACCTTCATTGCAAGCTGCAGATTCCGGATCCGGTGCAGCATCCTCTGCACCTTTCGTTTTCGGAAGGGTCGTATAAGTACGTTCAGCAGGAGCAGGCTCTTCCTCTTCAAATTCGTCTTTAAAATCGTCAAAATCTGTTTCAAGATCTGCTTTTCCTTTCCGGATAAAATAGACTGCCGCACCGCAGGCTGCGCCGACAGCGGCAGAAGCCAGAGTAAGCAGAATACGTTTTGATTTCCGTGACATCTCGATTCAAGTCTCCTTTCAAATGCCGTCCTTTGAAACTATTGTAATACAGTTTCAACAAAAAAGAAAGTAAAATCTTACAGAATTCGGAAAAAGTGCCAAAGAAAACAAGAAAAAGAAGGTTTCCTGACACAGAAACAGCATCAGGCAAGGATAAACTTACGAAGAATCTCCGCCACGCCGCTGTGATTGCAGTCGTTTTCCGTGATATAATCGGCACTCGCCTTTACGGCATCGGTCGCATTTTTCATGGCGGCACCGACGGCAGCGGCCTCGATCATCGAAATATCATTTTCCTGATCTCCGGCAGCCACGGTGTTGGCAAGCGGAATCTGAAGAAGCTCGCAGAGTTTTTTCACGGCATGGCCCTTGGAAACGTGTTCCGGGACATGCTCGAGGTAATGCGGGCTGGAGTAGAACATCGAAATTTTTCCTTTTGCCCACGTCTCCATGGCAGCGCGGTAAGCGTCCATTTTTGCACGGTCGTGGAGATCAATCACGATCATCTTGCATGGTTCCTCGGCGAGGTGCTCCGGCAGAAGCGGATCTTCCACGACGGGAATGTGGATTGCCTGTGTGTAAACGCGCGTTTCCTCGCCTGCATGGCGGCAGAGAAGGGAGGTGTCGGAGTAGGTGTGGCAGTAGAGGCCTGCCTCCTGCGTTTTTTCAAAGATCACGCGTGCATATTTGAGTGGAATCGTGCGGCGGTACAGCGTTTTCTTTGCCGCGCAGTCGTAAATCAGTCCGCCGTTGAATGCGATGGCATAGCAGCCTTCGCGGTCGAGTCCGAGCTCTTTTAAGATCGGCAGAAAGCCGGAGAGCGGTCGGCCGGTGTTGAACACAATTTTGTGGCCGGCAGCAAGTGCCTCTGAAATGGCATCCATGTTTTCTTTTGTCACCTGCTTTTCGGAATTCAGCAGGGTATCATCCATATCGGTAAAAAATATTTTCACAGTCTGATTCATATTCTCTTTTTTTCCTTTCCAAGAATCTGAAAAACAGTTTCATTTTAGCATAAAGTGCCGGAAAAGAAAATATGGTTGCGCAGGGAAAAAATACAGGATATAATGATTGCGGACAAGAAGAGAGAGAAGAAAGAAAATCGAAGAACAAAAGAGACAAAGAAGGGAAGTCAGAATATGATAAAAGCTTGTATCTTTGACCTGGACGGCACCATCGCAGACACTGTAGAGTCGATTGCGCACGCAGTCAACCGCGTTCTGGAACATTTTGGACTTGTGCCGCGCCCGGTAGAAGCCTTCAACTTTTACGCCGGAGACGGTTTCGATCTGGCAGTGGAGCGCGCTTTAAAAGACGCCGGAGATGCAGAACTCAACTATCTGCAGGAGGGCATCCGCCTTGGCCGCGCGTGGTTCAACGAGGACCCGCTGTATCACGTAAAACCGTATCCTAATATGCGGGAAACCCTGACTGCGCTGCGGGAAGAAGTTCCGATTGCCGTATGTTCCAACAAGCCGCACGAGGCGGCCATCCACGTCGTGGAGAGCGTGTACGGACCGGGCTTTTTCAACCGGATTCAGGGGCAGACCGCAGAAATCCCGAGAAAGCCGTCTCCGATCGGTGCGCTCGCGATTGCAGACGCACTCGGTGCCAGACCGGAAGAGTGCCTGTACTTTGGCGATACCAATACGGATATGCAGACCGGAAACGCCGCAGGCATGTTTACCGTTGGTGTGACGTGGGGATTCCGCCCGCGCCAGGAGCTGATCGACAACCATGCGATGGAGCTGCTCGACCGGCCGGAGGAAATCTTAACGCTTTTTCACAGAAAGAATCAGGAAAAATAAAACGAACAGAGGAGAAAACCAGAATGGGAGAATATACTGAAGAATGCATCAACACATTTTTAATGAATCAGGGCCAGTTATTCGACGAGCCGGTGGCTGAAAATTACGATGAGGCAGAGGCCTTTCTGGAGGACTGCTTTGCAGTCGTTGCCGACAATCTGGACGACGTGCGCGCCTACATGGAAGAAGAGGGCATGGACGTGGAAGAAATGTCGGATGCAGAATTAGAAGAGCAGAGCGAAGTCTTTGCCCTGCCGGACGGTCAGTATCTGATCGTGATGGGATAAAAAACAAGAGGAAATTAAAAAAGAATGAAATATGATGTCATTATTATCGGCGCAGGCCCGTCAGGTATTTTCTGTGCCT
>OJQH01001026.1_pt1 | contig 11744 bp, 12 predicted proteins | sample 1601421 | NCBI WGS metagenome assembly OJQH01 (sample SAMN03922503, study PRJEB24848) | human gut metagenome | isolation source: stool sample | host: Homo sapiens | place: Germany | collected 2011-11 | reverse complement strand
GTCCGCCATATCCAGCAGCTCCGGCACAAGGGAGTTGAGCCGGATATACCGCATGACTTTCTTATAGTTCATGCCGTGTTCCGCGCCCACGATTTCCACAGAGCGTTTGCCGATGTCGCCCTCGGCCACCCCTTTCAGCCGCCCGCCCTGGTGCTTGATGTCCTCCACTTCCAGCTCCAACAGGGCGGCCAGTTCGCTGGGGAGCGTCTGATCCCTCTGCTTGTTGCTGTCCTTCATAGCCTGTACCGCCTCGTGGTCAGTCATTTCCCGGACGATAAAGGGCATTTCCTCCAGCCCAGCCAGCTCACAACCATGATGGCGGCGATGGCCAGCCACGATCTCATAACCGTTTCCGTCTTTTTCCGGGCGGGCAAGGCCGGGAACCATTACGCCGTTTGCCTTGATGGACGCTACCGTTTCCTGCATTTTGGCATCGTCCCGCACCTTAAACGGGTGGGGACGGAATGTGTGGAACGGATGCATTTCGGAAAGCTTCAGATAGACCAGCTTTCCTTCCTCCACAGGACGGGGCGGAGCGGCTGGCTCAGGCGGAACCTGTTCCGGGGCCGGGGCCGCATTTTCGGGTGGAGCCTTTTCGGGTTCCGGGGCAGCTTTAACCTCCGCAGCCTTTTTCCCACTTCGGGACAATTTGTCTCGCTTAGTCGGCGTGGCCTCGCCGGGGGCCGCCTTATCCGCCTTGGGTGGGCGGCCCTTGCGGGGCTTCGCCGCCTCCTTGCCAGCAGGCTCCGCTTTTTCCTCTTTTGGGGGACGGCCCCGACGGGCCTTTTTCGGTTTATCATCCCCAGCGGCGGGAGGTTCCTCCTGCGTTTTCTCCTTCGGCTCTTTTGCCGCCTCCTCTTTTTCTACCTCGGCCCGGGCTGTCTGCCGCTTTTCATTCATCAGCTCATTGATTTTGTCAAAGGACACCACCACATCACCGGGCTCGGGCTGGGCAGGCCCCTCCTGCTGGGGTGTGGGAGCGGCAGTTTGTTCGGGAGCCGGAGCCTGGGGCTCGTCAACCGTAACAGGAGCGGGAGCCTCCGGGAGCTTCTCCTCACCGGGGCCTGTGTTCAATTTTTCATCTGCCATTCACTATCCTCCTTTTCGTAAAAGTTGCACAATTTTGCAGGTTAAATTTCTGTAATTATTTTTTTGCCTCCTTCCGGTCTATCCACGCAAAAAAGCCGCCCGATTTGAACGCCGGACGGCTTTTTGTGTAATGTGATAGATCAAATATTATTTTTTGTAGTTCGTAGGCTCCGAAAAGCCTTGTATTTACAGCGTTCCTAATAGGAAACAATCATAAGTGATGTGCATTTGAAATATGCAAAACCCTACGCCCTAAAAGCAATCGTAGACAGTCTATAACAAAAATAGCAGCAAGTCATCACACGATGGTTTGCTGCTATTTCGCTTGTTCCGCCTGATAGTGCCTTTGGGTGGGAGTTTGTTCCCCTATGAAGTGGAGTATCTGTGGTCGTACTCTTTGGTTACAGCGGTGCGTTTTTGGGATCAGAACCATGTCGGCGATGCCTTCAATTTGCTACTTCATTTTTCACAAAAACCGTGGTATACTGTTTATGAGGTGAGGGCTGTGCAGTTTCGACCGTTTGTTTACGATGCAATGAATCGACAAGTGCCGGTGGCTATTGAGCCGATGACACCGCAGGATGCTGCGTTGACAGACCGGGAACCCTTGTGGCAGACCTCCTGGACCAGCGAATATCTGGCCGACGAAAATTATGAAAAATACGCAGCCAGAGTCGGAGACGAGCTGATCGCTCTGGCGGCGTATGAGATCCTTCCGACCGCGCTGGTCGTGCATATCGTGTATATGGAGGCACAGCCGGAGTCAAACCCTACACTTGACGAAGGAACCCCGAAATACAAGGGAATAGGACGACTGTTGATCGCCTATGGCATTAAGCTGTCTATCGACAGCGGTTTGACCGGCGATGTGGTGCTTGAAGCGAAGACAACGAGCTTGGCGAAGCATTATGAGGAAAACTTTGGAGCCGTTTTACTTCCAACCTTTCAATCCTCTGCGCCAAGGTATTTGATTGCGGACGAGGCAGCCAAACGAATTTTCTTTACCTATCTTGTTTGATTTTCCGCGAGGAGGTGCTTTGCATGGATATGAATAAAATCAGACCGGCGTCTGATGCGGCGTGGTATTGCCGCAAAGATGCAGAGGAAGAACGTTTTTATGAGATATTCTTTCAACTGTGCCGCAAATACAGTGTGCGCTGGGCAAGCGCCACGCCGAAGGAGAAAAGCTTTATTGAAGAAGTGACCCGTGTCACCTATGAGCGGGACAGAGCGCAGCGGCTTGGCTTGCCGCTGTCGGATGAATGAAGCCCGCTTTTCGAACATTTTTATCGAAAAGCGGGCTTCTACATGCCCGCAAAGCCTTGAGAAATCAAGGCTTTTTTCTTATGCCCTTCTTGTGAGTGAATGCGAAAACTTTCAAAACATGAAACGAATATTTTTACGCAAAGTCGTTATTTGAACACAGTTTTACGATAAACTCGCCCAGTACGCCTCCTCAAAAGCCTGTGGGGTCTTGTATTTCAAGGTCCGATGGGGACGCAGCTCATTATAGAATTGGACATATTGCGCCACGCTTTTGCGGTAGCTTTGCTCCGAGGTGTACTCCCTGCGGTACGCCTCCTCTTTTTTGAAGGAAGCAAAAAACGCTTCGGCGACCGCATTGTCATGGGGCCGTGCTGTAGCGGAAAAGGACTGTTTCGCACCGCATTTTTGCAGCAGTTCCGTAAGCGTGGCTGAGGTATACTGTGCGCCGCGATCGCTGTGAAAGGTCAGCCCAATGGGATTGCCTCGTGCTTGATAGGCGTCCCGGAAGGTGCTTGTGACCAGATGAGTGCTTGCGTTGCGGGACACCCGATAGCCGATGACCCTGCGGGAGAAAAGGTCGAGGATCATACAAAAGTAGAGCCAGTAGTCGTTGATTTTGAAGTATGTAATATCGCTGACCCAGATTTGGTTGGGACGCTCCGCAGTGAACTGCTGCTCCAGTAGATTCTGTTTTTTGTACTGCTGACGCTTCTTGAATTGCTTTTTTGCGTCTGGGCGGATGCTGTGCAGATCAAGCTCTTGCATGATCGCCGCGATGCGTTTGGTGCTGACCCGGATGCCGCTTTCGGTCAGAGCGATGCGAATTTTTTCGGCGCCGAATCGCTGGGCACTGTCATCAAAAACCTGCTGTACCAGCCGCATAAGCCGCGCCTGCTCTTGATCGCGCTTGCTGCGGTCGGCTCGGCGGAAGATGTGGTTGTAGAAGGTTCCGCGGGCAACATCCAACGCTTCACAGAGCTCGTAGACACTATACGGGTTGTCTGACTTTTGGTAGAGGCTTTCCAAGAAGACCAGCTTTTTCTGCAAGGGCACATTTGATATGTACCCAGTGAGCCGAATGATCTCCAGTTCATGCTCCAACTTTTCCAGCCGCCTTGAAAGGGTGTCGAACTCTTTTGGCGTGTAGGTACGATTTGCTGTTTTGATGGAGCAGTATTCTCTTCTCCAGTCGTAGAGTGTGCTTTGCGCGATATGCAATTCCTGACTGAGCGATTGAATGGATTCTCCCTTTTGGTAACGCTTGATAATCTTGGTCTTGAATTCAGCGGGATATTCTTTTGGCATAGTCTCATCTCCTTTTAAGCAATAAGACTATTGTAAGCAGTTGCCCGCCAGAAAGGAAGCCTCGCATATGCTCCAATTGTTATTCGACGAAGAATCAAGAGATTCTTCTTGCGGAAGACGGGAAATCTATTCTGATACGGCATGACAAATTAGACAAAAGCTGTGTATAACTTATGTTATACGCAGCTTTTGCTCTTTTAACAGGGCGAACACACAAATTTGACCTGCAAACTGTGCAAAATAACGGCACGGGAGAAAATGAAATAATCTATATTCCTATGTTTTATCTCTTGAATGGGGTAACACATGGGAATTTTTGCTTTTAGGAGAAATAAAGCATGAGAATACCATATGGTTTTGAGTTGATCAGCGACGGGACACTTGAAGTCAACAAGGATGAAGCGAATATCGTATCAATGATTTTTGATTTCTATATGGCAGGAGCAAGCTTGGGAAAAGTGGTGGATATGCTTCATTCAAAACAGATATCTTCTCCAACTGGAAAGTTGAAATGGACCCGCGCTACGGTAGATCACCTTCTTTCTAATGGCAAATATGTGGCTGTTGTCGGGTTGGAGAAATTCTTGGATGTGCAATTTGAGAAGGCTGCTCGCTGTAATATTGGCTACGACAAGGATGGGGCGCCGAGGAAAGATACGCGTTATGTGTCTCCTGCTGTGGTTCAGATTTAATTTGTCTTTTACAACTCTGAAAGTTATGCTACAATGACCTTGCGAGGTGATCGTGTGGCAAAGAAACTGAATCTGGTAGATATGTACGGAATTGGAGTTATGCTGGAATACCTTGTAGCTGAAGACAACCTTACCTGCGAGGAACGGGATCGAGTCATATTGCGAATTGCGCAGGAAAACGATATTGCCGAATATATGCTTTCGAATCTTGCCGGTTATGGAAGAAGTAAGCAAGAGGTGTTGAAACGGGCAAAGCGGAGGAAAAGCTCGGAATTACAGGGCAGAAAGCAAGATGAGAGCTATATCTCTCTGACCGAGATTGCCCGAGCTCACAGCGAGGATGCTCCAGGATATGTGATACAGAGTTGGCTGAGAAATGGAAATACTTTAGCATTCTTAAACCTCTGGGAACAGGAGAACAATCCGAATTATAGTGAGGTCGGTTATGCAGAACTTTCGAAGAGAAAGAAGAATGCCTCATTTACGTTGACACCAAAGTTATGGATTGACCAGACAAAGGCAATCGGCATCGTTTCCAAGCAGGGAAAAAACGGAGAAACGTTTGCCCATCCGATGATCGCCTGCGAGTTTGCCTCGTGGATTGCCCCGGAATTCAAGATGCAATTACTAAGGTTGTCGCTGGATAAAACAAAATTGCGATGAGCGAATATCGGGCTGGGTTGCAGTTTCATATCGAATTTGCAGGAGAATGTTGAAAGAATTTATTGCAAAATGGATGGAAAAATAAACTGGTTGTTCATAGAACAGAAACCAAGGTTTAGCGGAGTCTCGAACGAGATAAATTGCAATGAATATCGTTCATGGCAGGCTCAAGCCCAAATTTTTACATAATTTGCGTAGCTGATTTTACACATATGTGGTACAGTAAAATAATAAAGATTTCCCAGAATACAGATAGCTGTTAATGTTATGCACAAAACCTGCCAAGGAAAGGAAAACGTCATGGGAGACAATTATTTCCTGCTGACCAATCTGCTCTCAGAGGATGAACGTAAGGTGATCACCAGCATCGCCTCGCATATTGAGCGGGGGGAGAAGCGCGTGGGCATCCAGCAGATCGCAAGCGAGAATTTTCTGTCCACGACCAGCATCGTAAAGATGTGCAAGCGTCTGGGCTTTGACGGCTACAGTGAACTCTATTATCACCTCAGCCGTCAATTAGCCTCATCTGAAGAAAAAAAGCCCGAAGACCTCAAAAGTCTGATCGATAATTATGATGATACCTTGATCACCCGCTTCTGTGCATTACTTATGGAGCGCCGCAGCGGAAAAGTGTTCACGACCGGCGAGGGCTTTTCCAATATTGTTGGGACATATATCATGCACCGACTGGCAATCTGTGGCTTTAAGGCGTTTAACAATGTGCACTTTTATGACTATATGGTTTTTCAGGAGGCCCGCCACGGCACAATGCGCGACGAGGCGGCTGTCATGTTTGCTATCAGCCAGAGTGGGGAAACGGAGCCGGTGCTCAACGATGTGCGCCATGCCAAACAGCATGGGCATAAAATCGTGACCTTTACCAGACGCGGCGACTCCACGCTCGCCCAGCTCTCCGACTTGGTATTTGTGATCGACGGAGCAAAACAGACACTGGCGGGCAGCCTGCCGAATCCCTTCTTCGGGTATGTCATTTTGACGTTTGAAAATCTGATGGCGCGCTATTTTGACCAGAATGAAAGTGTTTAATCGGTACAATTTTTACTCAACCGGAAATTCTTTTCCTCCGCGGCTGTGCTATACTCAAAATGCGGTACGGTGGAAAATGCCGTTTTCCGCGATCATCGGCTCCGACGGGGTATCCGGCGGAGAAATGCAAACGATACATTATGGAGGAAAGCACAATGAAAAGAAGTCTTGCACTTTTGCTCACGCTGGTCATGAGCCTCGGCCTGCTGGCCGGCTGCGGCAGCAAGGACACCACCGCTGACGAATCCCAGCAGGACGGCGAGAGCGGCGCGAAGCAGATCGAAACGCTGAAGGTGGCGTTCGTTCCGTCCCGCGAGCCGCAGGAGATCATCACTGCGACCGAGCCCCTCAAGCAGCTGCTCAAGGACGAGCCGGCCAAGGAGGGCTATGAGGTCGGCGAGGTCGAGATCACCGTCGGCACCACCTACGAAGCCGTCGGCGAGGGCCTTGAGGCCGGTACGATCGACGTCGGCCTGATCCCGGGCGGCACCTATGTTCTCTATGACGACGGCGCCGAGGTCATCCTGACCGCCACCCGCGACGGCCTGAACAAGGACTCCGACAACGCCAAGGACTGGAACGACGGTCAGCCCACCGAGGCGTCCGACAAGCAGGCGGTCTCCTACCGCGCGCTGATTATTGCCGGTCCCTCCGACAAGGGTCAGGAGCTGGCTGCCAAGGTCAACAACGGCGAGGAGCTGACCTGGGAGGACCTCGACAGCGCCAACTGGAGCATCATGGGCACCTCTTCCCCCGCAGGCTACATCTACCCCGCCCTGTGGTTACAGGATCACTACGGCAAGGGCATCTCTGATCTGAGCAGTGCCGTGCAGTCCGATTCCTACGCCAGCGCTTTCGCGCGTCTCGCCTCCGGTCAGGTCGATGTGCTCGTGACCTATGCCGATGCCCGCCGTGACTATGCCGAGCGCTGGAATAGCGAATTTGGCCGTGAGGGCTCCATCTGGGAGGAGACCAATGTTATCGGTGTCACCGCGCCCATTTACAATGACACCATCTCCGTGAGCAAGAACTCTCCCATCATGGACGACGATCTGATCGCCGCCCTGCAGGATGCCTTCATCAACATCGGCAACACCGACGAGGGCAAGCAGGTCATCGCCATCTACAGCCACAACGGCTATCAGAAGGCGCAGTCCTCCGACTATGACAACGAGCGCGCCGCGCAGAAGCTCATTCAGGAGTTGACCGCCGCGAACTAAATCAAAACTTTCCCAAACGCGGGGAGGACATGCACGGTGAGGACCTTCCGCTGTGCCGTCCTCCCCGCGTTTTATTCAAGAAAAAGAGGAAACCGTATGATCGTATTTGACCATGTATCCAAGGTATATTCCAACGGCACGGTGGGACTTGACGATGTGAACCTGACCATTCAGGACGGCGAGTTCGTCGCCATCATCGGCCGCTCCGGCGCGGGAAAATCGACGCTGCTGCGCGCGGTGAACCGCATGCACCGGATCACCGCCGGCACGCTGACGGTGAACGGAACGGACGTGAGCACCCTTTCCGGCAAGGCGCTGCGGCAGTTCCGCCGGGGCATCGGCATGGTGTTCCAGTCATTCAATCTGGTCACGCGCACGAGCGTCATCAAAAACGTGCTCTCCGCCTGCGTGCCGGATATGCTGTTCTGGCGCGTGCTTCTGGGCGCGTTCCGCAAGGAGGACAAGCTCAAGGCGCTCGAGTCGCTCGACAAGGTCGGCATTCTCGATAAGGCGTATATGCGCGCCGACCAGCTCTCCGGCGGGCAGCAGCAGCGCGTGGCGCTGGCACGGACGCTGACGCAGAGCCCGAGCATCATTCTGGCGGACGAGCCGGTCGCCGCCCTCGACCCTGTGACGGCCAAGCAGGTGATGCAGGACTTTGTGCGCATCAATCAGGAGATGGGCATCTCCATCCTGCTCAACATCCACCATGTGGAGCTGGCGCTGGAATATGCCGACCGCATCATCGGCATCCGCGCCGGTAAGATCGTCTACGATGGTCCGTCTGATAAGGTCGATCAGGCGGTGCTCGATTCCATCTACGGGGAGGATACCGGGACGGAGGCAAGCGTATGAGCCTGTACGACCGCATCTTCAAGCCCCGTATCTACACGCTGCCGAACGGCACCGGGGTGGAGGAAAAGCGCAGCCGCGCGCCGCTGGTCATTGTGATCGTGGCTTTGCTGGCGATTCTTTCCATCCGCATTACGGGCTTTGACCTCTCTGTGTTGGTCACAAAGGGCGGCAAGTTCTTCGATATCCTCAAGGCGATGTTTCCACCGAACACCGCCTATCTCGGCAAGATCTGGCAGCCGCTGTGGGACACGATCAAGATGTCCTTCCTCGGTTCGTTCATCGGCGCGGTGCTGGCGATCCCGTTTGCCATCGCCGCGGCCAGCAATATCGTAACGAACCGCGCCGTGGTGTTTCTCGTGCGCCTTTTTCTGAGCCTTGTGCGCACGCTGCCGACGCTCGTGTGTGCGCTGATCGCCACGTACATTTTCGGCCTCGGCACGATGGCCGGTACCTGCGCCATCGCCGTTTTCACGTTTGCCTATGTGGGCAAGCAGCTCTTTGAGATCATCGAAACGGTGGATATGGGGCCCTATGAGGCGATGGAGGCGCTGGGCGCCACGCGCCTGCGCGCCTTTACGACCGCCGTTTTTCCGCAGGTGCTGCCCACCTATCTGTCCGTGTCACTGTTCTGCCTGGAGGGCAACGTGCGCTATGCCTCCATCCTCGGCTATGTGGGCGCGGGCGGACTGGGCCTTATCATGAATGAAAAGATCGGCTGGCGCGAATACGACAGCCTTGGCATGATCCTGATTGTCCTCTTTGTCACCGTCATGGTCATCGAGGGCCTCAGCCACGCGCTGCGCAAGCGCCTGACGTAAGGGGGAAAGGGCAATGAACGAAAGAATCAAAAAAGCCTACGCCTCCGCACCGAAAACATGGGTGTGGCAGCTGCTGGCGGCCTTTATCGTCGCCTGCCTTCTCGCCTGGTCCGGCACGGCGGTGAAGGTCAGCAACCCCACCGGCAACGGATTGGAGGTGGCGGGGAACATCCTCTCCGGCATTTTCCATCCCTCGACAAAGCTGCTGTTTACCTTCGGCACGAACGGCGTGCCGTACCTGCTGCTGGAAACGTTCTGCATTGCGTTCCTCGGCACGGTCGTGGGCGCGGTGATCTCGCTGCCGCTGTCGTTTCTGTCGGCGAGCAATCTGGTGCCGAAGGGCGTGGCGTTCATCGGCCGCGTGCTCATCGCCGGCATCCGCACCATCCCTGCATTCGTCTACGGCCTGATGTTCATCCGTGTCACCGGCCCCGGCCCGTTTGCGGGCCTTTTGACGATGTCGCTCTGCTCGATCGGCATGGTGTCGAAGATGTTCATCGAGAGCATCGAGGACCTCGACAAGCGAATTCTGGAGTCCCTGGACGCCGCGGGCTGCACGACCTTCCAGAAGATCCGTTATGGCATTCTGCCGCAGCTGACGGCGGACTTCACCTCCACGATCATCTACCGCTTCGACATGAACCTGCGCGACGCGACCGTGCTTGGTCTTGTGGGCGCGGGCGGCATCGGCGCGCCGTTGATCTTCGCCATGAGCTCGTACCGCTGGAATGAGGTCGGCGCGATCCTGCTGGGGCTGATTGTGCTGGTGCTCATCATCGAGTGGATCTCGGCGAAGATCCGCGTGAAGCTGGCACGGGGGTAAGGTATGGATGAAAAAAAGCTGACCATTTACTTCACCTCCGACCTGCACGGCTACATTTATCCGACCGATTACCGCGGACAGGGGGAAAAGGAGCTGGGGCTGTTCAAGTGCGCCAGCCTCTTCCGCAAGGACGGCAACACCCTCGTCATCGACGGCGGCGACATCCTGCAGGGCTCGCCGCTGGGGGCCTTCTGCCACGATACCGTCGGCAGCGCCGCGCGCTTTGCCGACATGATGAACCGCTGCGGCTATGATTATATAACGCTCGGCAACCACGACTTCAACTATGGGATGCCGTACCTTGACAGCTATCTCGATGCGCTGCAGGCCTGCTGCGTGTGTGAAAACGTGCGCCGGGACGGGGCGGGGGTGCGCTTTCCCGCGCGCATCCACACACTGGAAAACGGACTGCGGATCGGCATCGTCGGCATCGTGACCGACTATGTGAACATCTGGGAAAAGCCGGAGCATCTTGCCGGCATTGCGATCACCGACCCCGTCCCCGCCGCGGCCGCCGCACTGGAAAAGCTGCGGGGGCAGGTCGACCTGACGGTGTGCGTCTACCACGGCGGCTTTGAGCGCGACCTTGCCACGGGGCGCGTGCTCTCCACGACTCACGAGAACGTCGCCTACCGCATCTGCCGGGAGTTGGATTTCGATATTCTGTTGACCGGGCACCAGCATATGTCCGTCCCCGGGCAGACGGTGAGCGGCACGTTCGTCGTGCAGCCGTCCGACAAGGGACAGGAGTTTCTGCGCATGGAGGCTGTCGTGTCCGGCGGCGAAAAGCGCTTTTCCAGCGAAACGGTCCGCGCGCACGGCAAGTGCCGGGCAGACTGGCTCGCGGAGTTTGCCGATCTGGAGCGCGGCGCGCAGGAATGGCTCGATCAGGTGGTGGGCCACCTGAAAACGCCGATGACGCCGGATACGCCGCTGCGCATGGCGGCAGAGGGCACCGCGCTCGCGGACCTCTTCAACACGGTGCAGCTTGCCGCGAGCGGCGCGCAGCTTTCGGTCACGAGCCTTGCCAACGACGCGGCGGGCCTCCCGCAGATCGTGTGCCGCAGGGATATTCTCAACGCCTATCCCTACACGAATACGCTGACGGTGCTTGAGATCACCGGCGCGGTCCTGCGCAGGGCGATGGAGCGCAGCGCGGAATACTTCACCCGAAGCCCGGACGGCACGCTGCGCGTGTCGGACTGCTTCCTGAAGCCCAAGGTCGAGCATTACAATTACGACTACTACGCCGGCGTGAGCTATGCCTACGATATCACAAAGCCGGTCGGCAAGCGCGTGGCCGAGCTGACGGTCAACGGAGCGCCCGTGAAGGATACGGACGTATTTACCGCATGTCTGAGCAGCTACCGCGCCAGCGGCACGGGCGGGTACGACTGCTACGTCGGCTGCCCGGTCGTGCGCGAGATCGGCACGGAGATGTCCGATCTGCTGCTGGACTACTTCCGGCAGTACGGCGGGGATATCCCGCTGGCGCGCGGTAGCTTCCGGGTATTCTGACCGGCAGACAACAAAAAGTAAGAGGGAGGACGAAGCTGTCCTCCCCCTTATTACTGATTTAGGAGCTTTTTCCCGGCAACTCCAATGCCAGCGAGAATTTCCACAATAGAGAGCCCCATCAAAATGCCGGAGACAAAATCCTGCACATCAGTACCTCCGACTGTCCCTGACATGGCGCTGCTGGCAATACCGAGGACGACAAGGACAAGGCCGTAAAGAATGCCCTTCTGCCGCTCCAGTTCCTGCGTGCGGCGCAGCAGGTCGAGGATCTGTGCATCGTCGTAGACGCGCACGCTGCTGTCCGCCGCGTCCTCGCCGTCCATCAGCTCCGGGAGCGTCACATGAATCGCCTCGCAGAGCTTTTGAATGATGCTGTAGTCTGGCATACACTTTCCCGTTTCCCTTAATTAAAGATATTGTTGGGTAAAAAAGAAAGGTCAGTCGATTT
>OJQH01001014.1_pt1 | contig 11909 bp, 8 predicted proteins | sample 1601421 | NCBI WGS metagenome assembly OJQH01 (sample SAMN03922503, study PRJEB24848) | human gut metagenome | isolation source: stool sample | host: Homo sapiens | place: Germany | collected 2011-11 | reverse complement strand
GGCGAACTCATACCAGGAGCAGAGTCCCTCGTTTGTTGCATGGTAGCGGCCGTAGTTCTCTTTCTCTGCCATGTCGACAAGCAGGCGGGACAGGTCGTAGGTGTAGGTCGGGCTTCCTACCTGATCATCTACAACAGTCAGATGATCGTGTGTCTTTCCAAGGTTCAGCATGGTCTTGATGAAGTTCTTTCCGTTCACGCCGAATACCCATGCGATGCGGACGATGTAGAATTTTTTCACCCATTTCTCTACCGCGAGCTCTCCCTCGCATTTCGTCTGGCCGTATACGTTCAGCGGATGACGCTCATCATCCGGCTCCCACGGGCGGGTACCCTGGCCGTCGAATACGTAGTCGGTGGAGATGTAGATCATTTTGCAGTCAAGGTCATGGCAGACTTTTGCGATGTTCTCGGTTCCGACTGCATTGACCTGATGTACTTTTTCTTTTTTGTCATCATCCTCAGCAAGGTCTACAGCGGTCCATGCTGCACAGTGGATTACGACATCCGGGTTTGCTTCAGTAATGACTTTTCTTACGCTTTCTGCATCGGTGATATCCATTTCTTCAATATCAACGCCGATTCCTTCATGACCGCGTTTTGCAAGTTCATTCATGACGTCATGGCCGAGCTGGCCTTTTACACCTGTTACAAATACTCTCATAATGGTTCTCCTTTTTTCTGATTTTGTTATCGTTATGTTTTGTCTGTCTCTTGTTTTTCAGTCTGATTTTCTGTTTGTACCATGAGTATAAAGGATGACGTTATGTCATGGTCAAGCACTTTTTTCAAAAACTGCCCCGGATTTTTCTTCCGGGGCAGTTTTCTTCAACGCTGTTCGCTTTTATTTGTCGATATATTTTCCGTTCATCACATCCATCAGATACTGACCGTACTGATTTTTCTTCAGCGGCTCGATGTCGGTCAGAAGCTGGTCTTTGCCGATCCAGCCGTTCAGGTAACCGATCTCCTCGAGGCACGCAATCTTGCGGTGCTGATGGGTCTCGATGGTTTTTACGAAGTTGGTTGCCTCTACCAGGCTCTCATGTGTACCGGTATCCAGCCAGGTGAAGCCCTGTCCGAGAAGCTCAACGTTCAGGCTGCCGTCTTCCAGATAGATCCGGTTCAGGTCGGTGATCTCAAGCTCTCCGCGCGGTGACGGTTTCAGGTTCTTTGCATACTCTACGACTTTGTTGTCATAGAAGTACAGACCTGTAACACAATAGTTTGATTTCGGTTTCTCCGGTTTCTCTTCGATGGAGATGGCTTTTCCCTCGGAGTCAAATTCTACGATTCCGAAACGCTCCGGATCATCTACATAATAGCCGAATACGGTTGCGCCTTTTCCGGTCTCAGCGTTTTCTACTGCTGCTTTCAGGCGTTTGTTCAGACCGTGTCCGAAGAAGATGTTGTCGCCGAGCACCATGGCAACGGAATCATCCCCGATGAACTCTTCACCGATGATGAAAGCCTGTGCCAGTCCGTCCGGGCTTGGCTGCACTTTGTAGGTAAGCTGTACACCGAACTGATGGCCGTCTCCGAGCAGTGCCTCAAAACGAGGTGTGTCCTGCGGTGTGGAGATGATCAGGATGTCGCGGATGCCTGCATTCATAAGAACAGACAGCGGATAATAGATCATCGGCTTGTCATAGATCGGGAGAAGCTGTTTCGATGTTACCATAGTTAACGGATAAAGACGTGTGCCGGAACCTCCGGCAAGTACGATACCTTTCATAATTCGTTACTCCTTTTTCGTATATGATACCTCTAGTATAACCTCATTCCCGGAAACGCGTCAACCCGTATCGTAACGTAACCGTTACTGTTCACTCAGCAGTGAAACACTTGCTGTTTCGCTGCGTAAGAACATGTTTCAGGTGTGAGCAACCCTCCTTTTGCGAAGCAAAACTTTAAATGAGGGTTGCGAATGTTACAGTTCGCTGGGCACCAGTGAACTGTAACACGTAACGGTGTGTGATAACTTTGTGACGTTTCTGTTATCAGCAGCTGTATTTCGTCAGTTTCTGGCGGGAATAGATCGAGCTGTTGCGGTTGAATACGTAGGCCGCGGTGCAGACAATAAAGAAATATGGCAGATAATCGTAGCCAAAAATCTCGCCGCCGATGAAAATAGCCGCCAGTAAGGTATTGGTTCCGCCACCGAAAACCGCCGCATAGCCAAGCGCCGCGGAAAGCTCCACCGGAATACCGAACAGATTGCCAAGGACTGCTCCCAGGGTTGCTCCGATGGTAAACAGCGGTGTTACCTCGCCGCCCTGAAACCCGGCGGACAGCGTCAGAATTGTCAGGATAAATTTCAGCGCCCAGTCATATGCATATACCTTTTCCCCATGAAATATCGCTTCCACCAGATTCGTTCCAAAGCCGCAATACCGTCCGCGGTACAGAACCAGGAACAGAATGCTAAGGATAACACCGATGGAGAAAACACGTACCAGCGGATTTTTGATTTTTTCGCCGAGATATTTTTTCGTGTGCTTTAAGCACCAGGCGAAGAGGCCGCCTGTGATTCCAAAAATAATACCAAGTGTAATCAGACGCACCAGCAGGAACGGTGTCAGGCTTTCGCTGATGTGGACAGCCAGATTTTCTTTGCGGATTCCAAGCAGGGAAGCTACAGCGCTCGCAGAGAAAGATGCGGTAAACGCCGGAAGCAGTGCCTCGTACCGCATTTCACCCGCAGCGAGCACCTCTACCGCAAAGATCACAGCTGCAATCGGCGTTCCGAACATGCCCGCAAAGCCGGCAGCCATACCGGTTACCAGAAAGATACCGGGCGCGTTTTTAAACGGTAATTTTTTACCGGCAAAATAGGAAAACACAGCACCGATCTGAACGGCAACACCCTCCCTGCCGGCACTTCCACCGAACAGATGCGTCAACGCCGTTGAGAGCATTGCCAGCGGAATCATGCAAAGCGGAAGCTCTGTCTCCTCCTCATACGCTACATCAAAAATCAGACTCATGCCTCCTTTTCCCCTGCCACCGAATTTCTGATTGACTGCCACGATCACAAGACCTGCCATAGCGAGAAACGGCAGACACCAGAAAAGATGTGCCACGCGAATAGCCGTGACTTTCAAAAGCAGACGGCAGAACAGCGCCTCAATCAGACCGACTGCCGCACCGAGCGGAACGCCGGTCACACCGAGCAGCAGCAGGGCGCCGTAGGTGCGAAGGGATTTCTTCAGTTCTTCTTTCATTCTCTTTCTCTCCTTTTCGAATTCTGCTGTTATCATATCACGAAGCGGACAGATTGTGAACTATGGATACCTTTTCCTCCATACTCTTTGCCAGTGCGTCGGCAAATTTTTCCTGCATCCGGATTACTTCTGTCATCTCCTGCTCCGTAAACTGCGCCGCAGCTTCCTCCTCGGACTGAAACAGCGGAAGAATCAGCTCTCTCGCATACTGTTTTCCCGTTTCAGTCAGACTGATGATTTTTTCCCGCCGGTTTGCCGGATTGACTTCCATTTCGATATATCCTGTTTTCGTTTTTAGTCCGTTTTCGTACTTTTTGTTTTAGTGTTTTTTTCTTTCTTTGTCAAGATTTCCAAAAGCCTCTTTTTTCCGTATATTTTCCGGCATTTTTCAAATACTAGCAACTGTCCAGACACTGTTAGGGAAAGGAGATTTTGAAGATGAGAAAAATCAGAAGAGTGTGTATGACGCTGGCATTGGCGGTATTACTGGCCGGGATGACGGCCTGTGGAAACAACACCACGAATGACACCGGAAATGGCAATACCAACACGGAGAGTGACATGGGACAGACGGATAACAGAAACGATGTCCATACGACAGAGATGCCGTCAAACGACAATGTAAATGATGTGACGGAGGGCACCGATGGGAATGCCAACGGCACAAATACCGGGGATAGAAATACCCTTGGGGATGATGTCGGCGACGCCGCTGAAGATGTGACCCGTGGTGTCGGTGAGGGCGTTGAGGATGTCGGCCGCGCGGTGGACGATGTGGTAAGCGGCGGCGACAATAAGACGCAGAATCCGCAGGAAAACGGAGCAACTACACAGAATGGAGCGGGGATGGCACAGTAAATATGCACTTCTGCTGCTCCCGTATCTAAAAAACTTCCCTTGGCGAACGATACATGCAGGTTCGCCGGGAAGTTTTTTTTACTGCCAGGCACATCAGCACCTGGTTTGATCCGTCAATTTTGATTTTTTCTTTTACAGACCGCATCTGAATTTTCTGCCCTTCGCGCCAAGAATGCTGGCCATCCGATCGCCCCACGCTGCACGCTCTGCATAAATATCAACCCGTTCCAGATCTCCGCTCCGGTCCACAAAGGCAGGAAACAGGAATCCACAGATAGGATTTCCCGGCTCGTATTCTCCAACCAGAGGGCAGACAGCGCAGATCAGATAGGGGAACATCTCCTCGGATTCCCCCAGGCGCTCTTTATCGGAAGCCTTTGCAGGAATATCATACCGGTCATAAAACATGTAAATGGCATAAGCCCCGTGAATCTGCAATCCTTCGATCAGGATATCATAGAACGTTTCCAACAGCGCATCGTTCTTCAGTCCGCATTCCCGCAGCGCCATCAGCATCTGCCAGATACTGCCCGGCCCCTGGGATGTTTCCGGAAAACGGTATTCCCGCAGCTTCTCATTCGATTCCGCAAACGGAATTTTCTTGGCAATCGCCAGATTCCTGGCCTTTTCCGAACCGGACAGTTTCAGAAAATGAATGTTGAAACTGCCGTCATACTCCCCATCCGAATCCGTATAGCAACCCGCCATCCGCACAAACGAAGTCCGCGCCGGCGTCATCCTCCTCGTCAGCTCCAGCATGTCTTCCCGATTAATCATACATTCCCTCCGACAGTAAAGATATTCGAAACTCTCTGCCTTTGATCTTATCATAACATGCTTTTTCTGTCAGCAGGTTTTTAAATTGCGTTCTTTCTCTCCATCTGATAAAATCGAAACAGTATCTCGCATTTTATAATTTTGATATAGAGAGATGTTGGGACAAAACACCTTTTGACTCAATATCACAGAAAGGACGACACATGAAATTAGCAGTAATCAGTGATCTTCACGGGAATTATTATGCGCTCGCAAAGGTGCTGGCATTTCTTCGCAGTCAGGAGATCGACGGTATCATCGGGCTGGGAGATTTTGTAACAGACGGGCCTTTTCCGCAACGGATGATGAGAGTGCTTCGCGAAATGCAGGAGGAGTTTCCCTGCTATCTGGTGCGGGGAAACAGGGAAGAATATCTGCTGGAAAATATCCGGCATCCGCAGAACTGGAAGGCAGGTTCCTCGACAAGCGGACTTTTGGATTATACGTTTCGGAATCTTACCGGACAGGATCTGGAATTTTTCGAACATCTGCCGACAGACGGTGTTCTGGTCGGAAAAATAAATGAATCAGGCCGGCTGATTCCTGTTTTTGTTCCGCAGGAAGAAATCACACCGGATACCTGCCGCGAATCTCTCTTCCCGGCACTTCGTCTCTGTCACGGCGCGCCCGGAGAACTCCGTGGGAATTTCGGTCTGCATCCGGAGCTTTTGCTGTCCCATCTGAAAAATCTCGATGCCGCAATCCTGCTCGGCGGGCACAGCCACAAGCAGGAGCAAAGAGAATATGCCGAAAAAACATACCTGAATCCCGGTTCCCTTGGGCTTGCGCTTGATGGAGTCGGCGGCCATGCCCATTTCGCGATTCTGACGCTGGAAAACAGCACATGGCAGATCGAATGTTTTCAGATTCCCTACGATCTCGAAGGCTACCTCGCCGAATTCGACCGCGCCGGGCTGGAAACGCATGGCAGTGTCCTTGCCCGTTCCTTAAAACGGACATTGACCTGCGGCGTGAATTATTTTTATCTCACCGTAAAACGAGTGCGTGAACTCGCCGATGCACTGGCACTGACCGATCTGGACGAAGAGGTCTGGAAAAAGGCGGAACAGGAACTGAAATAACCGTCCATTCAAAAGACGGCAGGCTGTGTACTCACACACAGCCTGCCGTCTGTTTCTATTCCCTAACTTCTATTTTTCTTTTCGAAACACAACCGTCTCAAATCTTCTGACCACTCCATCATACTCTCCCGTCATCGGCTGGTATGTTTCCGTATCCATCGGAAATGCAGCCGGTTCAGCTCCGTAGTTCTGTACAAACAGATACTTGTATTTCTCATCCTCCCTTGTTGCAACATCGAGCCCTTCCGGGATTTCGGCTGCCGCGCGTTCCAGGCCTTTTTCTTCTGCCAATTTCCGGCAGAAGTCATCGTAAAATGCCTGTTCAAAATCTGCGCAGACATAATACGCCTCGCCCTCTCCAAATACATTTTTCGTCAGTGCCGGATATCCCGCATAGAAATCGTCACGGTATGCCAGCAGCGTTTCGGCACCGTTCGTTTTTACCAGGTCGCAGAAATTTCGGATTTCATATGTCTTTCCTTCTCCCACACCCGCATTCACATCCTGATCATACAATGCGTCCAGCTCGGTGCTCCGCAGGCCGAATACATCCATCAGTCCGTGCGGGGTTCCGCCGAGGAAACAGAGGTCGTTTTCATCCACAACTCCCGACCAGTATGTCATCACAAAGGTGCCGCCGTCTGCCACAAATTTCCGGATTTTTTCCTCAATTCCGGCCCGAAACAGATACAGCATCGGTGCAAAGACAATCCGGTAGTCGGAAAGATTCTCCTCCATATCGAGGAAATCCACATTCACACCCAGTTTCCGAAGACCGCCATATACCTTCTTCACGGTATTCATGTATTGCAGTCCCATATTCCGTGGTCCCTGCGCATCCTCCATGGCCCAGCGACTTTCGCAGTCATGCAAAATTGCAGCCTGTGCCTTCGTCGTGCTTCCCGCAATCTGCGCCAGATCCAAAAGCGCCTCGCCCGTCTCTGTCACCTCACGGAACACGCGCGTATCCTTTCCGCCGTAGTGGTCAATGACCGCCCCGTGGAACTTCTCGCTCGCACCGCGGCTCTGGCGGATCTGGAAATACTGGACACTGTCGGAACCATGCGCCACTGCCTGCAGCGATGCCGCCTTTAAAAGCCCAGGCCGTTTCAGCTTGCTGACACTCTGCCAGTTCGTGCTTGTCGGGCAGGACTCCATCAGAAGGAACGGTTTTTTCATCAAACTCCGCATAAAATCGTGCTGCAGTGCCGTGTCAAGCGCAGTCACCTCTTCTGCTTCCTTGTGCCAGGTCGGATAATTATCCCATGACACCACATCAATCAGATCCTTGAACTTATGATAATTCAGTCCCTGGAAATCATACATCATGTTGATTGTCACCGGAAGTTCGGAACCGCCCGCGCGGATCGCTGCTTTTTCCCAGGCAACAAAGTCTGCTGTCTGATCTGTCACAAACCGTTTCCAGTCAAGATTCAGTCCGTGAAGCCCCATCTCACCCTTTGGGGACGGACTCTCAATCTGCTCAAAATTCTGATACGAATGGCTCCAGAACGTTGTATTCCACGACATATTCAATGCATCAATCGTCTGATATTTTTTCTTCAGCCACCCCTGAAATGCCTTCTGGCAGAGCGGGCAATGGCATTCTCCACTCAGTTCATTCGAAATGTGCCACATTTTTACCGCCGGGTGCTTTCCAAACTTCTCGCTCAGCAGGCGATCAATTTTCCCCACCTTTTCCCGGTAAACCGGCGAAGTATAACAGTGATTATGGCGTCCGCCGAACAGATTTTTCGTGCGGTCCGCGTTTACGCGCAGTACCTCCGGGTATTTGTCTGCAAGCCACTTCGGGCGTGCTGCAGACGGTGTCGAGAGAATTACTGAAATCTCATTCTTATACAGCTGATCCATGATCTTTTCCAGCCATTCCAGGTGGTATACACCCTCCTCCGGCTCGAGCACAGACCAGGAAAAGACACCAAGCGTCACCTCGTTGATATGCGCCTCCTTCATATATTCGATATCCTGCTCCAGAATTTCCGGCATCGCAAGCCACTGCTCCGGGTTATAATCCCCTCCATAGATAAATCCACTCTGGTTCATGTTCGTTTTCCTTTCTCTATTCATCGAAATATCGTCTCCACGTGCATCTTCTCAATTTTGCAGGCACATCCATCCGCAAACTCCGGCTGCTTTTCCAGAAAAATCGGATCACCCGGATGCAGCGGATAGACAACGAGTTTCAGTTTCTCCGGAAACTCAAAATAGCCAAGGCTTAACAGGGCCTCCTGACCGGTATAGAAATAATCGTTGATTTTCTCTTCCCCATCAAACACTTCCATACGGTTTCCGTACCAGGTCAGAAAAGCAAACGCATCGTGATAATTTTTTTCGCCAGGATAAGCAAGCTTCAATTCGTATACAGCTTTCTCTTTATCCTGCTCTGTGCAGACAAGCTCTGCCTCCGGCTCCTGTGCTTTGTAAATACGCTCATACAGCGTAAAGTTTCCTCTTTTTCCACACTCTTTGAAATCCACAATGCCTTTTTCCACAACCGGATACACAGCGATCATGGTTTTTCCACTGCCTGTCACAACAAGCTCACCGTTTTCTTCCCAGACATAATTTTCGGAAAGAACGAGATAATCCTGATCCAGATGCACCTTCCATGCATTCAGCGCCTCCTGCCGGGAAATCAGGCAGAGTTCTGCGCGCGCATCGCCCTCCCACTGAATCTGCGGGTCGAGATCACCGTAAAATACGAACGCATCTCCCTCTTTCGTATGTAAAACGCAGAGAGGTGTGGCAAGTGCCGTTTGAAGAACCGCATCGTTTAGCTTCATATTGTACGGAAAAAATCCATACATTCCCCCTTTCAGATCAAATGCCGGAAATCCCACGCTCGCTTTTCCATCCAGGAGTCCCTCCAGTTTCACCTGCGGATGATCATCCATCTTCCATCTTCTCTGGTAATTGTTAAAAAAGACGTATCCATGGTCCGCATCGTGACGGCACGCTGTCCGAACAGTGTGCATATCTCCCGGCAGAATCCTTATCGTTGGAATTTCAGACCGAAGTGAGGCCATATCCTCGCCAAAATCATTCAAAAACAGCGCCAGCAGCTTGATCTCCCGATAGCTGTCCGAGATTGTTCCGTACTGCCGGATCGGCGCGTTGAAATCGTAATTGATCTCCGGCAGGTCGTTCAGATATCCTGTCGCGCGGCTCTCCTGCAGGGTGGACAGTTTTCCCTTCGGATTGCTGCCGCCGTGGTACATATAGTAGCCGAGCAGCCCTGCTCCACTTCCCATTTTTACGGTAGACATCGCTCCGACATCGCATCCCTTCGCCACCGGTCTTCTGTGCATGGTAACCTGAAGCCCGCCTCCAAGTTCTGCCGTCAAAAACGGAAAATCCTCCTCGTTGTAACTGTTTGCATTTTCCACATGATGATCACACGCAATCAGTGCATCGTTCCTTGTGTGGCTAAACACAAAGTTTGCGTTCGGCTCGATCTCGCACGTTCTCTGATCCCATGGTGCTTCACAGTAGCCGCCCATGACCGGAAGCAGATCGCCGATGCAGGCTCCGCCCCAACCGGTCGCCGTGTACAGCGGCACATCAAAGCCAATTTCCTTTGCCATTGCTGTCAATGTGCGGATATGCGCCTCGCCCTCCGGTCCCTGCAGGCCGCCGACGTGGCCGTACTCATTCTCGATCTGAATACCGATCACCGGACCGCCGTCCTTTTCCATGCATCCATCGACCTGCGCATAAACCTTTTTCCAGAACCGTCTGACATAGCCAAGATATTCCTCGTTGTTACAGCGGATCGCCATGCCCTCTTTCTCTCTCTCGATGATCCAGTCCGGGAATCCGCCGTTCCGCACTTCCCCGTGCACAAACGGTCCGATACGCAAGAATACCGACAGTCCGACTTTCCGGCACAGTCTTACAAACGTTCCGATATCCCGGCATCCTTCAAAATCAAACACATTTTCCTCTTCCTCGTGGTGAATCCAGATCACATAGGCTGAGACGACAGAAACTCCGCCCGCCTTTATTTTGCGCAGTGATTCCTCCCACCACTCTTTGCGGTACCGACTGTAATGCATTTCGCCCATCACCGGAAACCACGGTTTTCCATTTTTAATCAGATAATCCCTGCAATAGCTGTACTCTGCTCTCATCGTCTTATTGTCCCTCTCTTTTTACTGTCTGCAGACAGAAATTCCGCATCATGCCGTACATCGGCGGCGATGAAATTCGGATTCCGGCAGTGACTTCCTGCGGTTTTCTGATTTCGCATGTCACTTTGTAGCCGGTCCATGCATGTTCTGTCGGATGAATCACAGTCTCTTCTTTTCCCTCTTCCGTATCGAGGAACAGCCGCACATCCACATTCGTTGTATCGGTTCCCTGAAAGGCAACAGATAATGTATACGTTCCTGCCTCCTGTACCTTTACCGTCTGGCAGATCGAAAACGTAAAGTTTTTTGGTGCTTCTACGCGTACCGCATTCACCGGCGGAGCTGGGAACGGATCGACAAACTCCGGAAACAGCTGTACTGCAACGGCATCCTCGGATTTTTCTACGTTCCAGCGCGCCAGGCCGTCTTCCCAGCCGACATCGAGCAACAGATTCTCCGCCTCCGGCAGCTCTTCCACCACGCAGATCTTCGCATGTGCAGCAAACGGAACACCTTCCACATTTCCTGTCACATCATATTCGCCTGTCACGCGTGTGTCCGGCACTTCGTTCCAGCTTACCCGCCGCTGCTCTACCGTTCCGTCATACAGCAAAACCGGGAGCATCTCCGGCAGAGTGCATACCTCATCTTTTACTACGGTCATTGGCTCCGGCTCGTAAATCTTGGCCGGTTTTTCCGGGCAGGCATCATTCCGTGTAAATAGGAAAGAAAGAACACCATCCAGGACGGTTCCCTTCTCATCCAGCAGACCCATGTTTTCCGACCAGCCGCCCTCGCCGTCCTTCGGAACACAGATCGGTTCCCAGTAATAGAGGCCCTGACCCATTTCGTCCGGCATTGAAGCAACGACATTGGCAACCAGATCCAGCACCTGCTTCTGTCCGACAGGCGTCGCCGGAAATCCCGCAATTTTTTCCTGCTGCTCATCAATAAATCCATGCACACTCTTTCTCCATGCATGTGCCGTCTCAACGACCATAATCGGCTTTTTATAATCCCAGATCAGCTTCGTCATTGTCTCTTTCAGATCTGTGAAGGTGCCGTGCCAGAATGGATAATAGGAAAGTCCGATCAGGTCAAAGTCCTCGAGTCCTGCTGCAAAGGAACCGTCGAACCACTCTTTCAGATAGAAATACCGTCCGCCCTGGTCGAGATGGATCATAACCTGCATCTCATCTTTTCCGGCTGCAGCCCGCGCACCGCGGATTCCGGCATTTACAAGCTGTACCATTTTTGTATAATCCGGCAGCTCCCCGTCTGGAAACAGAAGGCCGCTTCGGATCTCATTTCCGATCTGAACAATATCCGGCAGAACGTCCTCCTCTTTTAATGCCGTCAGCGTATCTCTTGTATAAGAAAAAACAGCCTCCTTTAATTCTTTAAAGCTTAAGTTTTCCCAATCTTTCGGCTTTCTCTGCTGGCCGGGATCCGCCCAGAAATCAGAATAATGGAAATCCAGCATAAAGCTCATGCCATGTGCTCGGATCCGTTTTGCCATCGCCAGTGTATGCGCATAGCTACAGTATCCGCCGGACTCCCTGACATGCTCCGGCGCATTCCAAATACGGAGCCGTACGGAATTTACCCCGTATTTCTGAACGAGATCCAGCGGATCCATAATAGTTCCGTCAAAGTCCTTCACCTGTACTCCGGCGTCTTCCAGCTCCGGTATAAAAGATAGATCCATTCCCTTCTGAAATTCCATTGTTCTGTCCCTGTCTCTTATACACATCTCCGAGCCCACGAGACCAGAGAGGA
>OJQH01000988.1_pt1 | contig 12176 bp, 8 predicted proteins | sample 1601421 | NCBI WGS metagenome assembly OJQH01 (sample SAMN03922503, study PRJEB24848) | human gut metagenome | isolation source: stool sample | host: Homo sapiens | place: Germany | collected 2011-11 | reverse complement strand
GCATTATGTCCGCTTTGTCGACAAATGCAACAAGAAACGAAAACGGGCTTGATATAAAGAACAGGAACACGCCGAGGAAATTCATTCCGCCGGCATTCTGCCAGTTGAAGAAGAAATCCCCCTTGCCCTCAAGTATGTCCTTGAAGTCGAGCAATAAAGGAAGCACCTGCTGGTGCATATCGCACCATGCGAGCGTTTTATCTCCGAACGGATAAAGCCCACTGCCCGCAAATACCGCAAGTCCTATGACAATTACCGCTATCGGCGGAATTATCAGCGTCAACAACAGCTTCGGACTGCGTATTAGTTTACCGAAATGTGTTGTGATTTTTTTAGTAATATCTCTTTTCAAAATATCCTCCGGGATTTTTAAAAATCTCTCCCATTTGGTTTTTATGAATATCTGTCTAAATTCAAAAGCCGCAAAGACTTTATGTGCTATGCGGCTTTTATTTTTGATTGAATTATCAGCCGCAGGTGATTATACCATGAGCTTCTTTGTGTCTACCGTACCCTTTGAAGCAAGATTCTTTGTATCCTTCTTGCTTTCGCCGTTTCCTGCATTTGTATAATTCTTGCCGTGCTTCTCCTGCCAGAGTACCCACAGGGGACCCGAGATGCACAGTGAAGAATAGGTACCGCAGATAAGACCTGCCATCATAGGAATAGCAAATGTCATTATCGAGGTTACGCCGCAGATTGCGCATACAACGCAGATTGCGAGTACGGCAAAGGCTGTGGTAACAGTTGTGTTTACAGAACGTGTTATCGACTGAGTGATACTCATATTAACAAGTTCCTTGAGTGAAAGCGAGTTGCCGTAAAGGTTACGGTTCTCTCTGATACGGTCATATACAACGATTGTATTGTTGATAGAGTTACCGAGTACGGTAAGAACAACCGCCATAAAGTTTGCGTCGATCGGGAAACGGCAGAACACGAACACAGCATAAACCATGAAGCAGTCGTGAACAAGGGCTACCAGTGCAAACACACCTGCCGAAAGACCGCCGATTTTCTTGAATCTGAACGCAATATAGATAACGAGCAGTATAAACGAGAACAATACTGCAACAAGGCACTTAAGGAAGAACTCCGTACCTGATGTGGGGTTGACATCCTGGCTGTTTACAAGCGTAAGGCTGTTATCCTTGAAGGTCTGCTGGAGCTTATCCGATAAAGCTGTCTGCTTATCTGCTGTAAGTCCCTCTGAAGACGAGAATGAAATTTCAATGACTTCAAGCGAGCTGTTCATCGAAGAACCTGTAGTTACCGTAACAGCACCGTAATTTTCGCCCTCAACCGTCTTCTTTACCGCATTTGTGTCAATTTCGCCGGTATAGCTGTAGGTCAGCATTGTACCGCCCTTGAATTCAATAGCCATTTCAATGCCGAATATGCAGTTGAAGATAACCGTAATTACAGCAATGACGATCGGTATCAGAAAGAGTACCTTTCTGTATCCTATAAAATCAAATACTTTTTTGTTATTCATTTTGAAGCACCGCCTTCCGTTGCGGCAGCCTTTTCAGCGGCACGCTTCTTTGCAGATTTTCCGCCGTAGAGAGCAGGATTTCTGAATATCTTGAATCTGGAAAGCGACATTGTCATAAGTCTTGTCGCAAATATGCCGAACAGGAAGTTCAGTATTACGCCGACCATCAGAGTATAGCCGAATGAGTAGATAGTACCCTCCGTTGAAGCGCCGAACATAAAGAATACGGGCTTCAGTATAGTAGACGCAAGGCTGTCGGGTGTACCGAAAGCACCCATAAGTATGATAGCAACGATAATCATTGTGATATTACCGTCAAATACCGCACTGAACGCTCTCTTATAACCTGTAGCTATCGCTGTATCTATCGTCTTGCCGCTGTTTATTTCTTCCTTTATACGCTCGCCCGTGATAACGTTAGCGTCAACGCCCATACCTACCGCAAGAATGATACCTGCGATACCGGGAATTGTCAGCGTAAAGCTGTTTGAGAACGGGAAGAAGCCTGTTATAGCGCAGAACGTACCTGCAACCTGTCCGATAAGACCGATAACGGCGACTACACCGGGAAGTCTGTACAGTGATATCATGAATATCATTATAAGTGCAAATGCGATAACGCCGGCGATTGCCATAGCGTCACGGGCACCCGTACCGAGTGTGGGTGAGATAGTGCTGAAGCTCGATGTTTCCAGCTTGAACGGTAACGCACCGCCGTTTATCTGGTCTGCAAGCGCCTTAGCCTCATCAGCCGTAAAGTTACCGCTGATTGTAGCCTCACCGCCGCTGATTTCCTCTTTTACGGTAGCTGTTGAAATGCACTTGTCATCCATATATGTCGAGATGTATTCCTTTGATGAAGCAAGCTTCTTTGTAGCCTCTGCAAACTTCTCCTTGCCGCTGTCCTTCAGCTTTAAGGATACCATATACTCATATTCCTTGCTGTTTCCGCTCTTGAGCTGATATACGGCAGAAGCCTTTTCAACGTCCGAACCGGAAATGATAAGGGGCAGATCCTCGTATGTCTGACCGTCGGAAAGCGATTTTTCCGAGCCTTCTCTGAAGGTGAGCAGTGCGGTAGCACCAAGCTCCTTTACAGCCGCTTCCGGATCAAAGCTGTCATCCTCAGCCTGCCACGGGAAACGCACGATTATCTTATCGCTGTTATAATCAACATAAACCTCATAGTCTGTTATGTTGTTTGCAACAAGTCTTGTTTCAACGATCGACTTTGCCGCATCGACCTCTTCATTGGTCGCATCGTAGTCTGCCGGTGACGTAAATGTAACGTCAACACCGCCTCTGATATCAATACCCCAACGAATATCACTTACACCTCTTATAATAGTGGTCGTGAAATCGCCGTACTGGGTATGAACACCGAAAAATACTATGCCTGTAAATGCCAGTATAACCGCCAGCACTATAAAGAACACAGGCTTTGCCACTCTTTTCAAATGTTTCACTCCGTTTCTGTGCCTCAGCACATCCTGTTAATTTATACATTACAGTATTATACTATAATGATTTCGATTAGTCAAGAAATAGTAAAGAATTTCTGCAATTTTCACAATCCGTTCATTATACGGAAAGCTCAGCCTTTTCTCCGAGAACGTCCTTATTCTTTTCAAGGACAGGCTTTATGCACCTGTCAAGGAATGCGGTCACCTGGCTTGCGCTTCTGCCCGTGTAATTTTCGGGGATGAGCTTTGCCTCAATCTCTTCCTTTGTAGTCATGAAGTCGGGGTCTGCGGCGATTCTGTCAACGAGGTCGTTTTCTCCGCCCTCCTCCTTGATGACCTTACCTGCGGCAATGCTGTGCTGTCTTATCTTCTCGTGAAGCTCCTGTCTGTTTCCGCCCTTCATAACTGCGTCCATCATAATGTTTTCCGTTGCCATGAAAGGAAGCTCCTTCATTACTCTTGCACGGATAACCTTAGGATATACGACCAGTCCGTTTGTGATATTCAGCATAATGTTCAGTATAGCGTCTGTTGCAAGGAATGCCTCCGCTACTGCGATACGCTTGTTTGCACTGTCGTCGAGCGTTCTCTCAAACCACTGTGTGCCTGCCGTAAACGCAGGATTAAGAGTATCTATCATAACATATCTTGAAAGCGAGGTTATTCTCTCCGCTCTCATCGGGTTTCTCTTATAAGGCATAGCCGAAGAACCGATCTGATTCTTCTCGAAAGGTTCTTCCATCTCCTTGAAGTTTGCAAGGATACGCAGATCGTTCGAGAACTTCGAACAGCTCTGTGCAATACCGCCCAGTACGTTTACTATTCTGCTGTCAACCTTTCTTGAATAGGTCTGACCGCTTACGGGTACGCACTGCTTGAATCCCATTTCCTCAGCTATCATCTGCTCCAGCTTTTCTATCTTTTCCTCATCTCCGTGGAACAGTTCCATAAAGCTCGCCTGTGTGCCTGTAGTACCCTTCTGACCGAGCAGCTTCAGATTACCCATCTGATACTCAAGATCCTCAAGGTCCATCAGAAGCTCGTTCATCCACAGTGTAGCACGCTTGCCTACGGTAGTCAGCTGTGCAGGCTGTAAATGTGTATATGCAAGACAGGGCATATCCTTATATTTATCCGCAAAAGAAGCAAAGTTCGAAAGAACGTTCACAAGCTTTCTGTGTACTATCTTCATAGCGTCACGCATTACGATAACATCGGTGTTGTCGCCTACATAACAGCTTGTAGCGCCTAAATGGATTATGCCCTCGGCCTTCGGACAGCACTTTCCGTATGTATGAACGTGCGCCATAACATCGTGGCGGAGCTTCTTCTCCTCCTCAGCCGCATAAGCAAAATCAATATCATCAATATGCGCCTCAAGCTCGTCAACCTTTTCCTGTGTTACCTGCTCAAGTCCGAGCTTCATTTCCGCTCTTGCAAGCGCTACCCACAATCTGCGGAATGTCGAAAACTTCTTCTGTGCAGAGAATGTAAACTGCATTTCCTCACTTGCATATCTCGTACAGAAAGGGCTTTCGTAAGTTTCATAATTTGTCATTATAAATAACCGTCCTTTTCATCGGATTTTTTACTTTCCTGTGTCATCTGTATCTGCCGCCTGTATCTTTGACGCATACAGCGCTTCATCTGCACATACCGACACATTTTATATTGTATCACAAATTGTCCGTGTTCGCAATAGCAAACGTCATTTTTTCTCAAAACTCACCTTTCCGTATATCATTCAGCCGCCCCGCCTACACTCTACAGCCACATCGACCACAACCGCTCCGCTTCACCCTACGGCAACATTGACCACAGCCCGTCATTTCGCACAACAAAGCCGTTTGAACAGCTCTACCGAAAATTTTTCGTATTTTTTTAAAAAAGCCCTTGACAAATACCCGAAAACCGTGTATAATATTTACTGTTATCTGGGTGTGGCGCAGATTGGTAGCGCGCTACCTTGGGGTGGTAGAGGCCGCAGGTTCAAATCCTGTCACTCAGACCAGTTAAAAACCGCTTGATTGTCAAAATCAAGCGGTTTTTTGTTTGCCGTTTTAGCCCCGACATATGCAGGCTCTGCGGATATATTCTATTAAATTATAAAACGTTCCACCCGACATCTCCTGCCTATACACTTATTCAAACCGTTTCGCTTTCTTTTTTCTTTTCTCCGTCTGTATACCGCCGGTCGCCGTTCTCCCTGTCATATGCCTTCACCGAATATTCGCTGACATTCTTTACCGTTTCACCGTCTATCTGCAATGCGGCAGGCGAATCAAACCGCACTGTGATTTCCTTTCCGGTCAGTACCTCTACCATCTCGGTATGGCTGATATGCTCCCCCTTGAAGATTGAAGGAAACACCATAAGCGTTTTCAGCTTTCCACTGCCGTGCATCACAACAACCGATAGCTTCCCCTCGGGATTGTTTCTGTCCTGTTGCGGAGCGGTCATCATACCGCCGCCGTAAAACCTGCCGTTCATTGTCGGCGCAAGCCATACCTTCTTATAGCTGTACTCCCTGCCGTCAACGTTTATAACCGCATTCGCCGGCCTGAAATGAAACAGCAGACCTTTAACCGCAATAGATGTATAATTTATCGGCTTGTCTGACTTTTCTCTCAGCTCATCGCCCTTTTCACAGCAATATCCGTCAATACCGTAGCCTATAGCATTGATAAACCGTGAGCTTTTGCCGTTTACCGTTACGATCGGCAGATTTCTGACATATTCATTTATCCTTACAGGCTCGCAGCCCTGCTCCTTGCCGAGATCACGCAAGAAATCATTTCCGCTTCCCGTACCGTAATAATACAGCGGATTCTCATAAGGATACCCGTCGCTGTCGTTTATAAAACGGTTAAGCGTACCGTCGCCGCCGCACAGCACAATATCGCTTTCAGGCGAAATACTGTCAAAAAATGTGCCGTACCCGCTTATCTGCGTCATATTGCAATATTTCAGTTCATCGTCCTTATATATTTCCGTCAGCTTTTGTGCAAGCTCTGTTCCTTTTCCATTGCAAGATAAAGGATTATACAGTATGTATTTCACGCTCATATATGCCTCCCCTTAAAACCGACAGCCAATTGCTTATGATGTTATCGGTCTTTTAGTCTTTTGGTATAGTATAACAAATTTAAACGGATTTTGCAATATATTGTTGTAATTTGTCAACACGTTGGATGAAAAATTGTATAAGTTGTTGCTTGTAAGCGTCCTTGCTTAAAGCCTCTGAGCGTTCATTTTATAAGGCATCCATGCCTTACCCGCAAGTTGCGGGTTCTCCCTCCCGCCGCACCAAAAAATAATACCCCGCTTGTTGAGCGAGCGAAAATGTAGCGGGGTGTCGAATTGCGGTCGTTTGGGTCGGCGCGTCCTTGCGCCGACTTTGTGCGACCGCCATCTTGCATCCTTGCACGTTTATGAACGCTCTGTTGGTTTCGCATCCTTGCGAAACTTTGGGCGTTCATTTTATAAGGCATCCATGCCTTACCCGCAAGTTGCGGGTTCTCCCACCCACCAACACACAAAAGGTGTAACCCCACTCATTGAGTGGGGTTACACCTTTTGGTGCCGATGGCGGGGGTCGAACCCGCACGGTATTGCTACCAACGGATTTTGAGTCCGTCACGTCTGCCAATTCCATCACATCGGCTTATTAAAATGTGTTGTAAAACCGCACTGCATAACGGTAGTAACGATTTCACAGTTTGATTATTATATCATAGCGGTAAAATGTTGTCAATAGATTTTCACTATTTTCCAAAATAATTTAGTGTTTTTTTATAAAAAGCCCTTGACAATTTGTTGAAAATGCCGTAAAATTAATATCGAGTAAATATCTATTATAACTCAGGAAAGTCGGCTGTCTTGCAAATTTTCACCAATAAAAGACAGGACGATCCGCTTATTTTACATATATACAATTAAATGTTGAAATGTAAAATCAGCCGTGCAGGCGCTTATGCAGTTTTGCGGCGGCGTGACACGGCAATTCAGAAAAGGAGGAACGCTAACCCATGGAAGTGTGGCTTGCAGTTACACTCTGTGCGGCGGCATTCGTAGTCGGAGCGGCGATATTCGGTTTTGTTATGTACAAAATGGGTATCGAGCATAGAAAAAAGACGGCAGAAGCGCAGATAGAATCTGCCGAGAAGGAAGCAAGCAGGATAGTATCCGAGGCTAACGAAAAAGCTCAGGCAACAAAGAAAACCGCACTGGTTGAGGCTAAAGACGAGATCTTTAAGCTCAAAGAAAACAACGAAAAAGAAATTCAGAAACTCAAAAGCGAAACCGAAAGAGAACTCAAGGAACGCAGAGCAGAGGTAACACGCTCTGAAAGAAGACTTCAGCAGAAAGAGGAGAACCTCGACAAGAAGAACGATAAGATCGAGCGTCTTGAAGAACAGCTCCAGAACAAGAACAAGAAGGCTGAAGAAAAGCTGGCTGAAGCCGAATCCATCAAGAAAAGCCAGATGGATATTCTTGAAAAAATATCCGGCTTTACTTTAGATCAGGCGAAGGAACACCTGCTGAGTATGCTTGACAGCGAGCTTTCGCACGAAAAGGCAGTCAAGATTACAGCTTACGAACAGCGTCTTAAGGACGAATGCGACGAAAAGGCAAGACAGTATATCTCCCTTGCTATTTCAAGACTTGCCGCCGATACCGTATCAGAGGTGGCAGTATCCGTAGTGCCCCTGCCCAATGACGAAATGAAGGGCAGAATAATCGGCCGTGAGGGCAGAAACATCCGTGCGCTTGAACAGCTCACAGGTGTTGACCTTATCATTGATGATACCCCCGAGGCTATAACGCTTTCCTGCCATGACCATGTAAGACGTGAGATAGCAAGAATAGCGCTTGAAAAGCTCATTCAGGACGGACGTATCCATCCCACGAGAATTGAAGAAACAGTAGAAAAGGCAAGACGTGAGGTCGAGCTTAAAATCAAGCAGGAGGGCGAGCGTGCCGTTATGGAAACCAACGTAAACGGCCTGCACCACGAGCTTGTAAGGCTTATCGGCCGCCTTTACTACCGTACCTCTTACCGTCAGAACGTACTTAACCACTCAATAGAGGTCGCTCACCTCGCAGGAATTATGGCAAGCGAGCTTGGCGTTGACGCAACTCTTGCAAGACGTGCCGGTCTTCTGCACGATATAGGCAAGGCTCTTAACCACGAGATTGAAGGCTCACACGTTCAGATAGGTGTCGATGTCTGCCGTAAGTATAAGGAAAGTCCCGAAGTTATCCACGCTATCGAGGCTCACCACGGCGATGTTGAGATACACTCTGTTATTGCCGCTCTTGTACAGGCAGCCGACGCAATAAGCGCCGCACGTCCCGCCGCAAGAAGCGAAAACTACGAAAACTACATCAAGCGTCTGCAGAAGCTCGAAGAGATATGCAGCTCTTACAACGGTGTTGAAAAGTCATTCGCTATTCAGGCAGGCCGTGAAGTAAGAATCATGATAAAGCCCGAACAGGTTGACGATGATAAGATGATAGTTCTTGCAAGAGAAATTTCTCAGCGTATCGAGAACGAGATGGAATATCCCGGTCAGATAAAGGTACATCTGATAAGAGAAAGCAGAGCTATAGATTACGCAAAATAAACCATAAACACTTGGGAGCCGTTGCATAGATTTATGTAACGGCTCTTTTTGCTAAAGAGGTATTCTTATGAAGAAGAGATTAACGGCAATACTTACGGTAATGGCATTTATGCTGACAGGCTGTGCCGGAAATGTCACATCGGGAACGGAAAGTCAGCCGGTGTCGGACGCTCAGAGCGGTATTTCGGATAACGAAAGCAGTGATACTTCATCACGCTATGAGATAATCACAGCAACCGAAATGGCTGAAAAAATGGGGCTTGGCATAAGTCTTGGCAACACGATGGAAGCATACGAAGCGACCGATTGCGAAAAGATAACGTATGAATGGATCCCCGTTGTCGGCGGAAACGAACCGCAGGACTATGAAACCTACTGGGGAGCGGATGTTACCACGCAGGAAATAATAGACGGTATGAAGGCGGAAGGCTTCAACACAGTTCGTATTCCTGTGTTCTGGGGCAATATGATGGAAAATGACAATACATATACGATAAACAAGGAATACCTTAAAAGAGTTAAGGAGATTGTTGATTACTGCGAAAAGGCAGGCGTATATTCCGTTATAAATATCCACCACTTCGACGAATTTATCATAAGAAGAAACGACCTTGACAAGTGCAAGGAGATATTCACTCATCTGTGGACGCAGATAGCCGAGTATTTTGCGGATTATCCCTACACGCTCGTTTTCGAGGGCTATAACGAATATCTCGGCGGCAATCAGTTTGATTCAAGCGGTAATCTCAAGGAACAGTCCGAAACCAATGCTTACAAGATGACCAACACGCTCAATCAGGCGTTTGTCGATGCGGTAAGAGGCACAGGCAGATATAACGCACAGCGTGTGCTTATCGTTTCGGGCTACTGGACAAACATAGATAAAACGACTTCTTCAAGATTTCAAATGCCTGAGGATATGGTAAACGACAGGCTTATGGTGTCTGTCCACTATGTCGACAACTCTATGTACTGGTCGAATAAAATAGGCGGCGAGGAATGGCTTAAATATATCGACAGCCAGTGTGCCGAGCTGAAAAAGGCTTTTCTGGATAATGACATCCCCGTATTTATGGGAGAAACGACATCAACCTATACCGCAAGCAATATGGCAAAGGACGCAACTCACACCGATTCCTCCGAATGCCTGTCGATTGTACTCGGAAAGCTGACCGAGCTTGGCATCGTTCCTGTTATATGGGATACCGACAGCCATTTCTATTCAAGGACGACTTATAAGATTGTAAACGAGTCGGACCGCAAGGTCATCCGTGAATATTCCGACAAACTGAAAGCAAACCTTGAAGCACAGCAGTAATAACAAACAGCAGCAACGCTACTAATCACCGTACCGTTGCTGCTGTTTTTATTATTCTTTTTTACCCTTGTTTTCCGCCAGATATGCCACCGCACTGTGAAGTGCAACATTCCCCTCTCCGATAGCCTTAGCTATCTGATACGGTCTGCCTGTGCAATCTCCGCAGGCAAAGCACCCTTTTACGCTTGTTGACATATCACGATTTACCGCAACACTGCCGTTATTCATCTCAAGCCCGTCAAGCAGTACATCCGCCGAAACCGTCTGCTTCAGAAAGAACACTCCGTCAACAGCAATTATACTGCCGTCCGAAAGCGTTATCCCGTCTGCGTGACACTCTCCGTTTACGCTTTTGACAAAGCCGGGTAATCTGCTAACATTTTCTCTCGAATAATCCGTCTTATATGACGGACAGAAATAAACCTTCTCTGCAAGCTCCGCCAGAAAATCCACTTCTTCTTCGCTCTCCTTGTTATCGCTGATAACGGCTATCGTTTTCCCTTTATAGAAATTTCCGTCACAGGTGGCGCAATAGCTTACGCCCTTGCCGAGAAGCTCACGCTCGCCCTTTATTTCGTTTACGGTCTGTGCGCCCGTCGCCAGAATGACAGCGTCCGCCTTATATTCCTTCTGCCCTGCAAGGAGCATAAAATACTTGCCGATATTATACACTCCGGTAATACGCTCGCAGGTTATCTCTATATCCATCTGCTCAAGGTGAGCGGCGAATTTCCTATTCAGCTCACTGCCGCTTATTTCTGGCAGAGCAGGATAATTCGATATTGTATGCGAGCGTTCGATCTTTGCGCTGAGGTCGGCATTTCCGAAAAGTATAAAGCTCTTGTTGCGTATTCTTGCATTGATAGCCGCCGAAATGCCCGCAGGCCCCGTTCCGATTATCGCTATATCATATTCCGCCTGATTTCCGCCCATTTTTAGCAACACTCCTTTGCCTTATTATCTGCATTTACAGTGATAATATATCACAATTTCCCCGCAAGGTCAAGAAAAACGGCACAGAAAAACCCTCTTTACCGCTTGACCGGTAAAGAGGGTGCTTTTATGCAACTTTTACTTCATTGCTGTACATAGTAATCGTTTCGGACCTGCCATCCTTGGTAGTAACGGTGAATACAGATTTCACACGATATGTACCGCTCGATACAACCTTGTAATTATCGAATTGCGCTACGCCCGAGTATACCGTTCTTGTCCAAGGTCCGCCCTCTGTGTTCCAGAACCACAGGAAAGCAAACTTCTCAAGCGATTGTTCTACTTTCACACTTTTGATAGTACCGCTTGAATCGGTAAGCGAGCTGTGACAATGTGCAGTAGTGCCTTTGACCGTAAGCGTACAGTTTTTGGTGCCGGACAGGTCGCACTGTACCCCCTCCGCCGATACGCTCATAACAAGCGTAAGAACAAACACCGTTGCCAGTAAAAATGCGAGTACTCTTTTCTTCATAGTATAAATACCTCCGTTGTTTTATCAGGGCTTAATTTCAGTCCCTATTAATAAAACGTATGAAAGAGGTACTGCGTACTGCTTTTTTTATCACTTTGGATTATTTTGTACAAATGCACAAATTTCAAACGCTGTTTTGTGCATTCTGACGTATCATTGCTTTGGTTTTACGCTCTCCGATAACGCTATTAGTTCATCTTTGCCGAGTTTATTAGTTTGAAAAGAAAAAACATACTCGTCATTATTCCACACCAGCATACTTTCCATGCCGTTTTCAAAATACAATGCCGTTATCCCGTTGACATCAACAGCCGTAATAGCGTCTTCGGCCGTTTCGGTGTTGATCCGTGTGCCGTTGAAATGGCTGAATGTCATCTGAGAAAATATGATTTGGCTGTCGCCGTCTTTATATTCTTCTACCATACACCCGTCACTGTTATAAAACGTATATCTCATATATCCGTCAATGCCGGCCGTGATTACATATTCCTGTTCTATATTTTCCGGTGCTTTTTCAGTGTCCTCAATATGTAACAGGGAAAATGTATCATGCTTTTCAAGAGCGATATTATTATAGCAGACCACCGCCGCCGCTGTGATTGTAAGAACAAGGGTCACGGCAATGATTATGATATATCGCCAACGCTTTTTCGACTTATGAACACTTTTATCAAGAGTATTGTCGGCTAAATAACTGCGTATCATCTTCTTCATTCTCCGGTCAAACGAACGACGAATCTTATAATTTGTTTTTGGAATATCGGAAAAAATCATTTCATACATGATTTCCTCCAGTGCGATTTCAATG
>OJQH01000975.1_pt1 | contig 12348 bp, 5 predicted proteins | sample 1601421 | NCBI WGS metagenome assembly OJQH01 (sample SAMN03922503, study PRJEB24848) | human gut metagenome | isolation source: stool sample | host: Homo sapiens | place: Germany | collected 2011-11 | reverse complement strand
CCTACAAGGGCGATGCGGTCTTTCTTATTGATGACGTAAGAAACGTCTTCGAACAGAGCGGTAGCATTAAACTCCACCTTCAGTCCTTCTACGGATATCATAGTGTCAATGAATTTATCGTTTCAAGACTGCAAAGGTAGCGATTTTCAGTAGTATATAATAAGGAAAAGGATATAAATTGGGGCGTGCCTTTTTGTACCTTGCCTTGGTACGGCTTATATCTCACTATGGTACAGCTTGTACCTTGCCATGGTACAGACCGTACCTTAGTAAGGTACAAGCCGTACCAAACAATGGAATTACTCGGTACATGCAAGTTTTTGGTTATCAAAGCAGTATACAAGAGAGGGGACTATCCCCTTACAGAGACAGTCCCCTCTTTATTTTTATCACCTACCGTCCGGCAATAACCGAGCAACAGGGAATAATCACACAGCTTTAGAAAAGTTTGGCAGGATATTCTCCGGCGTCTACCAATGCCTGAATCTTATCAACCACACTCTGACGGTCTTCCGGGTAAGTGACGCCGAACCACTTGCTGGTAGTATCGAGCACCTCGCAAGTTGCCATACCATCATTAATCAGCTTATCCACCATCAACGGAATAAAGAACTCGCTCTTCAGATTCTCCATGTTCTTCGGATCGCTAAGGAACGTTTTGAAGAACTCCTCGCTGTAAGCAAAATAATCGGGAGTGAATCCCCAGAAGTTCATGCTCACCGGAGTAGTATCAGGAGTAGCAGTCCACTCGCCATTATCATCGATATACTTCACTTCACCGTCCATACGCTGAATCTTGGTGCGCTCTACAACAGAGGTCAGCAAGTTGTTCTCATCCGTACCGCAAAGCCCGCGTGACACAGTGCCGCTTTCGCTTAATGTGTTTCCGATGCGGAAACCAACCATTGAATATACATTCTTAGAACCCTCAGGAAGTGCAGACAGGAACTTTCCCATTACCTGAAAAGAATCACGCCCATAGAAGTCATCGCAATTGATAACGGCAAACGGTTCCTTTATTACATCGGCACCCATCATTACAGCATGGTTGGTTCCCCAAGGTTTGGTACGGCCTTCGGGGCAGGTGAAGCCTTCAGGAAGGTCATCTATGGACTGGAATACCAGTTCGCAGGGAATATGGCCTTCGTATTTGGAAATAATCTTGTCGCGGAAGTCCTGTTCAAAATCTTTACGGATTACGAAAACGAGCTTGCCAAAACCGGCATTGATGGCATCGTAAATAGAATAATCCATGATAGTTTCGCCATTCGGTCCCAATCCGTCCAATTGTTTCAAGCCACCATAACGGCTGCCCATACCGGCTGCCAATAAGAATAAAGTTGGTTTCATATTAGTTATTATTTAAAAAGGTTAGTGTATCATAGTTGATAACGGTTGCAAATGTACAAAAATTTATGTCTGACAAAAGGGAGTTTTAGTTCATTCTTTACCACTATCCGTTCAAAAACGTACATTTAGAACGGATAACCGATGGCAAAATGCAGTGCCATACTATCCTTGAACTTAGGAATATTGTAATATCCCGACTTTCCGGTATCATACGGGTCGTGAAGCCCGATACCCAAATCCAGACGGAAAACAAGGAAGTCCAGGTCATAGCGTAAGCCGAATCCCGTACCCAAAGCAATCTGTTTCGGGAAATTCTTCAAGGTGAACTCACCGTTCGGGCGATTTTCGTCCTTACGCATCAGCCATACATTGCCGGCATCCAGAAACACCGCTCCATGCAAGTCGGCAATCATACGGAAGCGATACTCGATATTGGCTTCTATGCGAATATCACCCACGTGGTTGATATAGGTATATTTCCTATCCGTCTCGGGAGGATAGCCGCCCGGACCTATACTGCGTGCAGAAAAGGCGCGCACACTATTGGCACCGCCGATATAGAACTGTTCCGTATAAGGTGCAGTCGTAGCGTTGCCATACGACCATATCACCCCTCCGGCAATACGCGAGGCTATCATTTGGTTCTTGTCTATCCGGTAATGGTACCTGAATTCCGAGTTCAGCTTCAGGAACTGTGCAAAAGGTACCCCGAAAAGCTTCTTTCCTTCCTCACTGAACGGCTTGCCGAAAATACGGTAGACGGCAGAAGTCAGGTTACCGGCCGACGCAACGGTGGTCTGCCTCCAGATGGGGTTACGCTTGCCGCGCACGGAAGCGTTGTCATAAGTATAGGTGTACTCCATGGCAGGAATGAACTGGTCGCGCAAACTAACGTAGAGTGCCGGATTCTCGGCACGCAACGTATCGAAAGCGGCAGTAGGATTACGCAGCACATTGAATGTCAAACGGAAAGGAGTTATACTGTGCCTGGAAGTCGATTTGGGCTGGAAGTCATAAGTGACATTACCGCCAAAAGCCAGCAGCTTATAATACTTGGCACGGTTCATCTGGTCGGCATATAAACGGAAAGTCGTTGTAGCCGGGAAGTCATACTCACGGTCGCCCATCCTAGGAAACACCACGCGCGGAAAGATGAGAGAAGTGGAAATCCCCAGTTCATAGCTGTTCATCAGGGAAGAACTTGACTTGCCCGTCTGCCATTCGTACGAACCGTTCAACTTCACATTCCAGCTTTCACCGCCACCGAAGACATTGTTCTTCGTCACCGTAAAAGCGGCACCCGGTCCCGTCTGGTTATTGCTCTTCATGGTGACATTAAAATCCAACTCCGCATCGTAGGGTTTATCGAGCGCGGCAATGACCCTCACATCCAATGTATCAGACACAAACGCCGTATCACGCGGTATATACTGCATCTCCGCATAACGGAAAATACCGACGCTTGCCAGACGCTCCTGAATACGGGTCTGACGGTACAAACTATACAAACTCTGCATAGAACGCTGGCGGGCAATACCTGCGCTGTCCTGTATCTGACGTTTCCGCCGATAACCTTGATAGTTCAACCAACGGTAAAGCATGTTGGGACGTACCGGAGGTTTGTTGTAGTAATGTATGGTCAAGCCTTTGTAATCCATGCTGTCATTGGGTTCCTGCCCCTGCTTTCCAAGAAGATAGACGGATTTACGCCCCACACGGAACTGCTTCTCGGCTACCTTTGGCATACCGGGAACGGGAATCAAGCGCATCTGGACATGCCCATTGGGAACCATCATGGTATCGGCCTGATAGGTTAGGTAGTCGGGACGGAAATAATAACAGCCCACATTACGCAGCAGGGTACTGATACGGGTACGCTCCCCATCCAAATCAGCCACATTGAATTGTTCTCCCGAACTGATAAGGGAACGTCGGCGTCCCAGCTCCATAATGCGAGTGGTACGCTCGCTGAAACCACGATAATATACCGTATCTATAAAGTAGGGGTTACGCATGTTCACCGTATATTGCAACTTTGCCTTCAGCGAGTCCTTCGGGTCGATAAATGTCTTGTAGCTGACGCTTCCGTTGAAATAGCCATAATCGCGCAGCAAGTTAACCGCCGCCTTCTGGCGTATATCGGGATTCACCGTAGACATAAGCACCGGAGTGGCGGCAAATTTATTGAATATCCACTTTCCGAATCCCTTCTCATACTTCTGGAAACCATTGTAAATCCACAGTCCGAAAGGAAAGGGATAGCGGATAGTAGAGCTTCCCAGCAACGAATTGTTCGGTGCCGTAGCAAGGGCGGCTTCCACCTCTTCCATAGCAATCTCACCAACAGACGTTTCACTGCGGTTCAATACAATCATCGGCTTTTGGCCGGTATAGAGTATCTCCCCCTCGGGCAAGTGCTTCGTGGTGGAGCAACCTGCCAGAAATATCAATCCTGCAATATATAATATCAGTCGTTTCATATCACATTCCTACTTTTTCATATCGCTATTTTCAGCCTCCGGTTTTATCTTTTTCTTCCTGAAGATGAAGAGTTCACTCAATCGGTCCATCTTCCGGCGCAGCACAAGGCCGACACCCGTTTCGGTTATCTCACCGTCGAGTATGCTTTCGTAGTTTTTATTATGGAATACACGGACATATCGAGTACCCGACGCATCAAGACGGTATTCCAGCGATATATTGTCAATGAATGATTCCGCATCGTTCGTGGCATTGGCCCCGGTGGACACTTTTCCACCGATGACTATCTGTACGCGGTCGTTGAAGAAACGCTGGGAATAACGAAAACTGAAGTCTTTCTGCGTGTCACCCGTTTCAGCAGAGGTACGGTCTTCCACACCTACACTGATATTGGCCCCTTTTATACCTCCCGCCAAGGAGTTTATCTGGCTCTGAAGCACTGAGTTCAAGGCGGCTCCCATTGACAAACCTCCTCCTTTGGCACCACTGTTCAGGTAAATACCCGTGGCAAGCATGGCAATGGCCTGCTTGCTACGCTCTTCTGCACCCATTGCCTGCAGCTCATTCTCTACTGCGGCATCTTCGGGCGCCGAAATATCGAATATCAAATCGGGAGCGTCAAGCCTGTTCTTGATGGAAATGGAAACATCGAAGTTCACCATGCGCGAACCGTCCCCGTCACCATCGGCCACAGAAGCACGCATACGTTCCGTAGCCTTCAGACTCAGCGTAGGATTCATAATATTCCCCCGCCAATCCACATAACTGCCGGGATTGAACTGGAACTCCTTCAACGGGATGATAGGCAGCGAATATTTCATGACGCCACCCGAAAGGGTATAGCGTCCGGTAAGGCTCATATCCCCTTGGGGAGTATACTGCATATTCAAATCACCGCCACCTTCCAGTTCGATGTATTTGCTGCGGTCGGGACTCAAGTCAGCACGAAGACGGACAGCATCGTCAATATGGACGGACATATACATTTCCAATCCTCCCAAAGACATGGCAGGAACCTCATCTGCTTTTACCGACGTCGTATCGGTGAACGAGGTAAAGGTAACCAGCCCACTGAGACGGTCTTCCACCGTTAAAGGGGAATCGGTCAACACGTAGGTTACGTTGGTATTGCCCAGCAAATTCATGTTTCCACGCATCGTGAGCCCGTCAAGCGGCCCCTTCACCGTGGCATGCAAGTCGACGAACACCTTTCCATACACCAGACTTTCGCGGGTACGCGGTGCATCCAGCAACGTATAGTTCTCTGCCAGCAGATTGAGGTTGGCAGTAGGACGCTCCATATTCCGGAAATCAACCTTACCGTCAATCGTAAACGGATTCTTGCTGGTGGTATAAATGGCAAACTTATCAAATATCAACTGATTGTCCTTTATCTGTACCGGACGGTTGTCGAACCAGTAACGTGCTCCCGCCTGGCGTGCATAGACAGACACACTGTCCAAAACAATATCACCATGCATTTGAGGCTTGTCCAGCGAACCATAAATATAAAGCCCTCCATCAATATCTCCGGTAAAGGCCACCGTTTGGTCAGGGATGAATGCATTGGCCATCTTCAATGGAAAATGCTCGAAACGGGTGGACACTTCCAGGGTATCCTTTCCGTTCTTCTGCGTCAAGATACCGTCGGCGGTCATCACTTCTTCATTATCATATGTAAAATAGGTATTCAGATAGTGCGTATTCTTGTCGCCCGGCAACCAGGTAGCCCCCAGGCCGATGTCTCCAACCGGTTGGCGTTCGTAGGTCAGTTTCTCTACATTGGCTTCGGCGGACACCTGCAGGGAAGTGGCAGTCTGTATATAATTTGCTTCGGCAGAGAACAATCCCGTAAGCCGGGGCATATAAGGAAGTACCTCCGTAAGTTCATCCAGGCGCAATCGGCTCAGTTCTACGTTTATATTCTGCAAGGAAAGGGTATCATTCTTGTCGGATTGCATACGGAAACACAGACCATCGTCGCTGTCCATATCAATATTGGCATCGACGCGCAGATTCTTATGCAGATAAATCCAGTTACTATTGTCCGCAAAGTGGAATTTACGGAAAGCGATAATCGGCTCGGCAGGAATAAGGTTCAGCAGCACACCATTACCGCGACCGTGTCCTTCGGTCAACGGACGGGCATTAATACCGAATAGAACACCGGTCTGCCCTTTTCCATTCACATAATCCACAGTCAGTTCCGCATCTTCATTACGGACTTCACCCGTCAGTGTGCTACGGAACACAAACTGCGGGTTCTTGGGACCGTTTATGACACCACCTTGCAACTTCATGCGGGCAGTATCCTGCTTCACTGTAAAAAATATCGTATCGAGCTGCAAGGAGTCCATGCGCAATCCGTGAACAGCTGTACGTCCATTGATGCCGACTTGCGGAGTAAATCCGAAGCTCAGTTTGAAATCATTATAGGAAATACCCTTTGCAGCCAGGAAATAGCTGACGGGATTCTGGTTACCGGCTTCCAGATGCATGCCCGCTGAAGGAAGGACTTGGCGCAAAGCGGCATGGTCCAAACGCCGTTCATCAATCTGCTTTGTCAGGATAGAGACAAATTTATCCGACTGTTCCATCAACTTCTTCAACGTGCTGTGAGCGCGGAAACGCAGATTCAAGTCACCGGCATCAAGCCTCAACTTGAGAGAATCATGACGTGCCTCCGCTCCCATTGTAAAGGCAAACGGGTGTTGCAATGGTCGGGGCACCAAACCCAGCTTATGCAGATTCACCTCTTCCACATTTAAATCCAAAGCGCCATCCAGATAGTTGCGGTCAAGACGCATATCCGCATTTCCCTGCATCTTGAGAAGGACATTATCGCTGGCAAGACGGACGGTAGCAACGGATGACTTGAGTCCGGCATGCACATCTACACCGGAAATGTCCCAATGGCCATACTGTAGTTTTTCCAAGGAGGCATTCAAAGCGGCCACAGTTTTTCGTGATGCCACATCCACCCCTTGCCCCTTAGCGGACATCTTTGCCGTAAGAGTATAGATAGAGTCCTTGGGCAGGAAGTGATGCACCTGCAAGTTGTTGATGGCAAGGTCGGCATGGTAGGCTTCCGTAGCAAGATTATAGGCGGCGTCCAAATTCAAGGCGCCTTCCTTCTCCTTCAGTTTCAGGGCGGCAGTGCACTGCGCCCCCTCCATACCGAGACGTGCCGCAAGGTGCATACTGTCCGGCACAATGATGGAGCCATCGGGAGCAATGTCAGCTAGTCCGGTCAGGAAGTTCAAGTTCTGCGTATGCATTTCGAAGTCCATGCTTCCATTACGTTTCACACTGTCGGTCAAGCTCCAGAATTCTCCTCCCCCACTCAACGAAAAGGCTCCGGGCAGCTCAGCCGTAAAACGGGAAATCTGCATCTGCTTCAGGTTTCCTTCCGTACCGGCATGAATCACCAACGGACGGAACGGATAGGCTTCCTTGAAAGCTTCCGGCAAGCCACCGGCAAAAAGCAGTACATCCTGTTTGCCGATACGGGCATTGAAACGGGCTGTCAGACGGCCGGTGGTAGGTATATTTATCAGTTCCCAGTAAGTCTGTGCCGTAAGGTTCATCTCACTATGAGGTGTCAGCAACTTCAAAGAAGGGATACGGATAACGGTAGAATCGGCAAACAACCGCCCGGTCAGGGAAGTTACACTCAAACCGGAACGCTCATACATGGAAAATTCCCGGATAACGGCATTCATATCTCTGCCGTAGTACATCACAGAATCAATGCCCAGGCGAATGTCGCGAAGAGCAATGTGCGAGGGGTCGAAGCCTATCGCACTCCCCGGGCCACCGGTATCATAATTGACAGAAGTTCCAGTCAGCAGGAATTTTCTCCAGCCATAGAACTGGTGTTTCAGGTCGGCAGCAGCGTCCGCAATCTCAGCATCTCCTATATGGGCTTTCAGCCCCATGGAGTCCAATGGCATCTGTAAATCGACCGAGACGTTCTTCAACTTCAGAGTATGGAGTGTGACTTTCCAGTTTAACGCAGTGTCAGTAGTGTCTTTGGGAGTCTCAGTGGTATCTGCAAGCATCACCTGCACATGGGTATCGCTCAATTCTATATTATTGAGGATGGCATCTTCTTTTGTAAGGTCTATGCCATGGCTTTCGAAAAAGAAATGCCCCAGTACTCCTTTGATGCACATACCTTCCATTAAATTGGAGGAGTTGACAGCAACTTGTTTCAAGGTAATGTCATCCACCTCCACTTTCCCTTTGAGTAAAGGCCATGCCTGTACCCGTACGTTCAAACTTCCAAGATTCAGCAAGGTATCGGGATGCTGCACATCAACAGCACTGTCGGCAGGCTGTACCACCAATACACCGCGGACCAACAAATTCAAAGGAAAGCGAAGGTCAATCCGCTCCACGGATATGTCCATACCCGTAGCACCTGATGCAATTGCCGTAGCCTGCTTCCGTATCAAATTCTGTACGGGAGGCACATAAAGCAATATCATCAATATTATAAACAGTATAATAGGAGTAAGCAACACCCACAGTGCTGTTCTCAACCATTTTCTTCTCATCGGAACGTCAATCTTTCATCGTATTTAAAAGTCCTACAAAGTAAACAATTTCTTTCGACATTTGGTTCCCGACAGAGAAAAATCACGTATTCTTCTCTGTTCCCCCATTACGGAAAAGCTGTTGCCTGAGTAATGACATCCTCTATCAAAACGAGGGCGGCAAGGGCGTGTTCTTTCAACTCTCCGGTAAAAGGCACTCCATGAGAAGTTTCCAACAGTTTCAGCAATGCAACCAGTTCCGCTGCTCCAATTAAAGTAAAGAGGGGAATCATTTTGTGGGAGACAGCAGCCATCTCGTCCACATCCTCATTCTCCACAGCCTTCTGCAAACGCTCCGCATTGAGGCGGGTTTCAGCCACAAAACTTTCCAGAATGGACTTTGCCGCCTCGGGGTCATCGACCGAAAAAGCAGTGAGCGAAGAGAATTTATACCCCGGGCAAGCCGAAGTTTCCGAAACTTCCATAACCTCCATCCCTTTGTCCTCCATATTCAATTCATGTAGCAATTCACTGACGGTAAACGGCTTATGCAGGCATCCGGCAAATCCATGCACCGTAAATTCCTCACGCTGCATGTCACTGCGGGCAGTGACAGCAATCACCGGAACAGACTGTGCCTGCGGTATGTTCGAAGCACGAAGCAGTTTCAGTAAATCAAAACCATTAATAGCAGGCATCTGCACATCAGTAAGCAGAACATCAAAGGTTGCAGTGCGCAAGGCATCCAGCAGTTCATCCAGTTGTAAACAAGAGACAGAATTTATACCACTCTGCTGAAGCATGGCGGCAGTAAGGGTAAGCTGAATACGGTCATCATCGATAAGGAGGACATTCTTCAGTGAAGAATGAGGAACGGGGAATGAAGAATTGCCATTCGGCGTGGCAGCACATCCCGATTCTTCATCCTTCATTCTCCGTCCTTCACTCCTTACGGGATAGATAGGAATATATATGGTGAAAGTGCTTCCCTTGCCTGGCACACTGTCTACATCAATCGTGCCTTCAAGCAACTGTACCAGCATACGGACAATGGAAAGTCCAAGTCCAAACCCCTCTTTACCCTGAGCACCCGGTAAGCGGGTAAACTCCTGGAAGATACGTTCCCGGTCGGCAGGTTCCATACCTTTACCGGTATCAGCAATGGCAACTACCAGTCGACGGTCCTCGTAACGGGCAGTCATGGTAACACTGCCTTGGTCCGTAAACTTCACGGCATTGGACAGCAAATTGTTGATAATCTGGCGCAGACGCAAGGGGTCGCAAATATAGGTACCGCCCAGCTCCGGGGCAATGTCGCAATGAAGCGCCAGTCCTTTGGCAGCCGTAAGTGGTTCAAAACTGACGTGTATCTCTTCAAGCAGGCGGGAAGGATGAAAGGTGACCCGGTTGATTTCGGCCTTGTTCAAATCAAGACGATGGAAGTCGAGCAAATCAACGACCAGCTTCAGCAGATGTTCCGATGAGGTTTTCATATTGTCCAGATAGAACCGCTGACGCTCATCCACCGTCAGACGGGAAAGCAAGTCGGCATAGCCCATAATAGAACCGAGCGGGGCTTTGAAATCATGGGTAATGGCAAGCATCAGTTTTTCACGGACAGCGAGTAAATCCTCGGCACGACGACGGGCCTCTTCCAACTCACGACGGTAACGGTTGCTTCGGGTTATGTCGCGGCCGATGATAATAAGAAAAAAAGCGGAAAGCAACACCGCACCTACGGCAATGCCACTGATAATCTTGGCCGAACGGCGTCGGACCGCTTGTTGATACTCGGCTTCCGTCCGTGCACGCAGCAGAGTTTCCGTCTCGTAATCTTTCAGCAAGCTGTCAATACGAGCGGTCAGCATATGGTCCAAGCGTTGCAGATAGCGTTTACGTCGCTGTATAACAGTGTTTACAGCTTTTTTCTGCTGGGCCACGGCACGCAGTTTCTCATGCAAAGAATCGGCCGGATTATAGGGTTCAATCACCGTATCCGTTGCAAATTCAAGGGAGGTCTTTACCTGGATAGCCGTATCTTTCTTTGGGGGGACAAACACTTCACCCAAACGACGGAAAAACCCCTTCTTCCGAGGGCGTGTCACGACGGTATCCCGATGTGTAATGATACGGTGCTGCACACGCTGCTGGGTCACTACCGAGTCCTGCTGGGCAATTATCTGCTCAATGTCACTGGTGGATACCATGCTGTCATTCGCCTCACTCAGCGTGCGCAGCATTTTTATCGTATTGGTATCCTTCTCGCGTATCAAAGCAAGCACGCTGTCTGTCCATTGTACATCGCGGTCATCAGTAAGAATAAGGTTCTCCATTTCCCGGTGTACGAAAAACAAGGAAAAAAACAATACCGCCAGCAACAAAGTGTAGCCTACGGCAATCTTTACTTTGGAGACATTATTCATACTATCAAATCCTTTCCCTGGTCTGTTTACGGAACCTCAACCACAGCATCACTCCCGCACTGGTCAGTCCGAACGGGAAAGCCATCCAGACTCCCGTCAGCCCCCAACCGAAAACGAAACCGCAAAGGTACCCTACGGGCAAAGATATAATAAAATAGGATATAAATGCAATAATCATCATCGGTTTCACATCCGAGATGCCGCGCAGGGCATTGGCAAAGTTAATCTGCAACCCATCGCCGAACTGGTAAACCAAGAACGGGAAGAAGAGAGCGGCAACCATGCCGGACACTTCCGCATTGTCCGTAAACCATCCCCCTACCTGACCGCGAAGCGCAAAGACGATACCCAGCAACACCACCTCCATACACAGGATGATGTGAAGGCCGGCATACGCCGAGCGGCGCACATTCTGCCCGTCTCCCTGCCCCTTGAAGTTGCTGACACGCACGGCAACCGCAGCGCCCATGCCATAATACATCATGAAGGTGAACTGAGAGATAGTAAGCATTATCTGATGCGATGCTAGGGCAAGTGTCCCCAGCCAGCCCACCATGACGACGCTCAGACTGAAGGAAGCGGTCTCCATACCCATCTGCATACCCACGGGCCAGCCCAGTGCATTGAGCTTCCTGAACATCGGCATCGACCACCCCAGCCGCATGAAGCCGAGCCTGTAACGGATAAACCGGCGGCCGCGAAGCACAATCGCCGCAAAGACCACCACCATCACAATGCGGGAGAACAAAGTGCTGATACCCGCACCAAGCAGTCCCATCTCCGGAAAGCCCAGCTTTCCATTGATAAGTATATAGTTTCCTACGATGTTAAGCGCATTCCCTCCGAGCAGAATCCACATGGCCGTCTTGGTATCGGTGATGCCGTCCGTAAACTGTTTGAAACCGTTGAACAGCATGACAAAGACCAGTGAAGCAAGCAACACCAGATAGTAAGGCTTGATTAGAGGCAGCAATTCTCCGGGCTGTCCCAGCCGCTCCACATTGAAATAGAGAACAGCCATGACAAGAGTCAGCAACAAAGCCACCAGCACATTGGCAACCAGGCTACACCGCAACGCCTGCCCTGCCTCGGCAAAGCGGCGGTTACCGTAGAAGCCCCCTACAACCGGTGTCAGCCCGTAGCTGAAGCCCGTACTGAAAATAATGCAAAGAGTAAACAGATTGTTTACGAAAGAAGCGGCACCCAGTTCCTCCGTGCTGTGATGCCCAATCATCAGCGTATCGGCAAAACCAAGCACAATGACTCCCAACTGCCCCACCACAATGGGTAGCCCCAGGAGAAGCAATGCTTTATAGTGCTGCTTATACGTATCAAATAATTTTTTCATACTAAAGGTTTTCTTTTTGGTAATAAAGCACAATCCCGTTTTCATCGCGGAAGGTCTGTTGGGCGACCCTATGAAGCTGTTCTGCCGTCACAGAGCGGTAATTGTCCACTTCACGGTCTATGTCTTCTGCCTGTCCGGTCAGTTCAAACCAGGCAAGATTCGTGGCAACATTCAGATAATTGATGTTGCCGAATATCTGTGTAGACTC
>OJQH01000936.1_pt1 | contig 12674 bp, 7 predicted proteins | sample 1601421 | NCBI WGS metagenome assembly OJQH01 (sample SAMN03922503, study PRJEB24848) | human gut metagenome | isolation source: stool sample | host: Homo sapiens | place: Germany | collected 2011-11 | reverse complement strand
CTCATTATCAATAGTAAGTATATGACACGATTCGACTGCGGTCAAGCAATTGTCATTATTTCTCTTTTTGTTTTTCTTCGAGCTTCTTCTGTACACTCGGAAACAGCTCCAGATCCGTGTGTGGGATTGCCTGGGCCGCTTTCATCATAGAGATGAAAGCGGCGACCTGGCCGAACTGGATGTAGACCATCTCGTCCAGAATGTGGTCAATATCGTCGATGCAGGTCCGATCCAGCAGGATTTTTTCTGCTCCCGCAAGCGACGTATTTCCGGCGCAGATCAGGCGGCTGCGGTCCATATCCGGGTACATGCCGATCGTGATGGCGGATTCCTTTGAAACGTGCTTTCCAAATGCACCAGCCGCGTAAAACCGGTCAATTTCTTCCATGGAAATGCCGGATTCACGCATCATGTACTCAACCATCGTGTAGGCCGCTGACTTTGTACGAAGGAATTCGGCGATATCACTCTGATAGAAGCACAGCCCTTCACTATATTCAACGCACCACTCTCCCGTCTCCGGGTCTTCCTTGATCTTTTCGGACCGCTCCGGCTGCAGGGTGCCGAACAGGTTGATCCATCCATTTAGGAATAATTCCGCGAGCAGATCGATAATGCCGGAACCGCAGATGCCCTTTGGCTTACCCTCTCCGATTACATGGCACTGGATTTTCCCGTCTTCTATTTTTACCGTATCAACAGCGCCTTCTGCCGCTCGCATGCCGGTTTTGACCACGCCGCCCTCGAGCGCCGGACCGGCAGCGCCTGCGCCGCAGAGCAGAAATTCCCGGTTTCCGACGACAAGCTCGCCGTTCGTTCCGATATCAAAAAAGACGCTGATCGTTTCTTTTTTATAGAGTTCCGTTGCGATCATGCCGCTTAATATATCACCGCCCAGGTAATTGGATTTTCCCGGCACGCAGTAGACACATCCCTTCATGGGAAATCCCATCTCTTTCGCCGGAAGGAATCCGACGCGGTCCGCGCGCACGGCGTACGGGGATGAAAAGACGCAGAACGGATCCAGTCCCAGCAGGAAATGGATCATCGTTGTGTTGCCGGATACGACCATTGAGAGAACATCCGATGGCGCAATTCCTGTCTTTTGGCGAAGTTTTTCAAAGAGCAGTGTAAATGTCTCCATCGTACACGCACGGATGTCCTGCAGTACCTCCGGTTTATCCTTACAGGCAAAGATTCTCGTCAGAATATCGGTTCCATAGGCAGTCTGGCGGTTGTATTCGCTCTCTTCGGCAAGCACGGTACCGTCGCTGCAGTTTACCAAGCGCACAACGACGGTCGTACTTCCAAGATCAGCGGCATAGCCGTAATGCTCTGCTGCTGTATCGCCCGCTTCCAGATCAACCGCCTGCCAGATGCTTCCATTCCATGCGAGGGAAACCGTTATGTTATAGTCTGCCTCATCGCAGATGGGATACAGTTTCTGCAGCGCTGGAAGGGTAAATGATGCGGTGATTCCTTTCTCTTTTAATGCATCCAGTATCCGCATCTGGCTGGAGCGGGCGTCCTCCTCCGTCGGCGGGACCAACTCCAGATACTGTTTCTGTGCTATTCCTCTATTCATTATTACTTCCTCATTTCCTGATCATTTTTCTGTTTCTTATTGTAGCACTTTTCTCTTTTCCAGAGAACTTATTTTTTTCACATTTTTACTACATTTCCATCACAGATTCCCATTATACTGCAAAGCATAGAAATAAAAAAAGGAAGCAAACAAAACCGGAAGCCGGTTCCGGAACACAGTTTAAAATACAGATACCAGAAAGGAAGTATTTATTATGATGGACTACAGAAACAACTACAATAACGAAAACGAAACCAATAATGAGAACATGATGGCAGCAGAGCAGAACAGCTTCAACGAAAAGAAACCTTCTTCCAAAAATAAAAAAGCTGCTAAGCTTGCAAAGAAAATCGGAGCCATCGCCTTAAGCGCAGTTCTGTTCGGCGGTGTTGCCGGCGGTACCTTCCAGGCAGTCAACCACTTTGCCGGAAGCACGACAGCCACTGCAACAACAACCACTGCACAGCAGACGACTTCCAACAGCAGCCTCTTAAAAGCCGCTGCCACATCCTCAAGCTCCACTTCCACCGGAACGATGGATGTTTCCACGATTGCGAAAAACGCAATGCCGTCGATCGTCTCCATCACAAACCAGTCCGTACAGGAAGTACAGAACTACTTCAGCATGTTCGGTTACGGTGCCCAGACTCCGCAGACCGAGGAGACCACAAGCTGCGGTTCCGGTATCATCATCGGAAAGAATGACACCGAGCTTCTGATCGTCACCAATAACCATGTAGTAGAAGATGCCGATACTCTTTCTGTCAGTTTTGTAAACAATCAGGTCTGCAAGGCAAATATCAAAGGTACCGATGCCGATAACGATCTTGCCGTCATCGCCGTTCCGCTCTCCGAGATCCCGGATGACACGATGAGCAGCATCGCTGTTGCCACGATGGGCGATTCTGATTCCGTTGAGGTCGGCGAGCAGGTCGTTGCGATCGGCAACGCACTCGGCTACGGCCAGTCCGTTACGACCGGTATCATCAGTGCTGCAAACCGTGTGATCGACAGCGATTCCTCTTCTGACGGAAGCTCCGATGGAACAACGGCAGATACTTCTTCCACTGATACAACCGGAAAGACCTACTTACAGACCGATGCAGCCATCAACCCTGGCAACAGCGGCGGCGCTCTTCTGAACATGAACGGAGAGGTCATCGGTATCAACTCCGCAAAACTTGCTTCTACAGAGGTAGAGGGCATGGGCTATGCAATCCCGGTCTCCCGTGTTTCCGATATCATTGAAAATCTGATGAATGAGCAGACCAGAACAAAGGTTGCCGCAGAAGATCAGGGAACGATCGGCATCAAATGCCTCGATGTCAGCAGCCAGATCCAGCAGGCATACAATATGCCGGCCGGCATCTATATCTCCGAAGTAACCTCCGGCGGTGCCGCTGAAAATGCAGGTCTGAAATCCGGATACGTTCTGACCAGCTTTGACGGACATTCCATCACCTCCACCAGCGAGCTGAAATCCCTGCTGCAGTATTACTCTGCCGGCGAAACCGTTGAGGTGGAAGTACAGGTTCCAGACAACGGATCCTATGAGACAAAGACCTTCTCCCTGACCCTCGGAACGAGCACCAGCTCTTCAGATGATCAGCAGAGCGATTCCCAGCAGAATGCGGGTTCATCCCGCTCTGCAGAGGGTGGAAATACCCTGACCTCCGCTACTCCTTCGATCTGACTGCCCGCTCTCCCGTGAAAGAAATCCATAAATAAAAAACATCATAAGCATGAAAGAAAGGCCCCGAAACATAACTCCAATGTTTCGGGGCCTTTCTCCTATTCTCTTAATCCATTTCTTATTTTTCTGCTCCTGCAACTGCCTCGCGGGCTGCTTTCTCTTCCGGATCTTCATCCAGAATGGAGAATGCAATATTGGTTGCATGGTCCGCGACACGCTCGAGTCCGGATACAAGATCGGAGAAGATCATGCCGGCTTCCGGCGTACATTCGTTGCGGGTCAGACGCTCTACATGCTTCTGCTGCAGATCCCGCTCCTCCTGATCAATGGAATTTTCAATATCAATGATCTCCTGCAGGTGCTGCAGATCATTCTTTGCAAACATTTCGATCGACTCATCGAGAATTTTTAATACCATATCCAGCATCTCGGAAAGATCCAGTTCGCCCTGTTTGCTGAAGGTCACATTGTCATTCGTCATCTGCACAGCAGAATCTGCGACATTCTCGGCATGATCACCAATCCGCTCGATATCATTGACCACATGGAACAGCGCACCGATGCGCATAACGTCTGATGTCGGCAGCGATGCCTGATTTAAGTGAACCAGATAGTTCGTAATCTCTTTGTTCAGGAAATTAATATTTTCCTCGACACGGTAGACCTCGTCGATTTCTTTCTGATCGCGGGTCACCAGCGTATTCATCGCGCGAATCAGGTTGGTCTCTGCCATCTGTGCCATACGCTCCATCTCACGGACAACCTGCAGAACTGCAGTCGTCGGGGACATCGCATGTTTCGAGCTGATGTAGGCAAGCTCGAACTTTTTGTCTTCCTCGTCATTTCCGCGGATGATAAAGTACGTTGCCTTCACCAGAAGCGGGGTAAACGGCAGCATCAGGAGTACCTGGCATACTTTGATGATCGAGTTTGCATTTGCGATCATACGGCCTGCTTCGTTTCCGGAAATACCCATAAAGAAGTCAACTACCTGATTTCCAAACAGCAGGAAAATAATGGAGCAGACAATCGTTCCGGAGATGTTGAACAGCAGGTGGACACATGCCGCACGTTTTGCATCTTTTTTGCAGCCGAAGCTGGCAAGAATAGCGGACATCGTACATCCGATGTTGCATCCAAGCATCATAAACAGACAGATCGGAAGTCCCATCAGACCTTCTCTTGCAAGAAGCATGATGATTCCGACCGTTGCAGAGTTACTCTGCAGAATCGCGGTAGCCACCCAGCCGACTAAGAACGCAAGAAACGGATTCGTCAGGGATCCGAGGGCGTTGACGACTGCCGGGATCTCTTTTGCTTCGTTCAGGGCTCCTGAGATACCGGAGATACCCATAAACAGAATACCAAATCCCAAGATAACCTCGCCGAGACGGCTGATCGTCAGATTGTTCTTTACGAACATAACCATCAGAACACCGATGATGACAAACAGCGGCGCGATATCCGCAAGGTCAAACGCAATCAGCTGTCCGGTAACTGTCGTACCGATGTTTGCTCCGAGGATAATTCCAGGAGCCTGTGCCAGTTTCATCAGACCGGAGTTTACGAAGCTGACCACCATAACGGTTGTAGCGTTGGAGGACTGAATCAGCGCGGTAAAGAAAATACCGACCAGAAGACCGATCACACGGTTCTTCGTAAATACCTCCAGAATGCTTCTCATCTTGGATCCGGCAACCTTCTGCAGTCCTTCACTCATCAGCTTCATTCCATATAAGAAGAAGCCCAGACCGCCCATCAAAGACACTATTACACTCATATTCTTTTTTCTTCCTTGTCTTTTTCTGATGTCTTTTCAAAATCCCTGTCAAAGTATTTTCGTGTTTTGGTCTCAATATTTTACATTTACTTAACGCAGATTTTACAAGACACCTTTTTTATCATAAAAGAAATCATGACATTTGTCTATAGAAAAATTAAAAATTTCGACAAGAAATTTTCAGATTCTTTTCGTTTCTTTCTTGCATTCTACTTGATAATATTGTAACATTTAGGATGTTTCCATATTATGAGGCGACATTTCCGCCTACAAAATTCAAAAGGAGAGAAAATTATGGAAAAGTTTAGCAAGCTGATGGAAAACACATTCAAGCTGCGGGAAAATGGAACAACGGTCAAAACCGAGATCATCGCCGGTGTCACCACGTTCATGACGATGGCATACATTCTTGCCGTCAACCCGAACATCCTTTCCTCCACCGGCATGGACCACGGCGCTGTCTTTACCGCAACGGCTCTGGCAGCCTTCCTTGGCACCCTGCTCATGGCACTTTTCGCCAATTATCCATTCGCTCTGGCACCAGGAATGGGCCTCAACGCCTATTTCGCCTACACCGTTGTTCTCGGCTACGGATATAGCTGGCAGGCAGCCCTGACCGCCGTTTTTGCAGAAGGTATCATCTTTATTGTACTTTCTCTGACCAACGTCCGTGAGGCGATCTTCAACTCCATTCCGGTCTGCCTGGGCAGAGGCATTTCCTGGGAAGTGGCCCTGATGGCTGTATTTGCGGAAGGTATCGTATTTATCATCATGTCCTTTGCCAACGTGCGGGAAGCTATTTTTGATGCCATCCCCATGACACTGAAAAGCGCTGTCAGCGTCGGCATCGGTCTGTTCATCGCATTCATCGGACTTCAGAATGCAAAAATTGTACTGCCGAACTCTTCAACCGTGGCAGGCCTCTATTCCCTGTCTTCCTACAATGCCAACCTGCAGTCTGCAGCCACATTAAACGGAACAGAGTATGTGGCAGGAACGTTTAACGATGTCGGAATCACCGTTCTGCTCGCAGTCATCGGTGTTATCTTCACCGCCGTTCTTGTCGTACGCAATGTAAAAGGAAACATCCTCTGGGGAATTCTTGCAACCTGGATCCTCGGCATGATCTGCCAGGCATGCGGTCTCTACGTTCCGAACCCGGCAAACGGCTTCTACAGCCTGTTCCCGGATTTTTCCAACGGACTTTCCATTCCAAGCCTTGCCCCGATTTTCGGAAAACTGGATTTCTCCATTCTGAAAACAGGCGAGTTCTTCGTGATCATGTTTGCATTCCTGTTTGTCGATATGTTTGATACCATCGGAACTCTGATCGGTGTATCTTCCAAGGCAAACATGCTCGACAAAAGCGGAAAACTTCCGCGCATCAAGGGCGCGCTGATGGCAGATGCTGTTGCTACCTGCGCAGGTGCTGTTCTTGGTACTTCTACCACAACGACTTTCGTTGAGAGTGCTTCCGGCGTTTCCGAAGGCGGCCGTACCGGTCTTACCGCTGTTACCACTGCAATCCTCTTCGGCCTCGCTCTGTTCCTCTCCCCGATCTTCCTTGCCATCCCGTCCTTTGCAACGGCTCCGGCACTGATCGTGGTAGGCTTCTACATGCTGACCAACGTAGTCAACATTGATTTCAGCGATCTTTCCGAGGCGATTCCGTGCTACATCTGCATCGGAGCTATGCCGTTCTTCTACAGCATTTCCGAAGGTATTGCCATGGGAGTTATCTCCTACGTTGCAATCCAGATCCTGAGCGGAAAAGCAAAAGAAAAAAAGATTACTCCACTGTTCAAATTCGGCGGAAGGTATGCTTTCACGTTCGCTCGGCAGTAAGGGCATAACGCTTATACAGACCGTCGCTCTGTCGCTGATAGTATTCGGTACCGTTCTCGGCTATATGCGATACACCCGTGACGGAAAGGTAGTAATGAACTGGCTTTTGTTTGACTTTCCGCCGACCTATACTATCGGTTCGCTTGATTCACTCGATATGGAGGAGGACGGCATAGCCGATTATTTATCCTGCCCTCCGATAACGGCGACCTCTCTCGGACAGGATGAAGCACACAACCTTAAAATAGCAAATTACGGCTACACCTACGGTCTGTCTGACAACGACACAAAGAAATTCACCGACGCCCTGTCTTTCGGATATATCGAAAACACCTTTGCTGTGTGCGACAGCGAAACCTCCGTCTATAAAAACAGCCCCGAAACGACGCTTCAGACAGACGATGACACGATAGCCTCCGTTTCAGAGCTTTCCGACAAAGAATATAAGAGCTTTTTCGGCTCAGACGGTATCGGCGGCAAATTCTGCTATAATATTCCGATAAGACTTGCCGATGAAAAGACGCTGAATGCGCTTTCCTCATATATTTCCGGCGGCCTGCCCGACATTTCCGCACTTAACAGCGGAGAAAAGGTCATTATGGTGCAGGAAAGCGGCCGTAACACCTATAAGGTCGGTGACAGCATTCGGATTATGGGCGTTACCGCAAACGACAGCAATTACGGCATAGGCAAGGTAGCAGACCATACATTCACTGTCGGCGCTACGCTAACGCTGAACAATTTGTCGGATAAAATGCTCCGTTGCCTTTTAGATTTCGGCTTTCAGGAAAAAGAAAACAGCGGATGTTTCCTGCTGACCACTGCCGCAGGTGCGGCTTCTTCGGGCTTCTCAGGAGCGGTATACAACAGCGTCTATTCATCGACCGATATTGACGGCGGTCTTGTTCAGCCGGCGGCAGGTATGGCCCGTACCAATTTAGGCGAGATGAAAAGGCAGGAAGCCATAGACAAATTCAACAGAATGTCGGGTACTCTCGCCACCGTTCTTATAATGTCGCTTCTCGGCTTTGCGGCTTATTTCAGCTGTATCGGACTTAAAATAAGAATGAAGTCTTACGAAATATCCGTGCTTCGTGCCTTAGGAACACCGCTTTCACGGATACGGCGAAAGCTGTTTATCTCAAACCTCAGAATACCGGTCATAGCGACCGCCTTTGCAGGTCTTGCCGCTTACGGAGTACAGCTCTTTACAAGCAGTATGTACAACAAGGTCGATACTATGAAAGAACAGCTTGAAAGCGGTATAGCCGATTTTGACGAATCGGCGGCTTCGGATATTATAAACAACTGTTTTCTGAATGATGAATTCTGGATGGTTCCCCTTACAAAACCGCTTGTTATAATTTTTATCGCCATCTCGATAATAACCGTTATACTCACTGTGCTTTCAACAAAAAAATTCACATCTGAAATTTCTGTTCAACTGAACGAGGAAAGGAAAAGGCAATGATTACAACAACCGGACTTACCCGTATATACGGCAAAGGCGAAAACGCCGTGACCGCTGTAAATAACCTCGATATACGCATAGATGACGGAGAGCTTGTAGCAATAACAGGCAAGAGCGGAAGCGGAAAAACCACTCTGCTGAACATACTCGGCGGACTGGACAAGGCAACAGGCGGAAGCGTTTGCTATGACGATACCGACATAACAAAACTCGCAGATACGGCACTGGCGGATTTCAGATTGAACAAGATCGGCTTTGTGTTTCAGTTTTATGATCTGATACCTGAGCTTACCGCAAAAGAAAACATACTTCTCCCGTCAAAGCTCGCCAAAAAGGGCAAAACCGATATATCGGATACCGTAAAAAAGCTGGGTGTCGAAAATCTGCTCGGCAGATACCCGTCAGAACTTTCGGGCGGTCAGCAACAGCGTGTGGCTATCGCAAGAGCGCTTGTCAACGACCCCTCGGTTCTTCTTTGCGATGAGCCTACAGGCAACCTTGACGTTTCGACAGGAAACGATGTTCTTTCGCTTCTCATCGACCTCAACCGCAACGACAACCGCACAATAGTCATAGTAACACACGATAATCAGCTTGCCGAAAAATGCGACCGCATTATCCGCATTTCAGACGGTAAAATCACAGATTAATAAACAGCCGTATTTGCTCATAAAACAAATACGGCTGTTATTATATTCATTTATTCACGCCTTAACCGAAATAATCGATCTTCATAGCCTTCTTAACCTCGCTCATAGTCTGAGCGGCACACTGACGTGCCTTTTCGGTACCCTTCTTCAGCACATCGTAAACATAGTCCATATTCTTCGCAAGCTCCTCACGGCGCAGTCTTATCGGCTCAAGCTCCTCCTGCATTACATTGTTCAGGAACTTCTTTATCTTCATATCGCCAAGACCGCCACGCTTATAATGCTCTTTCAGCTCGTCAAGGTTCTTGTAATCGGGCAGATAACGTTCAAAATGCTCGTCTGTGCAGAATGCGTCAAGGTAGGTGAATACCGTGTTGCCCTCGATATGACCGGGGTCTGACACCTGTATATGAAGCGGATCGGTAAACATACTCATTATCTTTGTCTTGATGTCTGCGGGGCTATCCGCAAGGTAAATGCAGTTGCCCAGTGACTTGCTCATCTTTGCCTTGCCGTCAGTGCCGGGCAGACGCATACAAGCCTCGTTTTCGGGAAGTAATATTTCCGGCTCAACAAGCACAGGCTCATAGATGGAGTTGAACTTGTGAACTATCTCCTTTGCCTGTTCAAGCATAGGCAGCTGATCCTCGCCTACCGGTACTGTCGTAGCCTTGAAGGCTGTAATATCGGCGGTCTGGCTTATCGGATAGCATAAGAAGCCTGCAGGTATGCTTGCTTCAAAATTTCTCATCGTAATTTCCGCTTTAACGGTAGGGTTACGCTGTAATCTTGATACTGTAACAAGGTTCATATAGTAGAATGTAAGCTCGGTAAGCTCGGGTATCATCGACTGAATGAATATCGTTGACTTTTCGGGGTCAAGTCCTGCCGCCATATAGTCAAGCGCTACCTCTCCTATGTTACTGCGTACCTTTTCGGGATTGTCGAAGTTATCGGTCAGCGCCTGTGCGTCTGCGATCATGATGTATATTTCGTCAAAATCGCCCGTATTCTGTAACTGCACTCTGCGTCTGAGCGAGCCTACATAGTGTCCTATGTGAAGTCTGCCTGTGGGTCTGTCACCCGTTAAAATAATCTTGCTCATAATATTTACCTCATTTTTTATACGGCTTAATAAAAAAGCTCCCGTTCCGAATAAGGAACAGAAGCCGTATCTGCAAGCCACCTTATTGTTACGCACATAAAAATACGCTCTCTGTGTAACGGTCAGAGCCTTCCGTCAGAAACTACTCGCTTATCGCTTTCGGTCTGCCCTCGCAAGTCCATTCGTATCGGATAAATACACCGCTTTTCAGCTAATGCGGCTCTCTGTAGTATCTCTGCCGATATTACTACTCTCGGTCAACGGTTTGATATAGACTTAGTATATCACCTTTTCCCACCGTTGTCAAGCACGGCGAGCGGCAATGTGCCGCCTCAAATTCGCCGTTCCGATTGTCAGCGATATGAGCAACCTCCGTTACCGGCGGCAACATTACGCAACTGCGTATTTATCACTCTAATAACATCACAGCTTCCACCGCCCTCGTGCTATCACTCACCCCGCACTATCACAACTTGCCTCCCCCTCGAAAAAGGGGAGGTGGATTGCCGGCAAGGCGCAAACTGTTGCTTTGTTGCGTTTTGCTTGCGATACCCCTGCCTTTTTTAATTTGCCAAACTTATCTACCGTCAAGACGGAGGGATTGCACTCCGTCAGCACAATTATTTTAATAGGCGGAACTTGGAGCGGCTCACAGCCGCCCGCCGTTTTACAAATTACTGCTTTGTGTAACCCCGCCGTTTCACCATCTTTTGCTGTACTGCAACAGTATTAAAGGCGGAATTTGAAGCGGCTCACAGCCGCCCGCCGTGTCAAAAAACGTGCCACCGACACCTTTTTTGAGGATAAAAAGCAACAATTTATAAGTTCAGGGAAACTTTTTATCTTGCAAAAAGTTTCCCTGACCCTTCAAAAATTCGCCTTGTATTAAGAAATTTCGCTTTCTGCGGAAAGCGATTTAAGGCTCCGCCTTAAAAATCCGTGACCCTTTGAAAAGGGTCAATCGAAACTTTTAATTTTCCTCTTTCAACGTTTATTCCCGACCGTTTTGCTAACCTTAATAACGCACCAACCTTTAAAAAGGTCGGAATTGTCAGCGGCGACCCGCCGCTTAGTTGTTGGAGGAGCGGATCAGGCCTTTTTCGGCATCAATTGTAACTGTGACACCGCTCTTTAAAACGTTTGAGGCATTTTCTGCGCCGTAAATCACGGGAATATCAAGAGCCTGACCTACAACAGCCGCATGGCAGTCGGGGTTTGTATCCTCTACTACAATTCCTGCCGCACTCTTCAGAACAGACATTATATTATTGCTCGTCTTGGGGATAACAAGAATATCACCGGAATGGCAGAGCTTTATTGCGTCCTCCTCGTTCTTGCATACGCAGACGGGGGCGGTCACTGCTTTTGCGGTCGCACCCTTGCCTTTAAGCAGAACATCTCCGACAATATGCACCTTCATCATATTCGTTGTACCGGAAACTCCGAGCGGAAGTCCTGCGGTGATAACTATAAGATCTCCGTCCTTTAAAAGTCCTTCTTCCATAGCTCTTGTTACAGCGTGGTCAAAAAGCGAGTCGCTGTCGCTCATTTCTTCCGACTTTATCGGGATAACTCCCCACGAAAGATTAAGCTGGCGCTGTGCTCTCTCGCTTGTGGTAGCCGCAATTATCGGACAGGTGGGACGGAACTTTGATAATGTTCTTGCTGTGCGTCCGCCTTTTGTTACAGTAAGTATAGCGGTTGCGCCGAGGTCTATCGAGGTTGTTACCGTTGCGTGCGCTATTGCGTTTGTAACGTTCGGTACACCCTCGTTTTCTCTTGAGAAGAAACGCTTGCGGTAGTCTATATCCTGCTCTGTCTTTACGGCGATAGCCTTCATTGTTTTTACCGCATCAATAGGATATGCGCCTGCGGCGGTTTCGCCCGAAAGCATAATTGCGCTTGTGCCGTCATATATGGCATTTGCAACGTCTGTTGTTTCCGCTCTTGTCGGGCGGGGATTCTTTATCATCGAGTCAAGCATCTGGGTAGCGGTTATTACCTGCTTGCCTGCGTTGTAGCCCTTGTGGATAAGCTCTTTCTGGATTCTGGGTATCTCAACAAACGGAATCTCTACGCCCATATCTCCTCTTGCCACCATTATACCGTCTGCAACACGGAGAATATCGTCAATATTGTCAACACCGTCCTGATTTTCAATCTTTGCAATTATGCTTATATCCTTGCCGCCGTTCTCGTCAAGCAGCTTTCTTATCTGTATTATATCTTCGTCACGGGTTACAAAGCTTGCCGCAATTATATCAAAGCCTGTCTTTATGCCAAAAAGCAGATCGCTCTTGTCACGCTCGCTGAGATAGGGCATTGAAAGATGTATACCGGGGAAGTTACAGCTTTTGTTGGGTTTTAAAATACCGCCGTGGATAACCTTACAGCGAATATCGTCGCCGCTCTCCTTGCGGTCAATCTCTGTTACCTTGAGTTCAAGCAGGCCGTCGTCTATAAGGATAGTAATACCTGTTTCGATGTCACTTGCAAGATTGGGATAGTTTATGGCGGCTCTCTTTTCGTCACCGATAACATCTTC
>OJQH01000931.1_pt1 | contig 12709 bp, 8 predicted proteins | sample 1601421 | NCBI WGS metagenome assembly OJQH01 (sample SAMN03922503, study PRJEB24848) | human gut metagenome | isolation source: stool sample | host: Homo sapiens | place: Germany | collected 2011-11 | reverse complement strand
GAGCAACTACCAGCACGGAGAATTTCTATCCACGCTCTCCTTGCGGAGAGCGACGTTCTTAAGAGGTAGCTATGAATTCGGATTATTATGATTTCTATCCACGCTCTGCTACCAACAGACGGCCTATTTTTTTTACGTATTTCTATCCACGCTCTCCTTGCGGAGAGCGACCCGTTTGGGTTCCCCTCGAAGATGGTTCTCTTTACATTTCTATCCACGCTCTCCTTGCGGAGAGCGACGCCAGCTTCATCAATAATTAAAACACTATCAGGTGATTTCTATCCACGCTCTCCTTGCGGAGAGCGACGCGCCATCGTAAGAGCAACTACCAGCACGGAGAATTTCTATCCACGCTCTCCTTGCGGAGAGCGACGATAGGCGTGATACCATGGCGCAGGAGTTGGCCATTTCTATCCACGCTCTCCTTGCGGAGAGCGACAATCCCAAAAATGAGAAAGCCAAGACATCCAAAAAATTTCTATCCACGCTCTCCTTGCGGAGAGCGACACCATTCGGTGTGTTCGTCATCACAATAATCAAATTTCTATCCACGCTCTCCTTGCGGAGAGCGACGCGTTATTCTGGTTTATTTGATTCTTTCGATGTTATTTCTATCCACGCTCTCCTTGCGGAGAGCGACGCTATTCGCGGTATTGTTCTTAAGAGGTAGCTATATTTCTATCCACGCTCTCCTTGCGGAGAGCGACCAATTCTGGGGCTGCGGCCCCAGCCCCCGGAGCGATTTCTATCCACGCTCTCCTTGCGGAGAGCGACGCATGATTGCTTCTGTCGGTTCTCTTGTCATATTTATTTCTATCCACGCTCTCCTTGCGGAGAGCGACGCCAGCTTCATCAATAATTAAAACACTATCAGGTGATTTCTATCCACGCTCTCCTTGCGGAGAGCGACGGGTAATCTTGCGAGTGATCCGGCGACCATACGCATTTCTATCCACGCTCTCCTTGCGGAGAGCGACGGGTAATCTTGCGAGTGATCCGGCGACCATACGCATTTCTATCCACGCTCTCCTTGCGGAGAGCGACTTGACAAGCGTTGTAAGCTCGGCAGGGACAACCGGATTTCTATCCACGCTCTCCTTGCGGAGAGCGACAGCCAGCAACCGGACGGAACGACAAGCACAACGTATTTCTATCCACGCTCTCCTTGCGGAGAGCGACTGCTCCGGAAGGTGCCTTTGCTGGGAATAAAATGAATTTCTATCCACGCTCTCCTTGCGGAGAGCGACGTTCGCACTACGACAATTACAATCTGCACTGCACCATTTCTATCCACGCTCTCCTTGCGGAGAGCGACGCATAAGCGAGGATGTATCGTACAGCATAATAGCATTTCTATCCACGCTCTCCTTGCGGAGAGCGACGCATCGTCAACCGTAATAGTAATTTTAATCAAAAATTTCTATCCACGCTCTCCTTGCGGAGAGCGACCGATGCCACCCTTCATTGCCTGCGCGTTATGCGTATTTCTATCCACGCTCTCCTTGCGGAGAGCGACCGATTATGGACAATATTGTACTCGTGCCCGGGAAATTTCTATCCACGCTCTCCTTGCGGAGAGCGACTGAGACGTCATCGCGGTAATGACAGACGCCCAGTCCATTTCTATCCACGCTCTCCTTGCGGAGAGCGACACGATACATCCTCGCTTATGCAATGCCAAACCAAATTTCTATCCACGCTCTCCTTGCGGAGAGCGACTCAATGATGCCATTAACGGGTGTAATCCTGATTTTATTTCTATCCACGCTCTCCTTGCGGAGAGCGACACGGTTATGAACAATATTGTACTCATGCCCGGGGAATTTCTATCCACGCTCTCCTTGCGGAGAGCGACGAGTTTTACCCGACCCTTGAGGGCCACAGAAAACTATTTCTATCCACGCTCTCCTTGCGGAGAGCGACGGTATTGGCCTTGTGTTTTTGTGGTGGGGCGTGCATTTCTATCCACGCTCTCCTTGCGGAGAGCGACCTTGGATAGATGGCTTGCGGGCCTAAAGGGCACGCTATTTCTATCCACGCTCTCCTTGCGGAGAGCGACGCGTGGTCAGCATCCAAGTTGGGGGGAATGTCTATTTCTATCCACGCTCTCCTTGCGGAGAGCGACCGCCGCGGGGCGGTTTCGTTATCTTGATAATATAATTTCTATCCACGCTCTCCTTGCGGAGAGCGACATTAGAAATTCCCCTGCCTTGCTTGGCAATTCTCAATTTCTATCCACGCTCTCCTTGCGGAGAGCGACCGTCAATTTCCACACCAAAGCCCGGGAAAGTCAGAATTTCTATCCACGCTCTCCTTGCGGAGAGCGACGCCTAGCACACCGGGAAAACCCACTATCAAGGGTATTTCTATCCACGCTCTCCTTGCGGAGAGCGACTCGGAGCGGTGCCGGATGCTTGATTTGTTTATTGTATTTCTATCCACGCTCTCCTTGCGGAGAGCGACAAATTGTTTCAAATACTCTTTTGGCAATCCATACAAATTTCTATCCACGCTCTCCTTGCGGAGAGCGACACGATGCCACCCTTCATTGCCTGCGCGTCATGCGTATTTCTATCCACGCTCTCCTTGCGGAGAGCGACCAAGTCAAACAAACTTGCCGGGCCAAGATTAGTATTTCTATCCACGCTCTCCTTGCGGAGAGCGACCCACAATAATTACCCAAACGGTCTCCGAGATCATCGATTTCTATCCACGCTCTCCTTGCGGAGAGCGACAGCAAAAGTGCACAAAACAGTGGGGCACTTTTGCGCATATGAAACAAATTTTATGGAGATTGCATCTTCATGCTGACAGGCAAGGCTGTATTTTACCCTTTCTGCCCCTGTTTTTTCCATATTTTCTGGTGCGAAGGAACCGGGAATTTTATGATTGCCTTCCCCTCGCACTAAGCAAACAAGATTCCATCCTGATCAAAATCCGGGTGCAGCCCAACATGCTCGACTTTGCTTTTGTAATGGTTTCCCAGTTGATAAAAGCGCAGGCTGTCCGATTCCGAATCGATCAGTTCGGTCAATTTTGCTTTGAACATTGTGTATTGCGCGGCATCCAGCAGGCACTCAAATACGGAGTTTTGCACCCGCTGGCCGTAGTCTACACAGACTTTTGCTACTTTGCGCAGCCTGCGACGACCGGCGGCTGTTTCGGTGTTGACATCATAGGTTACAAGCACCAACATAACGGCACCTCACTTCCAGAAAAACGGTGGGTACACTTCCAGGTCGCCGCGCAGAGCACGGGCCAGCAAAAGCGCCTGAACATAGGGCACCAGCCCCCAGGGCAGTTTTTCTTTCAAAAACGGATGGGTGATCTCTTCCTTCTTTTTGTTCTGCCATGCGGTCAGGAAAGCTTTACGGCCATCATCCGTCAGCAGTACGGCACCATTTTCCTGTTTTTGCAGGTGTTTTGCCGTGATGATCTTTTGATTGATGCAGCTGATGACCAGCCGGTCTGCATAAACCGCCCGCAGTTCTTCCATCAGGTCAAGTGCCAGACTTTTGCGGCCGGGGCGCGGGCGGTGCATAAAGCCAACATAAGGGTCCAGGCCCACAGCGGTCAAGGCGGATGCACACTCCCGCGCCAGCATGCTGTAAGCAAACGAAAGCAGCGCATTCACATTGTCCAGCGGTGGACGGCGGCTGCGGCCCTCAAACACAAAATCCTGCTTTTGCTGCAGAATCAGGTCATTCAGGCAGTCAAAGTAGCGCTGGGCTGCCTCGCCTTCCAGGCCGCGCAGCTGTTCCGGATCATCGCTGGTCTGTATCAGCGGCAGCGCGGCGGCCAGCTGGGTGGAGGTGCGCTTCAGTTTTTCGACCGGGACACGCTGGGGATGATCGCGGGTTGCGCGTTCCAGCACCCAGCGTGCGTTATACACTTTACCAAGGATAAAGCTCCGGGCATAGCGACAGTTCTGGGCCGGGTCATCCGACACGCGGTACTGCGTCTGACGCAGCAGCACATTGCCGCGTTCTTCCCCCACGGTGCGGGCCTGAAATCTGCCATACGGGTCAAAAAAGCAAAGGTCAATGCCCCGCCGGGCACAAGCTCCCATCAAAGCGGGGCTGGCACCCGCGTAAGTAAAGCAGACGATGCCTTCCAGCGTATGCAGGGCATGGCGGTGGGTTTCCTGCTTATTGCGGGTAACAACAAGGTTTTCGCCATCCAATGTCAGGTAAGCGTCCTCATTGATGACAAACAGGGTGTTGAGCAGCTTTCTCATGGCGCGCCCTCCTCAATATGCTCCCGCAGATACGCCGCCGGGTCTGCCTGCTGATACAGCGCCGGCAGGCAAAGCTCTTTCAGTGAGCAGGCATTGCAATGCTTGCCGGGTTTGCTTTTTGGGGTATAGCCGCGCGCAAACAGGCGGTTCATCTCATCCGCCATGGTCTGCGCGGTGCTGCGCAGTTCCGGTGTCAGGGAAACATGTTCCCGCTGCCGGGTTTCTTCATAAAAGATTTCCCCTTCCGGCACCTCGCACACCAGCATTTCTTCCAGCGCCATAGCCTGTGCGCAGAGCTGCAAACGGTCGGCATCGTTTACCTTGCTGCGGCCATGCTTATATTCCACGGGCATGGGCTGCCACAGGCCGCGGCGGCCCTGCAATGACACGCCGTTTGGATTCTTGTGAAACTCTACCACATCGCAGTCGCCGGTCAGCTTCAATCGGTGGCTGACGACCCTCATACCGCGGGCGATCAGCAAATCGCCGCGTTTTTCCGTCAGGGTAACATCATGGCAGCGGGTATGCTGCAGGCGGCCTTCGGCGGTGCGTTGGTTTTCGGACCATTGTTGTTCCAGGTGTATGAGCGCCCACTGACGGCGGCAAAAGCTGAAATGCTGGATACCGGACATCAGCAGGTAATCATCTGAGGAAACCATTACGACAGCCTCTCGCACGTTACCCCTGCCGGAAGATTTTCATCCACCGTTACCACATAGTCATGGTAACTGCGCGGGAAGGCTACCCCTTCGGCACGCGTGACATGCACTGCATCAAACAGTTTATAGGACGGCGCATTGCCCAGCTCCGAATCATGCTTGAACACGATCAGTTCCCGAACTGCCATTTTGCCGCGGGCTGCACTGTGGTCATTTTCAAACATATTCAGGATTGCCTGCCACAGCAGCTGCAGGTCATCCTCTGAGAATCCTGTAGTTTTGCGGGCAAGGTTGGCAGAAATGTAACCCTCTGCACGGTACAAGCCATACGGGATCACATACTTGCGGCCCATCTCGGTGCCTTTACGCTCCGCATCAGCTTCCGTTGTAATGGCAATACGAGTGATGGTTACTTCCTGCGGGAGAACAGGGTCTACCGAGCGTGCAAAGCTCAACTGAACAGGGCCACGCACCTGCCCACAGTTCAGTGCGCCTTTTACAAAGGTTGTCATAACGGCGCCAAATGTGCGGATATCATAAAAGTTCTGGCACATAAAGTCCCGGATTTTACGGTCCAACTCCGGGTCATCTTTCTTGGCGACTTTCAGGGCATCCTTGGCATCAGCATCAATGCCCAAGTATTCGAGTGCTTTTTTATCGCTGCGGTTCAGGGGGACCTGATCTTTAATGTAAATCTGGTATCCTGCTTCATCTTCTTTGGCCACTTCGACATAGTTGCGAATCTTACGCTTCAAGCAGACATCTGTAACAATGCCATATCCCGTTTCCGGGTCGACACGCGGCATGTTGCCTGCATCCGGGTCGCCGTTCGGATTTCCGTTTTCAACGTCAAACAGAATTACAAAATCATACCGGTTTTTGATTGCCTGTGCCATTGTTATTCCTCCACTTTCTTTGTATAGCGTTCCTGTGTCTGATGGTAATAGCCAAGGATAAAAGCGCCTTGTTCCGGCAAGGTCAGCCGTGCGGGAAAGCTTCCTTCCAGTTTTCCGCCCGCCAGCGCAGCGATCTGCTTATCGTAATAAATCTTTTGTGGCTTGCTCATTTTTTGCATATGCTTTTGTGCCAGCATCAGAATTGTCGGGAATACAGTAGCTGGGGTGGATGCCGCCGCATTAAAATAGCGGTCTTTGATGGTTGTATTGATATCCGGGTTTACCGCCATCTGGATTGCTTCCAGCACAGCAAAAAGCTGACCCATAACATACGGTTGATAATTTGTTTCCTTGTTATTTTCCACAGTTAATACCTCCTTTGGGCAACGGGGATCTTCATTACGCAGGTAGTATGCTTTTATAATAGCGGCACGGCCGCGTGTTACTTTTTGCTCTGCGCGGATACGCATCATAACGCCATCCAGCAGGGTTGCCGGGTACCTTGTATTATTCAGGATTGCACGCAAGACATCGCCTGCCAGCTGCGGTGCTGCCGATGGGTTGCGGGAATTGGTGTTGACGGTTTCCTGCAGCAGCCAATACACCCCCAGCCGCGGGAATTTATCATAAGCGGGGCGCACAATCTCTAAGCGGTCATAATGCTTCTGCACATTATCAAGCAGCGTTTGAAATGTATCCTGCCAGAAAAAGCGAACCGAGAGGCGCGCCGCATTAGGGGCCAAACCAAGCACATAAAAGTGCCTTTGTGGGTCAAGTGTCACGTTCTGCCACTCTACACTCTGTCCATGGACCAGCTTGTCCACTGCATTTCGCACATCACTTTCGCTGACAGGCGCATCCATGGCAAACAATGCATCCATTGCTACCTGCTGGTAGGCGGTCTCACCACCTGCTGCCCAGCAGACAATGGTGGTATCGCCCACGCGCTGAACATGTTCCCTGTCTGCCAGCAGATAGTTTAATGCCTGTGCATAGGCAAAGGCCGCATAACTGCCAACCGGCGCATTGCCCCCCTGTTCATGTCCGTATGAGCAAAAAGCGTCCGCATTAAAAGAAACAATCGATGCGCCGGAAGGCTGTGCCCCGGTCACGCCTTTAATCGCCGGGTGCAGGCGGGCAAGCGGTGCCTTTTGCCCTGTAACCAGGCATCGGATTTCCGGTGCATCCGTGTTCTTATCACACTGCCGCTGCCAGGCTTCCTGTATTTCCGGATCGTCCTGAACATAGTTTTCCCGAATCAGAAATACCAGATTGCCACCCTTGTAAAGTTCCTTGAGACTTTGTTCCAGCGCTGGATTCTGCTCCGCCGCCTTGGGGTCCCAGTTTATAAAAAAGTTCCGCACTGCCTGTGCCGCCTGACCGGAAACATTTTGTAAAATGGCAAGATGCAGCTCCTTTGCAGCGGCAAAGCACTGCATTGCACGCTCCGGTTTGCCTTTTCCGTCAATGCCGAGCATGTAAGCACTGTTATCACACAAAAAATTGGCTGCCACACCACTAGAACGTTTAATCTGTTCCGGAACTTGCAGCTGACATGGAGCAAGCACTGTTTTTTTACCGCGCTTTTCCTCTTGCTGCAAGGGGTGCAATGCCATCAGTTGGCCGTTTTCATCCAGTTCCAAAGCCCAACTGACTTTTGCGCTTGTCCAACCGGGGCGCGTGATTTTGCCATTGGCCAGCAAATCTTCATAGTATTGTACCAAAGCCTGTAAAATCATCGGTACACCTCGCAGTCTGCCACATTCAACACACCATGTTCCAATTTTGCATGGAAATACATCGGGGTTATGTTCTGCGGGTCAGTGTAGTTAAAGTCATATAGCATGAATCCCAAATCCCGTGTTTCCTCAATGGTCGGGATTGGCCCGCCGGGCCATGCGCGGAATGCGGCAGGAAATTCACGGCACCCAAGATAGGGAGTATGAAAACACTGGCCCCTGGACATGCGCCGGGTAACAATATCCTGGAACTTTCCCGGATTGTCGCTCGGTGCCGCACGGTCAGTCATCTCAAATTCTGCCTCAATCACATAATGAACGTCCTGCAACACCATGGCTGCACGCTGAACGATCTGCTGGGGCGTGGCAAGGTAAAGCTCTTTCCCTGTTCCCTGCATCGCGCTGCGTACATCGGAACAAAGAATTTTGCTTTTTACTTCGTTCCGACGGATGTTGGTAAAGCGAATTGGGTTCATAACATAGATTTTCCGGATTTTCCACCGTAAGCCAGGGTGGTAATAGATTGCTTCTACTATGCCGCGTGCCGCGGAAGGGGTGAGGACTTCATATGAAACCCTTTCGACTTTTAGCTCAGGCCTCGAGAGCAAAGCATAATTCCCCCATACTTCCAGCTGGATCATCTGCATCAACTCCTTTGCATTTCTATTTTCAGTTGTTTTTAATTTATACTTTTGCTATAGTTTCAATATACGCTACTTGGCACCAAATGTCAATCCTTTTATCATGTATACTTTTTGTTTGCTTTTCATCCGGTTTTCTTTTATAATAAGTTGCGTCGGCAGCTTATGCCGTGGATAGAAATAGTTGATTTTACTTTAGCGCACAAAAACGGCAGGGCAGGCTCCCTGCCGTTTTTGCTTTATGCAAACCAGGCTGCTCCCGTTTCAGCTTCCATAGCAAGGCCCGTGTTGTTATCGTAAAGGCTTCCGTCCGTTAATTCCCATATGCCTTCACTGATTTGGCAAACCGCCCCGGCATTCTCCAGCGTTTTCAGATGATCCGGGTAAACCGGAACACCATATTGCCCCAGTTGACGGAACAAAGTTTTGCTTACCTCTCCTGCACGCAATCGTGCAAGCAAATGTTCCCCTTTCCCTTGGGGAATGTATACGGTCACGGCAGGTGTTTCAATTAAGTGGAACCTCTCTGCCGCTGTTGCAAAAGGGAAAATGCGCCCTTCCATATCCTGCTCGAACCCTTGCAGAATTTGCTGTTCATCCAGTCTTTTATCTCCTTTTAAGGTACGGTAAAACAGAAAGTATGTTTCGATTGCTTCCAGAGATGCCAGATCTGCATATTTTTTCAGGACGCTTTGCGTTGCGGATACATTCTGTTCCAGCATGCGCGGTACATGCTGCCCTTCCAATGTGAAAATCTGTACCAAGCTCTGCTCCGCCGGGCGTCTTCCCTCTCGATTGCAGCGCCCCGCCGCCTGCAAAATGGAATCCAGACCTGCTTCCTCGCGGTACACAGCCGGAAAATCCACATCAACACCCGCTTCGATCAAAGAAGTTGATATCACACGGCAGGGCAGCCCATCTTTTAAGCGTTCCCGGATTTCCTGCAATAACTGTTTGCGATGGGCTGGGTATAGCAATGTTGTCAGGCAGTAGCTGCCCTCTTTGGGCAGGTTATTGTATAATTCCTGTGCTGTTTTTCTCCGGTTTACAATACACAGCACTTGTTCCTGCGCTGCCAGTTCTGCGCCAAGCTGGCTTTGTTCCAACTCTCCGCGCATTTTTAGCGTTGTACGCCGGAATGCCTGATATTGCTCTTTGGGATGTGGGCAAAGTTCCGTCATCTGCAGCCCAGGCGCCAGTTCATCAAACAAGGGCTGCAAAGCTGGTTGTGTGGCCGTGCACAGTACCGCTGCTGCGCGGTAATGCTGTACTAGCTGCGCGATTGCCGCAACGCAGGGGCGCAAATAAGGAACCGGCAGGTTTTGTGCTTCGTCAAAAATGACCACACTATTTGCAATGTTATGTAATTTACGGCATTGTGACGCATGGTTGCCGTAAAGTGATTCAAAGAATTGCACGGATGTGGTAACCACCACCGGAGCATCCCAGTTTTCCGCCGCCAATGCTTTTCGGTAGGCTGCCGGCTCATCATCTTCCTTGGCAGAGTAGTCCACCCCTGAATGGTGTTCCAAAACATTTTCTGCTCCTAATATTTCCGAAAACACATCCGCGGTCTGGTCAATAATGGATGTATAAGGGATCACATAAATAACCCGGTCCATATGGTTCTTTACAGCTAGCGAAAGCGCAAATGCCAATGACGCTACCGTTTTTCCCCCGCCTGTAGGAACGGTCAGGGAATAAAGGCCGCGTCGCCCTGTTTGCCCTGCCGTTGTACAGGCACTCAAAATTGAACTGCGGCGCTGATTCAAGGTTCCCTGGGGATGGCTCCATTTTGCGGTATATTGGTTCAACCTTTTCAGCAGTTCATCCATTGTCTGGCCTTGTCCGCGCGGTTTAGGGCTGCTCATAAAGTTTTCCGTATCCAGATAGTCCGCATCGACCAGGCAGGAATACAACATCCGGGTATAAAATGCCTGTGTAAAACGATTTTCCTTCATCATTTCCGGCTGGGGCGGTATGGACGGCAGTTTAATCTCATTCGTCCATTGGGTATAGGGTTCAACGCTCTTTTTCAATCGCCCAAACATTGTCGCATCCTGCGCGGTATCGCTTCGGCCTCCTCCATCCGGCAGGCCGCTATGGTGTCCCGCAATAGCAAAAGCCAGTGGGATTTGACCATATCGGGCAGCCACCTGTGCACCAGCCGTTGAGTGATCCACTTTCTCTCCACCTTGCAGGCGCTTTTGAAACTTTGTACTATATTTACCAATATCATGCAGTAATCCAAGCCAAGTTCCCTGTTGCTGGGCATCAAAGGCTGCTGCAAATTGCCTACATAGGACTGCCGTTCCCTGCAAATGGTCCGCTACCGTTTGGACGCGGGTTCCGTCTTCACTGATATGAGCCAGCATCTTTTTCTCCTGGTGCATAATCAAACTCCCTTCTGTTTTGCTTTTCTCTATTATAGCAGATCACTCATCCCATAATTCGGACTTTCACTCCAGTTCTGCAATCTTTGTCATACTATCCAAATTTATCCATGTAGAATTGTTAGCTATTCCCATTAGCAGATATTTTTGATAAAATAAGATATTATAGGGTTTATGAATTCACTTTCTTATATTACTTCTTCATCTTACCGAAAAATCATTTACGCAAGGAGTGAAAAGCCATGAAAAGGAAGTTATTCTCATTTTCCGCCAGTGTTATCACCGCAATAATGCTTACCGCTTGTGCTGCAGCGCCAGAAAATAAGCCTGCTTCCTCCGCTGCTCTTTCCCCGACCAGTGAAGCTGTTGCCACAGCTATACCATCCACTAGCAATGCCAACTGGAAGTTACCGCCACAATATGATTTTGACGAGATGATTCCTCTCTTCTCCCGCGAAACCCACACTGCCGGTTACGCCGCTGCCCGAAATCTGTACGCTGTGCGCAAGGGCGAACGCTGGAGCCTGTTTAATGCTGCCAACTGTAATGCTTTTCTGGAAGATTTGTCAGAAAGCATCCCGTACCTGTATGGTGAGCAGGAGCTCTCCATTGGGGTAGATGATACATACGATTACCAGAAACTGAATGCCCTGGAAGAACAGATTAACCAGGAGCTGGTTGCCCAACAAATGCCTTTTACAACCATGCTGGGCGGGCACGGCGGGTATGGCATTCAGTGGATTTTAGGTGACAGCCAGATTTACCGTTCTGCTATTGGTGTCTATACATTTAGTGGCACGCCCATCGAACAGGTGTATGCTCCTGATTTGGTTGGCATCCAGCAAGGCATTTGGGATGATGAATATGCCGGTTATCTTGTTGACAATTCTGCACCTTTTGCCGTTGCGGATAAAAACGGTACAATTTTAACCGATTTCGACTACCAGGATGCCTGCATGGCCGGTGAATCTTTAATCGCGGTAAAGGATGCAGCCGGTAACTGGGGATATTGCGACCAAAGCGGTGCTTTAGTAATCCCCTGCATTTATCAGCCGCAGATGAGTTTGTCCATCATGAACGAAACTGTTGAATATCCTTACGCGGACTTATCCGGCATGGTAGTTGTGAAAACCCAATCCGGACAAAAGCTAGTTCTGGATGTTTACGGCAATGAGATAATTCCCGCTGGGCAATATGAAGATTTAGCCCCCGCGCGCGATGGCTGCGTATGGGCAAAACAGAATGGCCTTTGGGGCTTACTGCAAGTACAGGATTACACCGAAAACAATGCCGACATTATTCTGCCGGATGGATGCGTTGCACCAGATGTAACGCTTAGCCGAATTGATAGCCTTTGTACCTACACCACTGCTGATCATGGGCTGGTTATGCGTAAAGGTCCCGGTACAAATTATGAAAAAATGGATAATATCCCCTACGGTATCATCGTATGGGAATGCGGCTATAGCAGCAATGTGCCTGACTGGGTTGTTGTATATTACAATGGGATTTATGGTTGGGTCAGTGATGAATACTTGGCTACCACTATTTATTCCACCAGTAAATAATAAATAAAAAAGCAGGTGTTCATGTAGAAACGATATCGTCCTCCACGTGAATACCTGCTTTTTATAGCTTCTTTTATTATATCTGTTCTGTGCCGCTATTTGTCTCTGTATGAAATAAATAGCCGCTATATGCATTTGAATGAAGTGCTCTGTTTGTTTGCTTTTTCACCTAAAAGAATCGCGTAGGAGGCTCTCTTAACTAAAGAGCCTCCCTCTCACACCACCGTGCGTACCGACCGGTACACAGCGGTTCAACCGCACAAGTGCAAGGACTCGTAGTAGCGCCTGAGGATACTAAAATATCCTGCTTCTGCGAGTCTTTCGTTTGCAATGGAACCTTTTAATACAGGACTACTGGCGATACGTCAATAACCCAGTCTGGAATTGTCCCACTGGTACTATTCCAAAATTCTTCGTTTGAGTTTCATTACTCATCGATATAATCTTTATCGAACCACTCGCCTAGCGAGTGGTTTTAGACATACAAAAAAGCACCTTAGCTTACGCTAAAGTGCTCTTCCTGGTGACCCGTGCGGGAATCGAACCCACGTTAACGGCGTGAGAGGCCGCTGTCTT
>OJQH01000923.1_pt1 | contig 12741 bp, 10 predicted proteins | sample 1601421 | NCBI WGS metagenome assembly OJQH01 (sample SAMN03922503, study PRJEB24848) | human gut metagenome | isolation source: stool sample | host: Homo sapiens | place: Germany | collected 2011-11 | reverse complement strand
GCTATCATGATGAGGAATATAGTATGGTATTAAGAATGATAATATCTGAAAAATGGATTCATATAAATAGTTATGATGTTTGCTTTGATTATAATGTTAAGTCTGTAATAATTTTAAAACAAAAGATAATTGTACAGCTAGAAATCGGAGATTTATATGCTGTTGATATGGCGGGTAACATTATTGAAAAAAATAATAAGCCTTTTCAAAGATCAGACTTAGATAAAGATTTTATAGTAGAAATTAATCAGAATAATCTATATTTTAATAACTCTGCCATTTATTTTGAACATAACATTTATTCTTTTGTTTTATTTGATGATAGGATAATTGTACAATTAAATGAACTGGATGCGTCTGTAAAATCTGATGAAATCGACAACGTATATGCTGTTGATATGGAAGGAAATATTATCTGGCGAATTCAGAATAAAGAAAGGGTATGTCCGGAATATAAGTTTATTTCGCCGTATGTAATGATTAATTATATTGATGGTGAATTAATTGTAAATGATTTCAACGGATTCAGATTTGTGTTTTCACCTGACGACGGAACTTTTGTTAAACGAATTCAAAGTTTAAGACCTTGGTAATCAATTTGTAATTCAGATCTTTAGGGCGACACCGCACAACTACCGCCTAACGGCTTTGTGTACGTCTAACTTGCCAATTTTCCGTTATCTTGCACAGAAACTCCTTGAAGGACGCAAGTATTCCTGCGTCGTTTCTATACAATTGGTAATTTCAGACCAATGAATCTGGAGCAAATTCTTTTTGAATTCCCGGTGGTGTTTCTGAAGCAATTTCGGATACCGTTAAATTGTCTGAAGTGAAAGTCACGCGTTTAAATTGAGAGGAGAATATCAGTATATGGCTTATAAGGATACTATAACTAAATACGATATAAACTAAAAAATATACATGAGTTAATGAAACTGTTAAAAGGCGAATACCCTGTTCATGCGTTTGTTAGTCCTATGGATGTAGGAGAACTTCTTCTGCCTTTGTATGAGTTGTATTTACGGCTTTTACGGGTAAATAATGTAACCTGAAAGCCTAACTTTTGCATTATTTTTTTTGGAAAATTAAAAAAATATCCCCTCCAAAGCATTTGCCTTGAAGGGGATAACTATATGCGTTTTACTGTGGCTTCTTAACGTCTGTCATGACTTCTTTAAGTCCTGTTGCAAGACCTGCAATACCCTGTATCTCACTTGGTATAATGATCTTTGTAGCCTTGCCGTCTGCTGCCTTAGCAAATGCTTCAAGGCTCTTGAGCTGGATTACCTGCTCGTTAGGGTTAGCAGCATTCAGCTTGACGATACTCTCAGCAATTGCCTTCTGTACCATGTCGATAGCCTGCGCTTCACCTTCTGCCTCAAGTATCTTCTGCTCCTTTACAGCGTCTGCACGAAGTATCATAGACTGCTTCTCAGCTTCGGCTGCAAGTATCTGTGACTCCTTGTCTGCCTGTGCTCTGAGTATCTTAGATTCTTTCTCACCCTCTGCAACAAGCACCTGAGATTTCTTCTCAGCCTCTGCCTGAATGACCTTTTCACGTCTTTCACGGTCAGCTTTCATCTGCTTTTCCATTGCGTCCTGAATTTCTCTTGGCGGAAGAATATTCTTAAGCTCAACTCTCTGCACCTTGATGCCCCACCTATCTGTGGCTTCATCAAGAATTGCTGTGATCCTTGTGTTGATAATGTCACGGGAAGTGAGCGTAGCCTCAAGATCAAGGTCACCAACAATGTTTCTGAGTGTTGTTGCCGTCAGATTTTCAATAGCTGAGATAGGTCTCTCAACGCCGTATGTGAACTGCATTGCGTTTGTTATCTGGAAGAACACAACAGTGTCTATCTGCATTGTTACGTTATCCTTTGTGATAACTGACTGTGGCTTGAAGTCAACTACCTGCTCTTTGATAGATACTCTTTTTGCAACTCGGTCGATAAAAGGTACTTTTACGTGAAGTCCCGTTCCCCATGCCGCATGAAAAGCTCCAAGTCTTTCAACTACAAATACATATGCCTGCGGTACTATCTTGATGTTGCTGATAACAATAATTATAAGCAATACGATGATAGCAAGTACGATATAAATTCCAGGTTCCATTATATGCCTCCTAAAAATAAATTTATGTAAGCTGTTACTTTTCTTCTGAAACTATCAGCTTTGCACCGTCAATACGCACGACCTTCACTGGTGTGCCTTCTGAGATCTTTGAGCCGTCCTCAGTTCTTGCTGCCCAATCTGTGCCATCAAGAGTGACCCTGCCTTTGTTCATAGAGTTATCTATAGGCTCAATAACTATTGCAGTTTTTCCCACATCAAGCTCGTAATTTGTTGCAACTGTCTTGTTCTGGAGCTTCTTGACCACAGGTCTTGTAAGCAAAAGAAGTATGATCGAGCTTACGACGAATACGATGCACTGTGTAAGGAAAGAAAGCTTAGCTATGGCACAAAACATCGCAATAAGTGCTGCTATAGCAAGCCATATAGACACAAGTGCCGTTCCTGTTGCGACCTCGCATACAACAAAGAACACGAAAGCTAAAGCCCAGAAAACTATTTTGAGTGTAGCCATTGTCATATGATCCCCCCTGTTCCTCTCATTTATTTAAGATTTATTATAACATATTATTTTAAAATTTACAATAGCTAAGACACAATATTTTTGCTTTTTTACCTTTAATCTTCAATGATTTTACATTGACCGCAACATATTTTATTAGCTGTACACTAATATATATATGTTGATGCTACTACATAAAGAAAAAAGTATTTCTAAAAGATAGTTATATAAAAAAATTTACAGTAAAAGCGGTAACCCGCTGGAGGTAACCGCTTTTACTATTTGTGTAATTATACGTTGTCGCTGAAATAAACATCATACCAAACAAGGAATGAGAACACTGTCCAAATCTTTCTTGAATAGTCATATTTGCCTGCACGGTGATCGTCAAGAAGCTGTACAAGCTTATCTGTGTGGAAGAACTGTTCCGACTGAGGAGAAGTAAACTTATCCTTTACTATATTATAATACTTATCTTCTTTGAGCCATACCCTGATAGGAACAGGGAAGCCGAGCTTCTTTTTCTTAGCTGTCTGTGGAGGGCAAGCCTGAAGTGCAGCAAGACGCATTGCATACTTCGTTTCAGTTTCAGTAACTCTGTCCTTTACAGGTATCTGCTCTGCAAGCTCCATTACCTTTCTGTCAAGGAACGGTACACGAAGCTCTAGGGAGTGAGCCATGCTCATTTTATCCGCCTTAAGAAGAATATCACCTGTCATCCAAAGATGCAGGTCAATGTACTGCATCTGCGTTACCTGATCCTGATCTCTTACCTTATCGTAGAAAGGCTTTGTGATAGCCATAGCGTCGGGAGCGTTTGTTTTTATGCTCAGAATGTCCTTACGCTCTTTCTCAGAGAAGATGTATGCGTTACCAATAAATCTCTCATCAAGATCCTTAGAGCCTCTTATAAGATAGTTTATGCCGTGCTTATGAGGCAGTTTATCAGCAACTGCACCAACAGCCTTTCTGATAGGTCTTGGTATCTTAAAGTAGCTTGCCATATCAGCAGGGTTGTGATAGATGTTGTATCCGCCGAATATCTCGTCTGCACCCTCGCCTGAAAGCACTGCCTTGACCTTTTCTGATGCAATCTGACATACGAAGAACAGAGCCACAGCCGCAGGGTCTGCAAGAGGTTCGTCCATGTGATATTGTATTTTTGAAAGGCTGTTCCAGTATTCCTCAGGAGAAATGACCTTGGAGAAGTTCTCCTTATTGATATACTTTGAAAACTCCTTAGCATAACCTATCTCGTTGTACTTTTCGTCCTCGCCAAAGCCTACAGTAAAGGTCTTGTCAACGTTGGCAACAGCGGCAACATAACTTGAGTCAACACCGCTTGAAAGGAAAGAACCTACCTCAACGTCAGCAAACTTGTGTACCTCAACAGAGTTCTTGAAAGTGTCGGATATCCTATTCACCCAATCCTCTAAAGAAGGACCATTGTCCGCATGGAATTTAACTTCCCAATATCTTCTTACGTTCATCTCGCCGTTCTTGTATGTAAAGCAGTGAGCGGCAGGGAGCTTGTAAACATTTTTGAAGAAAGTTTCTGTTGTAGGAGAATACTGGAATGTGAGATAAGTTTCAAGAACGTCTGTGTTAAGCTCCTTCTTAAAATGAGGGTGGTCAAGAAAACTCTTTATCTCAGAACCCCACATAAGAGTTTCGCCCATTTTTGCGTAATAAAGAGGCTTGATACCGAAGAAATCTCTTGCACCGAAAACCTCATTTGTATTCTTGTTGAAGATAACGAATGCAAACATACCTCTCAGCTTGTCGAGCATATCCTCGCCCCACTGCTCATAACCGTGGATAAGCACCTCTGAGTCGGTCTGTGTATAGAACTTGTGACCAGACGCTACAAGCTCCTCACGGAGATCCTTGTAGTTGTATATCTCACCGTTGAATGTAAGTACCAACGACTTATCTTCATTGAAGATAGGCTGGCTACCTTGATCTGAAAGGTCGATGATCGAAAGTCGGCGGAAACCCATTGCGATCTGCTCGTCAACATATTTTCCGTCAGAGTCAGGACCTCTATGTTTTATTCTATCCATCATTTTTCCAAGAACTATGGAAGCGTCATTGATTTTATTTGTAAATCCAACAAAACCGCACATATAAAAGCCTCATTTCTGTTAAATCAAATTGCCTGTATCTTAGTTAATACAAGCGCTTGTCGCCTAGTGAACGTCAAGCAATATAATATTTATTATACACTATATGCGGCTTTTTTGCAAGGGGTAAAAACAAAAATTAAACAATAAAAGAAATTGTCTTTTGTGCATCTATCACATGGCAGTGTGTATGGTATAAAAATATCTGCGATTTTGTCATTTTGGCTTGAAAAAGGCAGATGGATATAGTATAATGGTATTAAAATCATATTTTGGAGAAGATCTTATGAACGATAACAAAAAGAAGAAAAATGGTTATAGATTGGATATTGTGTTGATAGTGAGTTTTTTTGTAATGCTGATATCTTTCTGTGCCTACATGATGAATACTACTCTCGAAGAGGTACTTGAAAATGAAACAGGCAGCTCTGTAGTTACTCACGATTACACTTACGAGAGTGCTGAGAGCAGTTCAGCGGCATAGTGCAAAATTTAAAAATTCGACAAGTTAAAGTGCTTTACGTACTTGCTGAATTCGCCTATTTACGACATTTAAGAGGCATGGAACAACATTCGAAGACGCATGAGATGACAAGTTAGCTCACTTTACAGCATCAAGAACTAAACTATTTTGTATTATACATCGTAAAGTTCGACTACATTACAGCTAAAAGCATTTTACTTGACGCCTAAAATCAATATCTGACGAAAATGTGGCTTTGTGCATTTAATACAAATAACAAAGTCACATTTTGTTGTATAACGCCTTGACTTTGCGTCACTTATACTATATACTTGTATTAAGCGCTGCTTTTTATACAATATGTTGTGATTTGCGGTGCGAGTTGTGAGAATATAAAAAATATAAGGATAAATCGGGAAAATCGGAGGCGGTATTGTGATAATCAAGATAAAAAAGCGTGACGGACGTACTGTAACTTTCAATATTGAGAAAATAGCTGGCGCTATATACAAGGCGGCTCAGTCTGTGGGCAAGGATAACTATGAGGAAGCTTTGGAGCTTTCGGGTAAAGTTGTTGATAAGCTTATGGAAAAACACCTTGATATGCCTACTGTTGAAGAGATTCAGGATTGCGTTGAGCGTGTTCTTATTGAGGAGGGCATGGCTGATACTGCAAAAAGTTATATACTCTACCGCTCAAACAGAACTCGTGCAAGAGAAATGAATACCCGTCTTATGAAAGTTTATGAGGATCTTACTTTCCAATCAGCGAAAGATAACGATTTGAAGCGTGAGAATGCTAATATAGACGGCGATACCGCAATGGGTACAATGCTTAAATACGGCTCTGTGGGAGCAAAGGAGTTCAATGAGATGTATGTTCTTGCTCCTGAGCATTCAAAGGCTCATCAGGAGGGGGATATCCACATTCATGATCTTGATTTTTATACACTGACTACCACTTGCACTCAGATAGACCTTACAAAGCTTTTTGATAAGGGTTTTTCTACAGGTCATGGCTTTTTGCGTACACCAAATGATATACAAAGCTATGCGGCGCTTGCCTGCATTGCGATACAATCCAATCAGAACGATCAGCATGGTGGTCAATCTCTTCCGAAGTTCGATTATGATATGGCTGAGGGCGTAAGAAAGACATTCAGACACCGCTATCGTGACAATATCGGCAGGGGTCTTGCTCTCCTTGGTGAAGTTTCTGATGCTCAGAGCATTGCAAAGAAAATAACTGAAATGCTTGATGAGCAGGGTTTAAAGATCACTCTCGCCAATGATAACGGCTATCAAGAGGCTGAAGCACAGTTTCTTGTGAATTTTGTTGACGCACCCATAGTGAAGAAGATACAGAGTTTTGCATATAAAAACTCTTTGAAAGAAACTGACAGAGCCACATATCAGGCAATGGAAGCGCTTATCCATAATCTTAATACCATGAACTCCCGTGCAGGCGCTCAAACGCCTTTCAGCTCCATAAATTATGGTACTGATACTTCTATCGAGGGCAGACTTGTTATAAAGAATATTCTTCTTGCAGAGGAAGCAGGACTTGGCAATGGTGAAACGCCTATTTTCCCTATACATATTTTCAAGATAAAAGAGGGCGTGAACTTTGATCCTGATGACCCGAACTATGACCTTTTCAAGCTCGCCTGCCGTGTATCAGCGAAGCGTCTTTTCCCGAATTTTTCATTTATCGACGCTCCTTTCAATCTACAATATTACAAGGAAGGCAATCCTGACACTGAGATAGCTTACATGGGTTGCCGCACAAGAGTTATCGGTAACGCATATGACCCTACTCGTGAGATAGTAACAGGAAGAGGAAACCTCTCTTTTACTACCATTAATCTCCCTAGACTTGGCATAAAAGCACAGCGTAATATCGGTGCTTTCTTTGACAGCCTTGATGAGCTTATGGATCTTTGTATCGACCAGCTTATGCACAGATTTAAGATACAGTGTTCAAAGCGTGTGAGAAATTATCCGTTCCTCATGGGTCAGGGCATATGGCTCGATTCAGAGAAGCTTACGGCTGACGATACACTTGAAGAAGTGCTAAAGCATGGCACGCTTTCAGTGGGCTTTATCGGTCTTGCTGAGTGTCTTAAAGTGCTTACTGGCAAGCACCATGGTGAAAGTGAAGAAGCAAGAGAGCTTGGCTTGGAGATAATCTCACGTATGAGAGCAAGAATGGACGAGGAAACAAAGCGTACTGGTCTTAACTTCTCGTTGCTTGCAACGCCTGCTGAGGGACTTTCTGGCAGATTTGTTAAAATGGATAGAGAACGTTATGGCGAGATAGCAGGAGTTACTGACAGGGAATATTATACCAATTCTTTCCATGTACCTGTTTACTATCCGATAACAGCGTTTGAGAAACTTAAAATAGAAGCTCCTTACCATGCTCTTACAAATGCAGGCCATATAAGCTATATCGAGCTTGACGGCGATCCGCTGAACAATCTTTCTGCATTCGAGAAAGTCGTAAGATATATGAAAGAGGTTGGCATAGGCTACGGCTCAATAAACCACCCTGTTGACCGTGATCCTGTTTGCGGATATACTGGAATAATAGGTGACAAATGCCCGAAGTGTGGACGTTCTGAGGCTGAACACAGCAAGGTGATACATGAGAGGATACCTCGTGCAAAAGTCTGCTGTGAGGGTGACAATTAGCCATGGAACTTAGGATAGCAGGCACTGTCGGTGAATCTATCGTAGACGGACCGGGTTTTAGGTTCACTATTTTTACGCAGGGCTGTCCACACGGCTGTGAGGGTTGTCATAATCCGCAGACACATGATTTTAACGGTGGCATTGTCGTTGACACAGACCAGCTTTACAATGAGATAATAAAAGACCCGCTTCTTGACGGTGTGACGTTCAGTGGCGGTGAGCCTTTCTGTCAGTGCAAACCGTTAGCAGAACTTGCAGGAAGGATAAAAGCCTTTAATAGATTTCCGCTGAATGTCATATCTTTCACTGGATATACTTATGAATATCTAATTGCAAACGCTAACGCTGAAAACGGCTATATGGAGCTTCTTAGTCAGCTTGATTATCTTGTTGACGGACCATTTATTCTGTCACAGCGAAGCCTTGAGTTGAAATTTATGGGCAGCAAAAATCAGCGTTTTATTGATGTACAAAGGTCCTTGAAAGAGGGCAGAGCAGTAGTCGTTGAACCATATTGAACATAAAAAGCGAGTTTCATGATGTTGAAACTCGCTTTTATTTATACCAAAAGACCTCCGCAATCGTTAAACTACGGAGGTCAAATTAATTATTTCTCAGGCTCTATTACCTCAACATCTTTTGGGTCGAGAGTTCCTGCATTATCAGCCTCGGCTGCTCTCTTTACTGCTTCTTCCTGTGACTTTTTCAAAGCTTCCTGTATGTCCTCGCCAAGAAAATCAGGGAGTGACATTCCTGCTTGCTTGAACAGATCGTTCAGTGGAGGAACTGACTGCATAAGTCCGCTTAGAAAGTTTGCTGTCGAGCCTTTTCCGTCTGCACCTGCACCTGTATCCCACACGGTTATCTTGTCTATCTTAATGTTCTTGATAGCTTCTACCTGAATAGAGATAAGCTCTTCAAGCTTATCAGCAACTATGAGTTTGACGGCTGCATTAGCATCTCCGCCTGCTGCTTCAACAAGCTTTCTCATACCTTCTGCCTGCTTTGTGAGTATTTCCTGATTGCCCTTTGCTTCAGCTTCCATTTTTGCAAAGATAGCATCGGCCTCACCCTTTGCTTTACGTCTTACTACCTCAGCCTGTGCTTCAGCTTCGATCTCGGCCTGCTGCTTTGAGATCTGAGCCTTTACGATAACATCGGCGGTCTGTGTAGCCTTTTCAAGTTCGGCTCTCGTCTGCTCGGCGGATTGCTGAGCTATGTAAGCTTCCTGCTTTGCCTTTGCTGCCTGAACAGCTTCAGCGGCTGTAGCCTGTCTGAGAGCTTCCGCTTCACGCTCACGTCTGAGGGCTTCTGACTGTGCAACCTCTATCTTGGCTTGGTTCTCACCGTCAATAGCAGAAGCGTTTGCAGCAGCAACTTGGATACGCTGGTCTTTCTGAGCGTTTGCCTGACCGATCTCACCGTCTCTGTGTTTTTCGGCAACTGACTTCTTAGCGTCATTGATAGCCTTTGCAGCAGCTTCTTTACCGAGAGCTTCCAGATATCCAGACTCATCTGTAATATCCGTTACGTTTACGTTGATAAGCTTAAGACCTATCTTTTTAAGCTCTATCTCAACATTGTTTGATACCGCAAGCAGAAATTTATCTCTGTCCGAGTTTATTTCCTCAATATCCATTGTTGCGATAATAAGTCTCAACTGACCGAATATGATATCCTTTGCAAGCTCCTGAATTTCCATGAGCTTCAAGCCGAGAAGACGCTCAGCAGCGTTTTGCATAACGCCTGGTTCTGTTGAGATACCAACAGTAAATCTTGATGGAACATCAATTCTGATGTTCTGCCTTGAAAGAGCGTTTTTTAGATCCACATTTATGGATATAGGAGTAAGATCCATATACTCATAAGATTGGATTATTGGCACGATAAATGCCGCACCGCCGTGGATACATCTTGCGCTTCTTGCTTGACCATTCTTGTCTGTTCCTACTTTACCATAGATAACAAGCACCTTATCAGACGGACATTTTCTGTAGCGTGACAGTATTGCCATAATTGCCGCAAAAAGCACAACGACTATCACGCAGATGATGATTACTGGTTCCATAATTTTTCCTCCCACACAAATAATATTATAATAACCTCAAGACGGGTCATTTCACAGAATCGTTATATTTAGCACCCCTTTGTTCTATCAATTCTTTTATTTTTCTATTACGACAGTATCTCCTTGCAAATCGATAATACGAACCTGAGTTCCTGTCTTTATAAGCTCATCACCATTGTTTATTGCAGTGACTTCTCTTAACTGTCCGTTTATCATAACATTCACTTTACCAAGCCCATGGTCTTTAGGTGGGCAGGGGATATAAACAGTAGCAGTTTCTCCTATAGCATTTTTATAATCAGCCGTACCGTTTTCAGCAAGTCTTGCAGAAAGTTGAACTATCTTTGCCACAAGAAGCATGGTCGCCAGACCCAGAACAAAGCCGATAACTGTAGACAGTGCTGGATAAACACCTGAGCTTACAAGAACGATAGATGACCAGCTAAACACAGTGAAAAAAGCAACTATGGTCTGAAGCGTGAACATTCTCATAGAAGCAAAATCCGCAGGGTTTCCGCCGTCTACGTTGTGGTCGCAGCCGATATCATGTGTACAGTGACCAATATCCACATCTCCGTGAGCGCTGATGTTGGCATCAACATCAAGATCAAGACCTGACGTGTCGCTGAAATCGTGACCGCTTCCACCATCATGAAAACCGAACATAGAAAGCAAAGTCTGCACAAGCAGTATAAGCGTTGACGGAAACGCTATACAATACAGCACTTTAAGTAAAAGCGACAAACCGTCCCACCATTCATTCATATAGCTTACACCTCCAATGTAAATATTATTTACGCTTATTATATACTCATTTATCTTATTTGTCAATAGATTTTCGATAATAATTAAAATTATTTTTTGGATATGGCTTAGCACAAAAAAAATTGTAAATTTTTCGTTAAACACTTGAAATCTGTTTTACTATCTGCTATCATATAAGTAAATGAAATTTACAGTAAATATAGTGAGGCGATATAATGGAGAAAAATACTCTCGGCAAGAGGATAAAAGAGGCAAGGCTTGCAAAGAAAATGACTCAAAGCGAGGTAGTGGGTGATTTTATAACCCGCAATATGCTTAGTCAGATAGAGAGCGGCTCAGCAACGCCGTCGGTAAAGACCCTTGAATACCTCTGCAAGGTGTTGGAGATAGAGCCTAATACCCTTCTGCCTGATGAAAACGACTCCAAAAACGCCCCTGACGCAGAGGGCTATATCAGTATACGGAAAGAATTTATAAACAAGAACTATAAGGCTGTTATAGAGTATGACGCTGATGACGAATTTTCAGATGAGATATGTGCGCTTAAGGCGAAAGCTTGCCTTATGGAGGCTATGGAGTATTCAGGCTCTGACAGTGCCACGGATCTTCAAAAGGCGATAGACCTTGCCAAGCAGGCTTCTGAACTTTCAAAGTGTGGTGTTTTTGCAGATGAAAGCGTTAAAAACAAGGCTGACGAGCTTTTGAAAGCTAACGCTAAGCGTCTTAGCGACTATTACAGAAGTCTTTTGTAGGGTATAGTCATGGAATTTGTTATCATAGCCACAGTTGTTCTTGTGCTTGCCATGTGTCTTGGCGCAGACTTTGTTATAGTTCCTATAATGTCCATTGTTTTTCTTGTCGTCCTGCTGCTGGTTATTTTTGGTTTCTTTGTATACTCTGCTGTAAAACTTACTGGAACGAAAAGCGTGAAAGGAAAGTTTGTGCGTTTCGGCAGGGCAGAGGGCAAGAAATTTGATACAGCGTTTTACAAGGTTAGTGATAGTGAGTATCCAAACGTATTCCCATATGAGGTAGTAATGCGCTCAAAGATATACATACCCGATAAGGTCTGTAGGCTCAGATATGACGGCAAAAGAAATGAAGTTTTTGACCTGAATGCAGTTTGCTGTGTGATATTTGGACTTGTTCTTAGCAGCGTATCGGCGGTGATGATGATACTTTTTCTACTAACAGTGATAGGCGTGAATTGAATGATTTTAGGCAGTAGGTTAGCTTGCTGCCTTTTTTTGTGCATTTAAAATGGCAATAGTGCGTGATTTAAAAGGCTATTTCAACTTCCATGTTGATAAATGTAAACTTTTTCAGAAAACATGTTGTAATATATGACAATTTGGGATAAGGCTGTAGACAAATGGGGTGATTGGCCAGTTGCACAGCATATAGCTAAAAAAATATGATGATGACGGATATCTTCGCAAGAAGAAATAGCACAAACAAAAATAAGCTGCTACAGAAAATCTGTGGCAGCTTATCCTATTTAGAATAGTCCTAATTTTAACCTATCAATATCGGCTCCTGATATCTGTTTGTACGAATCCATACTTATTCAGTATATGTCACCTTACCCCCTCAATAACACCCTTATCCATTTCATGTACCGTGTCGCACAGCACAGAAATATCCTCCGCCGAGTGTGAGCAAATAAGGATAGTCTTACCCTGCTCTTTATAGCTGAGCAGATACTCACGCATTTCCTTTACGCCATCTTTGTCAAGACCATTGAACGGCTCGTCGAGAATAAGTATCTTCGGGTTTTCCATGATAGCTTGTGCCAGACCTAACCTCTGCCTCATACCAAGGCTGTATTTGCGAACGTGGCGCTTTAGATCAGGGTCAAGTCCAACTTGCTTCATATTGCTTTTTATCTCATTTTTGCCGATCTTGTTGTTGAGCCCTGCAAGCAGCTTGAGATTTTTGTAGCCTGAATAGTATGGGATAAACCCAGGTGTTTCAATAATGATACCCATATCTTTCGGAAAGTCAACGTCCTTGCCCACCTGCTTGCCGTCAACTGTTATCACACCCGATGTGG
>OJQH01000894.1_pt1 | contig 13164 bp, 10 predicted proteins | sample 1601421 | NCBI WGS metagenome assembly OJQH01 (sample SAMN03922503, study PRJEB24848) | human gut metagenome | isolation source: stool sample | host: Homo sapiens | place: Germany | collected 2011-11 | reverse complement strand
CAGCATCTCTACGACCTCTTCGCAAATGCCTTTCAATAGATTTTTCTTATGACGGATATTTTCAGGATTCATATTTAGAACCCGTGCCAGACGTTCAATGGAAACACCGCGATTGATGGCTTTTTCTATCATTTTCTGTTCCTGGACATTGGAGAACCGATTGACATGTTTGTTGTAGGTAAAATTTTCATTATCGGTAGAAACAAGGCAATCTACTTCCTGTATATCCAAGTCCTTAAGTGCATTCAAACGTAGATGGCCATCCAGAAGCGTATAACCGTCATCGCTAAAGGTTACGATCGGCGCTTCAATCAGGCCGATTTCTCGAACGGAAGAAACAATCTGGGCATATTTTCGGGAAGCAAATACATCCTTATTTATCTCTTTTGAAGGGGTTATTTCTGAAAGTTTTAAACGGATGATTGCCTGTTCAAAGGCCTTATTTAATTTTTTATCCATGAATCTGTAACCTTTCAGCTAAATATTTCGGCAGTTTTTCCAATTCTTCTGCTTTCAATAAGTTATAAAAATTCTCGTTGCCAAGCAGGCTTTTGATGCTCTGGGTAACAAAAATCAGTGAATTTTCGACCCGATCATTCTTGGCAATAATCAGCTTTGTCCGTTTGATTTCCTGCTCGTAAAGAGCCTGAACATCTTGTGCTGTCAACTGCTTGGCACTGCATTTTTTCTTATAAATGCTTTTGCCTTTCTTAATTCGCCGTTCAATTAAATCCTTTACAAAAGCTAATTTATTACCGCGAATCTGTCCGGCTTCGTAAGCTTCACGCAAAACATTCTGAACATCCTTGTCATCTGCATCCGAAATATCAATTGCTACGTTTAGCGGAATACGATCCGTATAGACGGCGTTAATCAAGCGTTCTTCCCCTCGAAACAACAACTTGCTGATTTGGTTGATATATTCTGCTGTAAAGCCTGTTTTGCGGGCAATCTCGGCCGAAGAATATCCTTTGTCCTTGAGCTGTTTGATTCCCTGAAGCAGTTCGGTCGGGGAATAATTCCACCGGGCAATATTTTCGACAAGGCTCATGATCAGGGTTTCTTCTTCATCGGCATCAATGATAATTGCCGGAATCTCCGTCTGGTTATTGGCAATATAAGCCTCCAGACGTCCTTGGCCGCAGACCAAATCGTATTCTTTGCCATCTGTGAAATCTAATCTTCGTGAAACGGTAATCGGACGTTTCAGACCGACATCTTCAATATTTTTCTTGATTTCATTGGCAATTTTGCGATTGCGTTCCCGCGGATTGAGAATGTTAATCTTTTCAATTGGGATATTTTCCAGAATTTGACGGCGATTCATTAGGCAGCCTCCCAATAGCGGATAGAATTGCGACGGGCCATTTCAAACAGTTGGCTTAAATCCGGGAAACGGTAAGAGTCGAGCACCCCTTTGTTTTGTTCGGAAAGCAATAGCTTAGGATCCCTAAAATCCAGAGCCGGCAGCAGATAGTAGTCCAATACGTTTTTATTATCGGCGGACATGCGCACGGCAATGGTTATATCCGGGAAAAGAGAAGTATCAAAACGAACTTTCCAACGGAGACTGTCATTGGGAAGTTGCTTACACCGGCAAATGACAATGGATGCCGAAAAATAGTCGTTGACATTCAAAAGGTCATTTTCGGCATCAATCTTAACATCCCCGCCGATTTCCTGGATTTTACCTATCGTCTCCTCAAAAATATTTTTATGCAGCCCGCGCAAAAAGCGGTTAATTTCAATAAAACTGTAATCCCGTTCTGGATCGTAACCGATAAGCTGATAAGCCCGGACCAGGCTGCCAAAGCGGCTGGAATAGATGGAACTTGACGGCATATCGGGGTTTTCGTTGATGATAAGGGCAGACAGATAGCCTTTCTTAGCTTGTAAATCCTTTAATTTCTGCAAAAGCTCATCATTGGAGAAACGTCTGGCTCGGGCGTTAATGATGCCTTTGGCGATATAAAAGACGCTCGGATCAACAATTGCCTCAAAAGCTCCTTCCTTGCGAATCCATTCGCTTTCCGGATTGACCACGCGCTTAGTCTTTAATTTAAACGAAATACGGTTGGAAACATTATTGCCGATATATTTCTCATTGGTTAAGACTTGATTGACCGTTGCCTTAGTCCAAGTACGATTTAAGTCGGTGAGAACTCCCTGTTGGTTGAGAATATCGGCGATCTCCTGTTCTGTTTTCAGTTCCTCTGTAAACATTTTATACATCCAACGAACAATTTTTTGCTCTTCTTCCGGCCCGGGAACTAAAATGACCCGGTCTGTGGCAATGCTTTTGTGTTCTCCGGCGACAAGAATCCCCTTATGTTCGCCATGCTCGTTTACCAGCATACGCCGCAATCCAAAGCCTGCGAAACCTCCCTGACGGTAGCCAAGGTTGATTAAGCGGCATTTTCCGGCAAAGACTTTGCAAGAAAGCTCTCGGCTATATTCGGCTGCCATTGTCCGTTTAACGCCTTTAACAATAGTCGCGACAGGACTGCCGTCATTATCAAACTGCTCATTACAATATTTTACCGGCGTTCCGGCTCTTTTGCAGATGTACTCGTAATATGCACTCTCATCGGCATCCTGAAACCGTCCCCAGCGGGTAACGTCCAAAACCAGAATGGCTTTATATTCAGCCTGATGGCTTTGAACGTCTTTCAGCATTTGCCGCAAAGCAGCACGGCCGGCGATATTTAAACCGCTTTTACCGCCATCGGTATAAGTTTTTATAATTTCATAGTTATTACGTTCTGCATATTCACGGATGGCTGCAGCCTGATTTTCCGGAGAGTATTTCTGATGCTCCGTCGACATCCGAATATACATGGCTGCAGGTATTTTGTCTTTGTTCATTGGTTACTCAGTCCTCTTATAATGTTTGTTGCGTTCTATAATAATAAGAGGAGTAACAATGTCTAATGAAGAAAAGCACCAGATCTGGTGCTATTTTGGTGTAGAAAAATTTATTATCGACAACAATGAGGAACTTTCTGCTCTTTTGACCAAACTGCTTCGACATCACCATAAGCGGCAAATTTACAAATATGTGGCACATAATTTAGATATCAACATGTATGTCTCGCGAAATTGGTTCCAGAAAAATACGGGAATCAGCGCATATCATCTCATTCTTCTGATGCGGGAATATGACTTTATTAAAGAAATCGTAGATGAGATGGTTACACAACGGGAGTAATTGCCTGAAAATGGTAAAATTTGCTTGAAAAACAGAATAATCACGTTAAAATTGGTTAAATTTAGCTGAATTTGATGTGAAAGCCTATGAACGAAAACAATAAAATGATTGCCAACGCTCTTTCTCTGCGGACACCGCAAAGGAAAAGCCTTGATTTGCTTGAGCAAATTGTACAAAAGATTGATCTGAAACCGGATGCCGACCTCAAGGAAGCCTTGGCAGCCATTCATGAAATTGCGCCTAAGATAGAGGATTTTGAACGAAAATTTCCTTCTGTCTGCTTTGCCCTGGCAACCGGTGTCGGTAAAACCCGCCTCATGGGAGCGTTTATCGCTTACCTGCATTTGGAAAAGGGAATCAAGAATTTTTTCGTTTTGGCTCCAAATCTGACGATTTATAATAAATTGATTGCAGATTTTACCCCGAATACTCCGAAATATGTTTTTCCGGGTATTCAGGAATTTGCAATGAACCGGCCGCAGGTTATTACCGGCGAGACCTACTCGCAGGTTGGCGACTTGCTGGATAAAACTAATCAAGACCGGGTTAAAATCAATATTTTCAATATTTCAAAAATAAACTCTGACAAAGACAGCCGCGGAACACCCAGAGTGCGTGCTTTTTCGGAATACCTCGGACAGTCATATTTTGATTATCTGGCCAGTCTTGATGACTTGGTCATTGTTATGGACGAAGCACACCGGTACCGGGCAAGTGCCGGAATGAAGGCTATCAACGAGTTAAAGCCTGTTTTAGGTTTGGAGTTGACGGCAACACCGAAATCTACCGGGGCTAGAGGGGAGAGGTTTAAGAATATCGTTTATGAATATTCATTGGCAGAGGCGATCCGTGACGGATATGTGAAGAAACCGGCCATTGTCGGGCGTTCCAATTTTGATACCGACCGTTATACTGAAGAAGCGATCAATGAAATTAAAATCAAAGACGGCTTACAAATCCATGAAACGATTAAGGCTGAGTTGGAAGTTTATTCGGCCAACCACAATGTTCGCAAAGTCAAACCTTTTGCGCTTATTATTGCCCGAAACATTGAACATGCGCGGGAACTTAAGGCCTTAATAGACAGCGATGACTTTGAAGACGGACGTTATAAAGGAAAAGTGATTGAAGTAGATTCCCAGGCCAGCGGCGCAGAAAAAGATGAAACGATTGAAAAATTGCTGCGGGTCGAAAAATATGACGAACCAACAGAAGTTGTCATTCACGTCGATATGCTGAAAGAAGGCTGGGATGTCAATAACCTTTACACAATCATTCCGCTTAAAGCGGCTGATTCCAAAATATTGGTGGAACAGTCCATTGGTCGCGGATTGCGTTTGCCGTTTGGCGAATGTACCGGAGTTGATGCGATTGACCGGCTGAATATTATTGCCCATGACAAATTCCAGGCAATTGTCAAAGCAGCGGAAGACCAGCAGTTTGAATTCCAGAAAATACAATTGGAAGAAGATTCTGCGACAGGAAAAGTCAAGGCTGTTGACAATGTTTCTCTTTTGGAACAGCAAATAACCCGGATTATTTCCGAACAAATCGTTTCTCCGGCAGAGAAAAAGACGAGCGAATCTGCCATAGAAGCTAAAAAAGCTACGCTGGAAACAGCTCCAATTCAACCGGCCTTGGATGTTTACAAATCTAACAAAGTCAATGAAATTGCCTCAGCAACACTGGACGTTATTGAGGACTTTGGGAAGAAAGTCAGTTCATCCAAGGATTTGGCCACCTCCGAGAATAAGGCTCAACTGGTAGAAGGGGTTAAAGCTTTCCTTGCAGCAAAAACAACTGAACCATCCCTGCAGTTTGACACAGAACAGGTAGACATTGATAAAACGGTCGATGCCGTGGTGGAACAATTTATCAATTTCAACATAGATATTCCAAAAGTAATTGTCAGTTTTAAATTTAAGGAACCGGGGTTTACTTTCGGACATTTTGATGCGGACGTTAGTAAATTTGCAGAATTAAAGGCAATTACACAAAAAATTCTGGTAAAAGACCTTGTCTCCGGCAAAAGAGAAGAAAAAGGCGTGGCTAAATTTCAAAAGCTCTATGATAACCTTGAAGACTATGTTCTTGAACCGTTATTAAACAATCTGGAAGTTAACTACGATACTGAGAGTGATTTATTGTACCACCTTATAGGACAGGTAATTGAGTATCTTCGCGGTTATGCTGAGGATGAAGAAGAATTGGAAAAAATCCTGTTCTTTAACGGGCAATACATCTCCGATGAACTGTTAGTCCAGATGAAACAGCACTTGATTCCGGGAGAATGCGAGGTTGCGACCACTGTCGGCAGCGCATATGCTTCCCTCAGAACTTATAAAATTATTGAAAACGAACAGTTTCCGGCGGTTTCTTTCCGTAATAAGCCTCAGGATAAAACCAAGATTAAATCAATGGTGTTTGAAGGCTTTGAAAAATGCCTGTTTCCCAAACAAAAATTCGACAGTGATACGGAACGGCAGCTGGCCTGTCTCCTAGAAGATACGCCGGATGTTCTTAAATGGCTGAAACTCAACGATGACCGGGCAAAATCAATTTTCACCCTGCGTTATACTGACCCTGACACCCGGGAATTAAAAGGGTATTGTCCGGACTTTGTTATTGAAACGACTGATGCCAAATACATTGTTGAAACTAAGGCTCGCAATAAAATGAGCGATGCGGCAGTTTTGGCCAAGGCAAAAGTTGCCAAACAGTGGTGTCAGACGGCAAACGATTTTGAAAGCAGATATCGCGGAAAAAATTGGATATATTTGCTTGTCCCGGACGATATGCTGTTTGATGCTACGCTGACATTTGAAAAATTAACCAGTATTTGTATTGTGAGAGAATGATGGAGTTACCTGTAATCAATATTTATTGTGACGAATCTTGTCATTTAGAAAATGATAAGCACACTTCGATGGTTCTTGGAGGTGTATCTTGTCCGATCAGTAAAGTGAGAGATATTTCTGTAAAAATAAAGGAACTCAAAGAAAAATATGGAATGCCTAAATACCGAGAAATTAAATGGGTTAAGGTTTCTCAGGGAAAAGCAGATTTCTATCATGAACTCATTGACATTTTTTTGACTAACGAATGTTTACGCTTTCGTGCAGTAAAAGTTAAAGATAAAAGCTGCCTTTCTCATGCTAAATTCCATCAGACCCATAATGAATGGTATTATAAAATGTACTATACCATGCTTCGGCAGGTTATTCAGCCATATAAAAATTATAATATTTATCTGGATATTAAAGATACAGTTGGCGGAGAGCGGGTTGCAAAATTAAAAGAATTTTTAAACAATTTGAATCCAAATAAAAATACTAGTGAAATACTTAAAATCCAACAAATTCGTTCGTTTGAATCTGAAATTATTCAACTAGCAGATATATTAATCGGGGCTGTGGGATATCAGGATAGACTGCCTGAGATTAAAACAGTACCTAATGCAACGAAATTAAGTTTATGTAAAAAAATTGAAGAAGATTTACAGATTAATTTTAACAGTAAAACTCCTTATCTTAACACAAAATTTAATTTATTGATTTGGGAAGGGCAACAATGAGTCTGGTTCTCCCTGATTTAATAGATATTGACATCAATAAATATACAGAAGAATTGGAAAATCTGTATAGAATTTATTTGGATGAATTATATATACCACAAATCGAAGTTTTAGGAAAACCCATAACCTGCCGTCAAAATCCTGAAGACGCAGGAAAACATGAGTGTTTTTGGCATTTGATAACTGAAGGGGATCCTGAAAGAACACCTGATTTTAATCGCATCAGAAGATTACATTGGTGTGCTTATGTTCTTTTACATTATACTGACAGAGAAATAGTATGTTGGGAGAAAGAATGCACTACCCATAAAGGTAAACAACGCAGAATTTTCTTTTGGCTACCCAACGAAAAATATTATGTTATTCTTGGTGAAAATAGAGCAAAAACATCTTTCGAGTTAATCACAGCATACTGTGTCAGCTATTACGGTACATTAAGGTGCATTCAGAGAGATATGTCCTCTTGTCCTGATCCTAGGTTTTAAAAAAGCGGAGACCGCTCAAGAGAACGGTCCCGAAAATCTTTCTACAACATGGTAGATGATCAATGATTGTATATTACATTTAGTATTATTATTGTCAATATGTAATATTGCTATATCCTCTCAGTAACTGATAATTAGAAATTCTAATTATCAGTTACTGAGAGAGTTCCACTATTACTATGTAATATTTAACACATTTATTTTAATTTGTCAATACTACCGCGCTATTTTTCAACAATTTTTAAATAAAAAAAGAGGTAATGCAGTTGAAACCACCAGTAGCAGTTTCTCAGCTGAACCTCTGTCTGAGAGTAAAATACAGAAGCGATAAAATGTCAAGAACAGATAAAAATAAAGAGATAATAATAAAATTCATTGTAATTGTTCTTTAGTTTTTTTGACTTTTTAAATTTCCTCCGATATAGTGTGTAAAAAATAAAATATGAGGGATTTTATAAAAGATGCATACTTCATGGGATTGGTGGAAAGATATAATAATTCCTGCAACAGGAGCTATTTGGATACCTATTATAGTATGGCTTTTGACCAAACATTATGGAGTGGATAAAGCTGAAGAAAGAAAACTGAAGCAAAGCATTAGTGATAATGCTAATTATTTATTGGCCGTTTTGCATAAAAGTATCTTTGATTTTAAGGAAATTACTGAACAGACAAACTATGAGAGCCGTTTTGAAAATTTACGTAATAATCACTATACAATAACCTATCATGATACTTGCACACAAATAAAGGCAAAAGATTTTATTTCTTTCCTGCCTTATGATAATAAATTTCTTTCTGTACTTTTGGATGTTCAACGCGATTGTGAAATTTTAATAACAACACTAGAGGGATACCATAATAGTTTGCCAGGAAAACTAAACCCTTCTGAAAAACCTGAAATACAGAAATATCTTGAAGATATAAACGAACAAGCAAAAAATTGTGCAAAAAAATGTTTAGTGCTTATAGAAAAAATTAAGGCTATTAATAGTAAAAATGATTTTATCAAGTTAGTTAATATTCCTTATACAGAGTATGAAACCAAACCACTTGAAGAAATTAACCGTCCTAATATTGAGGAAATAAATGTCAGATAAATTGCAGAGATTAGAGCTGGTATGGCCGGGAAAAAATGAACGCGTTGACGTTGAACCGCGGATTTTAATTGAGGATGCGGAAAAATCATACTCGGCTGATCCTAAAATTCAGGAAAAAATAAATCGGCAGCTTTTTAAGCAAGAACCGGAAATTGCTCCAACCTTTGACAATATGCTTATCCATGGTGATAATTTATTGGCATTAAAAGCTTTGGAAGCTGAATATTCAGGGAAAGTTAAATGTATCTATATTGATCCACCGTATAATACTGGTAATGCCTTTGAACATTATGATGACGGTTATGAACATTCCATTTGGCTGTCACTAATGCGCGATAGACTGGAAATTTTGAAAAACCTATTAGCTGATGATGGGAGTATTTGGATTTCTTTAGATGATAACGAACAGGCTTATTGTAAAGTACTCTGTGATGAAATTTTTGGTCGAAAGAACTTTGTCTGTAATGTTATTTGGCAAAAGAAGTTTTCTCCACAAAATGATGCCAAATGGTTATCGGATAATCATGATTTTATTATCGTTTATGCAAAAAATAAAGAAATTTGGCGTCCAAATTTATTACCTCGCTCATTAGATATGGATGCTCGTTATAAAAATTTAGATGATGATCCTAGAGGAGCTTGGACATCTGGAGATATGTTGAGAAAAGATGTACAAAAATCAGGTTTATATTCAGTAACAGCTCCAGATGGTACTGTTTATAACCCTCCTTCTGGAAGGAGTTGGCGTTTTCCTGAATATAAATATAAAGAATTATTAGCTGATAATAAAATTTGGTTTGGTGCAAAGGGAAATGGTGTTCCTAGGATTAAGCGTTTTTTATCCGATGTTAAACAAGGTGTTACAGCATTAACTATTTGGCTTCATGAAGAAGTTGGACATAATCAAGATGCACAAAAAGAGGTAAGAAAATTTAATTCCATAGATGTTTTTGCCACCCCAAAACCAGAAAAGCTCATTCATCGTATTTTAACTTTAGCCACTAAACCCGGTGACTTAGTCCTTGATAGTTTTCTAGGTTCTGGTACGACAGCAGCTGTCGCCCATAAAATGGGACGGCGTTGGATTGGGATCGAGATGGGAGACCACATTTATTCCCACTGTTTGCCGCGATTGAAGAAAGTTATTGATTGTGAGGATGCCGGTGGTATTACGAAATCTGTTAAATGGCAAGGTGGTGGTGGTTTTAAGTTCTATGAACTCGGCTCTACCCTGATTATAACGGATAAGCACGGGCGGCAGGTTATTTCGGACAAATATAATCCGGAAATGTTGGCTGAAGCTATGTGCAAGCTGATGGGATACAAGTACGCTCCAGATAAGGAATCTTATTGGAAACAAGGCTACTCAAGTGAAAAGAATTTTATTTTCACAACAACGATGAATGTTGAGGAACAGCTATTGGCGGAGATGTCTCAAGCCCTGGGGGATGGCAACCTGCTGATCTGTTGCGGTGCTTTCACCGGTAATAAAACGGCTTATGATAATATTACCATAAAGAAAATCCCGCAGGCAATTCTTAAGAAATGCCAGTGGGGCTCCGCCGGTTATCCGTTACCGGTCCGGGAAGACTTTTCCGATGAAGATTTTGAATTTGAGGATGAAGAATAAGTTATGGCGATAGGAATTTGCCAGTATTGCGGCGAAGAAAAAGAACTTTGCTCCGCACATATTATCCCTAAAGCTTTTTACAAATTAAAGCAATCACCTTATCTGGGAATTTCATCTGATGGGAAAGTTGATGTTACCAAATGTCAAAATGGGATAAAAGATCCAAATATCTTGTGCGCAAAATGCGATGGTATTCTTGGTAAATATGATAAATATGCGGTAGAAATTTTAAAAAAGAAAGTTTTAGAAAATCCTAAAATACCATGGGGAATGTCTAAAGATGCACAACTTTATTTACTAACAGACGGACAGTTTGATTATCATTTGCTCCGTATGTTTTTTGTTTCTCTTGTCTGGCGAGCATCTGTTTCGAACTTACCTGAAACAAAAGATATATCTCTCGGAAAATATCAGGATATAGCACTAAAAATTCTCAAAGGGGAGATTCCCGATAATCCCTATTTATTCCATCCACTTATTATTCGTATGAATGAAAAAAACGAATTCAGTAACATTGCCGGAATAATGAAAGGGAAATATGCAGGACAGTGGAAAACAGTTTTTGCTATTCCAGACTATCAAATTGGCATTATAACTAATGCAGAGCCATTGAAAAACTCATGGATAATTAAGAGCGTATCTCTGAATCCTTATGAATTTGCTGTAATTGAAACAGGAATTGACATCAATGGAATTCAAATAAGACTTCAAAACCTGGTAGATATTGTCAAAAAAGTTCATGGCGGCATTTTACCAGATATTGGAAAGAAAAGTTTTTAATTAATCTCAAATGTGCAATCAAAAACCAGTTTAGAAGAATAATCAAATTTGAGAGCCTTCTTTTTCTTATCTAAAAGGCGTTTATAAGCAAGATTTATTTCCTTTTCCTTATCTAGTGACGCAAAATTGTCCATTTCGTATTTTTCCTGTAGATGAGCAATCTTCTTGCGGAGAGCCAGTTTTCTGCTGATTATTTTTTCTGTAAACAGTTTTTTATACGCAGCATCAATTTTATTTTTTATCTTGGCTGCCCCTAAACGAATACCATTAACTTCATCATATTGCCAACGGTTCAGCTTTTCCGTTTCTTCCCGTAAAAGCTCTGCTGTTGCTTTTTTATCCTTGTCTGCGGCGGATTTTACATCATTTTCATGCAGAGAAATTAACAAATCGGCAAAACTATAATCACGAATTGGTTCTGTACCGATAATATTATCAAAAAATATTTCCGGAGAAATATCCAGCTTTTCTCCTTCATGGCTAATAAAAGTACAAATAAGGCGCTGGTTGATATCCGGAGCCGTTTGCTTATACAGACTGACACGGACACGCCCCCGTAATCCGGCTTTGAGCTTGAGTGCCTTTATAATCAGATGCGTCGGTGGTGTTTTAAGCTCCAAGGCGGTGGCCAAAACTCTTTTTCCGAATGCGGATTGAGGGTTATATGCTGCAGGTTGGCGGCGAAGCGCTTTTTTATCCTTGTAATACATATGGATCGTATCGCGCTTAGTATAATCCAAACGATGGGAAAAATTGACGGCAAAATTAATCTCAGAATGAACATTTGGAAAGACCTGAGTCTCAAATTGTCCGAAAGTTTTTGTATCATCATTGATAAAAAAGTCCGGTTCAATGATTTTGAGAATATTTTTCGTCAGATTCCAGAAAACCTGCTTGTCCCGGCTTAAAAAGGTCTCAACACGTGTCTGAGTTACATGGAGCTTTTCCTGCAATGTCGGATTCAAATTTTCCAAAACAAGCTGTTTTGCCTGTTCAATACCTTGCTCCCTTTTAAAGTTCAACATTTCCTGTAAAGCATCAAAGGCTTTGGTTATTTCTTCTTCTGTTCGGCATTCATCTAAGATTTTAGCGACTGCCCGCTCAAAATCTACACCATCAAACATGGAGCCGAGAATCTCATCGCTGGCACCGAAAACGCCATCAAACAGCTTAAATTTATACTGCAGGATATCATATAAACGAATATCGGCCAAATTTTTCTTATTAATGAAGTTAATGATGACAACATCCTGTTTCTGCCCATAGCGGTGGATACGTCCGATCCGCTGTTCTATTCGCTGCGGGTTCCATGGCAGATCATAATTGATCAAAAGCGAGCAAAACTGTAGGTTTAATCCTTCCGCGGCTGCTTCCGTTGCAATCATAATTTCTGCGTTATCCCGAAAGTGACTGACGATTGCTTGCCGCATGTCTGTTGCCTTGGAACCTGTTACTTTTCCGGGATACCGGCGGCAATAATCCTTGTATATTCTATTATGCAGCGGAGAGTTATTATTGCCGCTAAAGGTAATAATTTTATCCCGAAAGCCGTTTTCCGTCAGGAAATCGAACAAATATTCCAAAGTACGATAACTTTCGGTAAAAATGATGACTTTCCGCTGTTTCTTCTTTGCAAAACCTTCTTCTATGGCTGAAATCAGCTTCAAAGTCTTGCCATCAACCTTAATGCTGTCAGCAAGAGCAATCAAATCGTCTAATAACTTTCCTTCCGGATCTATTTCCATCGGATTAAGTATCTTCCCGCGGCCTTTATAAAGCCTGTTATAATTCTTAATTTCCGGGTCATATTGTGATGTCATGTCGTAAATGTTTATTAAATCGGTCACATCTTCGCCATTATCCATCAATTCCTGAAGCATAGAAACCTTATCTCTTATTCCCTTTAACGTACCTTTGACTGCAGCAGTAGAGGAGCTCATGAGCTTACGAATCATCATGACAACTAAATTACGGGCATGACTTTGTATCCCAAATTTTGCATGGAGCTTAATATACAATGAAACCCGATTATATAATTCCTCTTCTTCCGGCGAAGGCTCAAAAGCTACGGTCATGGCTTCGCGGTTCGTATAACGAATATACTCCAGAACATCTTTGCGCAGAGTGCGATGCAGAACCGATTGTAACCGTTGGCGAAGTTCTTGGTGTTTTCGTTCCGTATACATATAGGTTTCAATAAAAGAATCCTGATTGCCCAGAATATTTGCATCAATTAGTGACACCAGTGAGAAAATATCCATCAGGGAATTTTGGATCGGCGTCGCCGTTAACAGCAATTTCTTCGTATTTGCAAAGGTTTTATAGATAATATCTGTCTCTTATACAGATCTCCGAGCCCACGAGACCAGAGAGGATCTCGTATGCCG